>Ga0307421_1001903_pt1 | contig 12163 bp, 5 predicted proteins | sample SalMarWE160270MG_FD_202163 | JGI IMG/M metagenome (GOLD analysis project Ga0307421, IMG submission 202163) | Salt marsh sediment microbial communities from the Plum Island Ecosystem LTER, Massachusetts, United States - WE1602-70 | ecosystem: Environmental > Aquatic > Marine > Intertidal zone >...
TCATTAATAATGCTCGAATCTTTACTGCAAGATTCCATAAATCACCTTCGCCTTTTTCTTCAGGTGAGATATCCGCCATTGGTCTAATTGGCCAAATTTACCTCAAAATAATCGAGTCCTACCTGCGCGATTATTCTCCCCTTGTTTTTGATAATTTAGACAATATTCTTTTATCTCAGCTTAACGCAAGTGGTTTTAATGAAATACTCTCCGCCTTTCTAAATTTATTCCCCAGTTCCGGAGTTTATAAAGACCAATCTATAATTACCAACTATTTATTTTCATCCTCAAAGAACAAGTCCAAGCGGCATGCCTTGTATAAATCCATATTATTAACCCTTTTAGCTGATTCGAACCCTGCAATCCGGGCAGGTGACGGTTTGTTTACCTCTCCAGAATTGCGCGCAGAACCTCTTTACAAGTCTTTTTTATCTACTATTGAAGACAATTTCTCAGGTCATCCAGACTGTTATTCTGCCGGTACTTCCCTTTTAGACCTACTCAGAGCCCCCTCCTCTGCCCACCCCTATTCCATTCAAGGTCAGCTCAATTACATTCGGCAAAATTGGAGTTCGCTTCTTGGAGAGGGTTTCTTGAATGAGCTCCTCCGTTCTCTCGATCGAATTAATGAGGAACATAAACCTTTCTGGGCAGGACCCGGAAAACCCGGAAACCCGTTGGATTTTTCGCTGGCATCTTATAAAACTGATTCGGATATTGTCCATTTCAGTCAAGATCTGGATTGGATGCCCAGCGTGATCCTGCTAGCAAAAAACGCTTTTGTGTGGTTGGACCAGCTATCCAGTAAGTACCACAGGGAAATTCACCACCTTAACCAGATTCCCGATCAGGAACTAAAAATATTATCCGAATGGGGAATTACGGGTTTGTGGTTAATTGGTATCTGGCAGCGGAGTCCTGCCTCTCAAAAGATTAAACAAATGTGCGGCAACCCTGATGCTGTTCCTTCTGCATACTCAATTTTCGATTACACAATCGCTGATGCGCTTGGAAGTGAGTCTGCTTTTGAAAATCTATCCTCTCGGGCTCGATCTTTTAATATTCGCCTCGCTGCCGATATGGTTCCAAATCATATGGGTATTTCGTCAAAATGGGTAATTGAACATCCTGAGCGTTTTTTAAGTACAGATAATCCCCCCTTTCCCTCTTATTCCTTTAATGGCCCTGATTTATCTGACGATACTCGTGTTGGTATTTTCCTGGAAGATCATTATTTTGACAAATCCGATGCTTCTGTTGTTTTTAAACGTGTCGATAACTTTACCGGCAACTCAATTTATATTTATCACGGCAATGATGGAACTGCGTTGCCCTGGAACGACACAGCTCAACTAGATTTCCTTCAACAGGAAGTGCGCGAATCTGTTATTCAAACTATTCTGTATGTCGCTCGGAAATTTCCCATTATTCGTTTTGACGCTGCGATGACGCTGGCTAAAAAACATTTTCAAAGGTTATGGTTTCCTGAACCTGGAACCGGCGGAGCCATCTCAACAAGAACTGATTTCGGGATGACTAAATCGCAATTCGACAAATTGATGAAGGTTGAATTCTGGCGTAAAGTAGTAGACCGGGTTGCGGAGGAATCACCGGAAACGCTTTTGCTTGCCGAAGCATTCTGGATGATGGAAGGATATTTTGTCAGGACACTAGGCATGCATAGAGTTTACAACAGCGCATTTATGCATATGTTCCGCAATGAAGATAATGCCAACTACAGAGATCTTATAAAAAATACGCTAGAATTTGATCCTGAAATTCTTAAGCGTTACGTAAATTTCATGAACAACCCAGATGAAGATTCCGCTATTTCTCAATTCGGATCAGACGGAAAATATTTTGGCGTGTGTATCATGATGGCTACTCTTCCCGGTTTGCCTATGTTTGGCCATGGCCAAATTGAAGGCTATTCCGAAAAATACGGCATGGAGTATCAACGAGCGTATTACAACGAGCAGCCCAATCAAAACCTTATTGACCGCCATCGTCGTGAAGTTTTTCCTCTCCTCCATAAAAGGTATCTATTCGCAGAAGCAGTTAATTTTGTTATGTACGATTTCGTTTTAAATGACGGTACTATAAACCAGGATGTTTTTGCTCACTCCAACCAAGCGCAGGGAGAATCGGCATTAATCCTCTATCACAATAAGTGGGCTGCAACTCACGGAACAATATTCCGCTCAACGGAAATTAATGGCGAATCTGTATCTTTACGGGATGGCTTAGGCCTAAATAGCTCAGATTCTAGTTTTATTCTGTTTCGTGAGCACATCACTGGTTTAGAATATATCCGATCCATTGACGACTTTCAAAATAAAGGCTTAAGGATTGATCTAGGCGCTTACCAATATCAGGTTTTCCTTGATTTTAAGGAAGTCACTGATCCTGTTGGCGATTTCTCTCTTCTTGACTCATCTCTTCAGGGCAACGGTGTGCTTAATCTCCAGGAAAAACTCAACGAAATAAGGCTTTCTCCTCTCCTCGAGGCTCTAGACAAACTGATTTCTAGTTGTTTTTCAGGGTTTTTATCAAACATTTTGATTGCCTTTTCTCAAAACAAAGACCAGGCAAAAGTTGATAAGTTTGATTTAGATGTTCATTTTTCTCAAAGATTATCCACGTTTACTGCTGTCCTCAATCTGCTTTATCCAGAAACCGTTGACTTTCCCACAAATTATCCTAGACTGATCTCTTCAAGACTGGAAGCTCTTAACAATTATTATAAAGTCAACGCCATTGAAAACAATATTTCTGATCATGTCCTTTACGCTCTTCTTTTCTGGGTAATATTTTCTGAAATTATTGAAATAATCCCTCGCTCATCGCTCCTTGACATTTTTCGTCTCTCGTCAACTCAACCCTTTATAAATCTTCTCCTTACCCCTTCAGACAATAACCTATTAATGGCCAGTGCAGATGTTTTCCCCCCCCTCCTTTCTCTATTAAATGGTATCAGTCTGTCTCCCAACGACATATCAGCTGTCTGGTTTTCAAACCAGGATATTCGATTCTTTTTAAATATCCATGATCACAATGGAATCACCTGGTTTAATCAAGAAGCATTTGAGTTTCTACTTGATTTAACCCTGGGAATTCTATATATCACCTTCCAAATCAAAAGCGGTCAATCAACACACAGCAACAAGAGTTTCGATTTGGAAATTCGTAAAATAAAAAAATTTATGATTTTGTCATTAAATTTTTCATCTTGTAATTTAGATTTACTCAAGTCTGAGATATCCAAATATCCAGGTTCTTCCTCAAAATAACTTATGGATTTATCCAGAAAACAAATCAAGGTAATAGAATCTGATTTAGGCAGTTCGTCGTTTCTTTATGGTCCTGCCGGTACGGGCAAATCTACCGCAGGAGTTGGACGCTTGAATTTCCTGGTTAGAAATGGCATCCCGGGTAACCGGATATTGCTGCTATTTCCGCAAAGAACACTAGCTGCGATATACCAGGAAGCCATCAACTCAATCGCCTTTCAAGGGAACAGCTTGCCTGTTATTGCCACGTTCGGAGGACTTGCGCGGAGGACTATCGAACTTTACTGGCCATTAATCACAGCCGAAAATGGTCTTTTTAATCCAAATAAGCTCCCGACTTTTCTGACCCTCGAATCCTCTTTATACTTCATCTCCCAATTAATCACTCCTCTGATCACAGATGGTGGCTATTTTTCTTCTGTTACCATCCAGAGAAATCGGCTTTTTAGCCAAATTTTAGACAATCTCAACAAAGCAGCTATACACGGATTTCCGCATACTGAAATCTCAGAACGCCTGCAATCATCCTGGATTGGAGATCCAGCCCATTTGAGTATTTTCCAAGATGCACAAAATGCTGCAGCGCTTTTCAGGGATTATTGTTATCACCACAATTTATTGGATTATTCCTTACAGGTAGAGCTTTTCGTTAATCATCTTATCAGCCACCAGCAGGTTAAAGATCATTTCAAAAAACAGTATAAACACCTGGTCTATGACAATGTAGAAGAAGATGTCCCGGTATCTCACGATTTCATCAAATACATGCTTCCTACCCTGGACTCTTCTTTACTAATCTACGACCTTGACTCCGGTTATAGGAGCTTCCTTGGCGCGTCTCCTTCCGGGGGAATGAAATTGGCAGATCTCTGTACTAATAAGATTGGGTTTTCTCAATCTTATACAATGTCTCCATCTCTGGTCCAGTTCAACTCTTTGTTGTCCGCCTCTCTGGAGTTAAAATCACCCTCAATAATAATTTCAGAACCGGCTCTCATGGATACAATCTCAGTTAACTTTCACTCCTACTATCCCCAGATGGCCACCTGGGTAGCAAGCAAGATTAAGGAACTTGTTGAAAGCGGAAAGTCTCCTGGCGAAATAGTTGTTCTGGCGCCATTTCTGAGCGATTCTTTGAGGTTCTTATTATCTTCCGAACTTGGTAAACATCAGATAAAATCAACTTCTCATCGTCCATCACGGGCATTACGTGAAGAACCGGTCACTCACTGCTTGCTAACTCTCTCTGCATTGGCACATCCCGATTGGAATATTCAACCCTCAATACACGAACTCTCGTTTGCTTTTATGCAACTTTTGGGTAACTTTGACCTTACAAGATCGTACTTGTTAGCAAAACATTGTTTTCAAACTTCCAGAAAAGAAAACCGTCTAGTCGATTTTGATAATTTCCCTCCGGAACTTCAGGACCGCATCACTTTTTTTGCCGGGAATCGCTATCAGGTTCTTGCAAACTGGCTTCGCGATTACAGAAACCAACCACCTCAACCTCTAGACCATTTTCTAATCAGATTGTTTGGAGAGTTGCTATCTCAGCCAGGTTATGGATTTCATAATAATTTTGACATGGGTCAAATTTCTGAACAGATTATTGATTCAATCCGCAAATTCCGTCTTTCAGCAGGAGATGTCCTTGAATTCACTAATCTTCAACTTGGATCTGAATACTATCGTATGGTTAAAACAGGCATACTAGCAAACCAGTATCCCAAATCCTGGACACATAGACCCAAAGATGCAGTGTATCTAACACCTGCATACACTTTTTTACTCAGCAATACACCCACTTATTACCAATTTTGGTTAGACGTCGGATCCCGGGGATGGTACGAAAGAATCTTCCAGCCTCTGACCAATCCCCATGTCTTGAACAGGGATTGGAAAATTGGACGACCCTGGAGGGACACTGAAGAAGTTGCTCTTAATCGCGAAAGTCTTAATCGATTATCCTCTGGCCTTATTCGCCGATGCAGAAAAGGCATTTTTTTCTGTTTGACTAATACAGACGAGCATGGATTTGAACAGAAAGGCCTATTGATTAAATCTCTCAATAAGGTTCTAAATCAAATTCATGCTGCTGGTCAAAACCAGGCATAACAAATGACTGACCATTATTCTCCTCGCCCTGCTCAAAAGAAGATTCTCGCTTATCGCGGCGGTACTATGGGTGTCTCAGCTGTACCGGGTAGTGGGAAAACCTGGACACTGTCTTTGCTGGCTGCTGAATTAATCAATAGTGGAATAATATCCGCCGACCAGGAAATTCTTGTAGTTACTCTGGTCAACTCGGCTGTAAATAATTTTTCCCGGAGAATTAGTTCGTTTTTGCAGGACATGGGTCTTCTTCCTTCCCTTGGATATCGTGTTCGAACCCTTCACGGTCTTGCTCATGACATCGTAAAAGAACGGCCTGATCTTGTTGGACTTGATTCTAAATTTCAGATAATCGATGAAAGGGAGGCGGACAGGATCAGAGTTGACGCGGTTTATGACTGGCTTAGAAAATATCCCGGCGCAATTGATTCGTACTTAATTCGCGATCTTAGCGAAAAGAAAAAAACGTCGCTACATCAAAAACAAATCCCCGCTTTATTATTGCAAATTGCACATCAATATATTCGTACAGCTAAGAATTATCAGCAATCTCCCGATTCTATCCTTATTCAACTTAAATCTAGCAAAAGGAATTTGCTTTTAGCTGAAATGGGATTAGAAATTTATAAAGTTTATCAGCGAAGCCTCGAATATAGAGGGGCTGTAGATTTTGATGATCTAATTAATCATGCTTACAAAATACTGCAGTTAGACTTTTCTCTGCTTAATCGACTTCAGGCAAATTGGCCCTTTATCCTTGAGGACGAGGCGCAAGACAGCAGTTTAATGCAGCAAAGGATATTATCTCTTCTTGCAGGACCAAAAGGAAGTCAAAATTGGGTCCGTGTTGGCGATCCGAATCAGGCAATATACGAGTCCTTTACAACCGCGGATCCAAAATTACTGCAAAATTTTATTGAAATTTCTGACCAAAGTCACGTTTTACCCAACTCGGGTCGAAGTACTGAAGCAATCATCAATCTTGCAAACTACCTCGTTGATTGGACAAATAAAGATCATCCTCTATCACAGGTCCGCGATGCTCTTTTTCCTAATAAAATTGTTCCAACACCCCATGACGATCTTCAGTCAAATCCAATAAATCTCCCGGACCACATTCATCTCTTTGATAAGGAACTCACACCGGATAAAGAAATTCAAGTGGTTGCTGATTCCGTTTACAGTTGGTTAAAACATCATCCTCATCAGACAGTCGCAATTCTCTCTCCTCGTAATGAAAGAGGGAAAAAAATTGCTTCATATTTGAGAACTAAACATAAAATTGAACCTGTAGAGTATTTAAATACAACCCTCGCTACCAGAAAAACTACTGGTTCTCTGGTAATAATTCTGGCTTATTTAATTGATCCTAATTCTTCCAAGAAATTATCTTCCGTTTATCGGGTGTGGAAAAGGGAGATGCAATCGAATCCAGATGCCTGGGCAAAGGTTGAATCTATTTCGGATTTAATTAATACAATTCAAAAACCTGAACTTTTCCTTTCGCCCAGCCCTTCTGGTGATTGGATGAACACGTTAGATGCTGGAGATGAAGACTTGCTGTCAACGCTTTGTGATTTTAAGGAAATTGTTATCAAATGGCAGAAGGCAGCTCTTCTTCCCATTGACCAGCTTATCCTCACGTTATCAGGAGATCTTTTTCATACATCAGAAGAGCTTTCAACTTCTCATAAAATAGCTGCTTTTCAAAAACAACTTTCTACTCAACATCCCGATTGGGAATTACCTGCGCTGCTAGATGAACTCAAGTCATTGGCCAGGAATGAACGACGCTTCTTCTCTATCAACGAGGAAAACCAATTTAATCCTGATGATTACAAAGGAAAAGTTGTCATAACCACAGCTCACAAATCCAAGGGGCTTGAATGGGACAGAGTTTATCTAATATCTGCAAATAACTATAATTTTCCTTCAAATCTCCCTGGCGATGATTTTATTTCTGAACGATGGTTTATTCGTGATCAATTGAATTTGCCAGCCGAATCCCTAGCCCAGCTTACCTCTCTTATTGACGGCTCTTCAATAGAATATATCGAAAAAGAAGCAACTATACAATCAAGACTGGACTATGCGCGAGAGCGATTAAGATTGTTGTACGTAACAATTACCCGAGCAAGACAAGAACTGGTTATTACCTGGAATAATGGGCGGTCCGGTAAATCCACTCCCGCAATACCATTCCAGGCTCTATCTGATTATCTGAAAAATAAACCGAAGCCTCCACCTTTAAATACAGGATAACGGATGTTAAAACTTGATCAACCCTTACAGTTAAACCAAAGCAATCTGCAGGACTTTTTAGATTGTCCACGTCGTTTTCAATTAAAAGTTATTGATAGATTGTCCTTACCTGCTGCCTATTCAGAACCTATTGAAATTTTTGAAAAATCAACCCAGCTCGGTAATAGATTCCACTTGATTTGTCAGCAATTCTTTTCAGGGGTCGACCCCGTTTTGCTTAAAAATTCTATATCTGATCCCGATTTACAAGCTTTGTGGGATAATTTTTTACCATATGGCGAATCCTTGCTCCAATATCATCTTTACCCAGAATCGCTGCTTAGTATCTCATTTCTCGATCATAAATTAATTGCAAAATACGATCTCATAGTAGAGATCAATCCTGAGCAATACCTAATAATCGATTGGAAAACAGCAGCAAAAAAGTCTCCCAGATCAAAATTAGACAAAAGAATTCAGACCCATTTGTATCCCTTTATTTTTAGTCAAGCAGGAAATGATTTATTCCCCAATAATACTATTTCGCCTGCATTTATTGAGATGCATTATTGGTATCCTTTAGATTCAGACCACCAAGAGCTTTTCCCCTATTCAGGTGAAAAACATGCCAAAGTAAAAAATGATTTGGAACAAATACTAATTAAAATTAATAATTCAATTTCCGAAAGAGCCGAATTTCAATTAACTGATGATCAAACTACTTGCCAGTATTGTGTTTTTAGATCTCTTTGCAATCGTGGGACAACAGCAGGTACATTTGAAAAATCACAGTTAATCGAGTATGAAGATTTGACAAGTGTTCAGTTTGATATAGATAAAGTTGGTGAAATTGAATATTAATTAGGAAATGGTAATAAAATGCCTATGCGCAATTCTCAAATTAAATGGGTTTTCCCTGAATTGTTAGATATCCCTGCTAATTTTCAATCTGGAATCGGTTATTCCTCAATCGTCTCCCAAACTCTGTTCCGACGGGGATTAACCTCAATAGATTTAGCCCGGGGCTTTCTTAACCCTGTTTTTTATCAGCCTACTCCAGCTTCCCAACTTCCTGGTCTAAAACATGCCGCAGAACGACTTCAAATTGCCCTCTCCTTAAACGAGAGGATTCTGGTTTGGGGAGATTTTGATGTAGACGGACAAACATCAACTGCTCTTCTTGTATCTGCACTCCGTGATTTAGGCGGCAATGTTCACCACTACATTCCCAACCGCGCAAATGAATCGCATGGAATATCTACCTCGTCTTTATCTGCCCAAATCGAAATTTTTCACCCTAATTTAATCTTGACCTGTGACACCGGTATTGACGCTTTTACACCAATCAACCAAGCTCAAAATCAAGGGGTCGATTTCATTGTCACTGACCACCACCAACTTCCCCCGGTTCTTCCTGATGCGCATGCAATAATCAATCCCAATATGCTTCCCCCTGGACACCCATTATCGTCCCTTCCAGGAGTCGGTGTGGCTTACAAACTTATTGAGTGTCTGTACAGCTATTACGAGAGAAAGGTTGACCATCTTTTGGACCTGGTCGCGCTTGGTATTGTCGCAGATGTTGCACCACTTTTCGGTGACACTCGTTATCTTCTCCAACTAGGTTTACCTATTCTACGCAATACTTCCCGTATGGGGCTGCAACAGCTCTACAATAACGCAAAATTGGAAGGAAGCTCAATAAATGAAGATCAAATTGGTTTTGTCATCGGTCCCCGATTGAATGCTCTCGGCCGGCTTGCTGATGCAAACTCATGTGTAGAATTTCTCACTACCAGTAACAAAACTGTTGCAGTAAACCTGGCGGGAGAGCTTGAAAACCTCAATGTCCAAAGAAGAGAGCTTACTGAAGTTATTTTCCAGGTCGCCCTAACAAAAGTAGAAACCAATCCCGACCTTGTTGAAGATTATCCAATTCTCGTGCTTTTGGGTCCTCCAGACTGGAATCCTGGAGTGACGGGGATTGTTGCCAGCCGCCTTGTTGATCGTTTTAACAAGCCTGTCATTATGCTCACAAAAGAAGGAAATTACGCCCGTGGATCCGCGCGTTCAATATCCGGAGTACCTATATCAGATTTGATTGCCAGTGCAAGCGACATGCTTATTAGTCACGGTGGACATCCCATGGCTGCAGGTGTAAAGCTCCAGGTTGATAGAGTGTCAGAATTCCGAAGAACAATCGCTAAAAATTTTGAGGGTATCATAGGCGGTACTCTGCCCTCTCCGGAAGTACTAATTGATGCAGTACTTCCATTTCAATCAATATCCACTGACTATATTAATGATTTTCTCCGTCTTGCTCCCTTTGGCTCAAGTAACCCTAAATTATTATTTGCCTCCCTAGGAGTCAATCTTATCAATGACAAAACGATTGGCAAAAATAAGAATCACAGGAAGTTAACTTTAGCTGATAGCGCCGGAACTAGGCAAGATGTTCTTTGGTGGAACAGCGTCGGCATTGATCTGCCTGAAAGTTCCTTCGATATTGCTTACTCATTAGTGCTTTCAAAGTACAACGACCAATACCAACCTCAGCTAACCCTTCAGCATTTCCGCAATTCTGAATATACACAAATTCTCATTAAGAATAGAAGGGAACTTGAATTGCTCGATTTCAGGGAAAAAAACGATCCGCTCACTGAATTAAGTCGACTTGTTAATGAAAATCCTTCATCAGTTATTTGGGCGGAATGCAATATCCCTCCTGGATTTGATTGCTTACCCAGGGAAGAGCTTAAAAATTCACCGATGCTGATTATCTGGACAACACCGCCAAGTCCTTGTATTTTGAGAAAGGCTTTAGATTCTGTATCCCCTAAAACAATCGTTCTCTTTGCTGAAGATCCAATGCCCCAGACTAACAGGTCAGTTTTGCAAGCCTTGTTAGGATTACTCAAACACCTCAGAGGTACCGGTAAGTTATATGATCCAGCTCTTTTTGCTCAAAGTATTGGTCAAACTCCAGCACTAATTGAACTTGGTTTAGCCTGGTTTCACGAACATGGAGATTACGATCTTTCTCAACTCAAAATAAATCAAATTAATGTAGGCGAAGGCATTCCTCTGCCTGGATTCGCAGCAATTGACGAGAAATTTCAACTTCTGCTTCACGAGATTTCATCTTACCGGCGTTATTATAAAAAAGCCAAAAAAGAATATCTGCTATGAAATACAATTTTGATCAGGTTATCAATCGACGTGAATCCGATAGCATTAAATGGAATCTTTATAAAAAGGATGTTTTGCCGCTCTGGGTTGCAGATACTGACTTTTTATCTCCCCCGTCAGTGATTTCATCTCTTCAAGAGAGGATTGAACATGGGATATTCGGTTACTCGAAAATGCAGGACTCAACCAAGAGAGCGATTCAACTTTGGCTTTTCAAAAGGCATAATTGGAGCGTAAATCCTGCTGATATCATTCTTATCCCTGGTGTCGTCCAAGGATTTAACGTCACCGCAAAAGCTTATACAAATCCCGGTGATTCCCTGCTAGTTCAAACTCCCGCTTACCACCCTTTTTTCCATGTAGCTATTAACTCAAATACAAATCTTATAACCTCCCCTTTGTCGCGCAGCTCTAATGGTTCCTATAAAGTTAACGGAGATTATTTCCACTCTTTCGTAACCCCCGAAACAAGAATCTTCATGTTATGCAATCCTCAAAATCCAACGGGAAGAGCATTCTCGAAATCAGAGCTTCTAAGTATGGCCGAAGTTTGTCTCAAACACAATATCATTATTTGTTCAGATGAAATTCACAATGACCTGGTCTTTTCAGAAACTAAACACATCCCCATTGCATCGCTCTCCGAAGATATTTCCACCATTACAATAACCTTATTATCTGCGAGCAAAACCTTCAATATCGCTGGCCTGAAATCATCAGCTGCTGTAATTACTAATCCTGTACTTAGAGATCGCTTTGTCCAAACTATGAGTGGCTTTGTTGGTTCGGTAAATCTTCTAGGAGAAATTGCAATGCGGGTAGCCTTCGAGAATGGAGAGGATTGGCTCAATAAGCTTTTATCCTACCTGGAGGTTAATCGTAATTTGCTATTTGATTTTGTTCATTCTGAGCTTCCTGGAGTACAAATGAGCAAGCCGGAAAGTACCTACCTAGGTTGGCTTGACTTCAAAGAAACAGGACTCCGCAAACCATCTGAGTTTTTTCTCGAGCAAGCCCGTGTTGCTCTAAACGATGGCAGTTGGTTTGGGGATGATTATAACCTCTTCGCCAGGCTAAATTTTGGCTGCCCAAAAGAAAGGCTTGTCGCCGGATTAGAAAGAATGAAAACTGCTTTGCTTCAGAGATAACAAATTCCCTTATCCCTATAGTAAAATTGCACCATGACTTCACTGACTGAAAAATTAAAGCCTTTGGGTGTTCAAGTTGGCTTTGATAAAATCAATGCCCCTGCCAAATACAAACCCTTGTCAAATCTTATAGATATATTTGATGGCTGCTGGGAAGGCACTTCCGAAGGAGACTGTTTT
>Ga0307421_1001904_pt1 | contig 12160 bp, 8 predicted proteins | sample SalMarWE160270MG_FD_202163 | JGI IMG/M metagenome (GOLD analysis project Ga0307421, IMG submission 202163) | Salt marsh sediment microbial communities from the Plum Island Ecosystem LTER, Massachusetts, United States - WE1602-70 | ecosystem: Environmental > Aquatic > Marine > Intertidal zone >...
TCACCATCCTTGCCCGGAATGGATTGATCGTTGAACCTTTGTCTTTCGACACGATGATAGCCGAGTGGCTTTGCGATCCATCCTCTCGCAATCTTGGTTTAAAAAACTTAGCCTGGGTTCGGCTGGGCATCCAGATGATGGAGATTAAAGAACTGATCGGCAGCGGTCGTGGGCAGAAATCGATGGCTGACGTTCCCATTGCGGAAGTTGCCCCATATGCTATTGCCGACGCTGAGATCTGCCTCCGCCTGATGCCCAAGTTGAAGAGCGAATTAGAAGAGAAGAGCCAGATGTCGGTTTTCGAAGAAGTGGAGATGCCTTTCATCCCCATTCTTGCCGACATGGAACTAGCCGGGATCTCGCTGGACACCGATTTCCTGGCTGAACTCTCCAAAAATATGACAACCCAACTAGAGACCCTCGAACAGCAGATTTATGAAATTGTCGGTCATGGTTTCAACATCAACTCAACGCAGCAGCTCTCGACTGTGTTATTCGAAGAGCTAGGGTTAGAACCTCCCAGCCGCACACGCCGCACTGCCTCCGGGCATTATTCCACAGCGGCTGCGGTGCTGGATGAACTGAAAGAAGATCACCCCATCATAGAATTAATACTTAAGCAGCGCGAAATCGCTAAACTCAAGTCGACGTATGCGGATTCTTTCCCCCAACAGGTTAATCCGGAGACAAACCGGGTACATACATCCTACAACCAAACCGGATCGGTGACGGGTCGCCTAGCTTCGTCCAGCCCCAATCTCCAGAATATCCCCATACGGACAGATCTCGGCCGGGAGATTCGCCGCTCATTCATCCCCGCTGCCGGTCATTTATTGCTTAGTGTGGACTACTCCCAAATTGAATTACGCATCGTCGCCCACATCGCAGAGGACAAGGCGATGATCGAAGCATTCCAGGATGACCAGGATATCCACGCAACGACGGCAGCTGCGATTTACGGGACCAGCATCGAGGATGTTACCTCTGCTATGCGTCGCCACGCCAAAGCGGTCAATTTCGGTTTAATCTACGGCATGAGCCCTTTTGGATTGACGCGAACCACAGATCTCACGCTGGCTGAGGCTGAAAACTTTGTTAGCGCATACTTTGAACGCTTCCCGGGTGTAAAAAGCTACCTAGACAGCATTCGAGAAGAGGTCATGGAGAAGGGTTATGTCATTACTCTTCTAGGCCGTCGACGGTACTTCCCGCAATTGGTGAGCGGCGCCTCCGTCTCCGAGATGGACCGCTCCCGGGCGAACCGTGAAGCGATAAACGCACCCATCCAGGGTACGGCCGCTGACATCATTAAACTGGCGATGCTCAACCTGCCCGAGCGGTTGGCTAACGCTGGCCTCTCAGCCCGCATGCTGCTGCAGGTGCATGATGAGCTTGTGCTTGAATGCCCTGAAGGTGAAATAGAGCAAACCACCACCATCGTTCAGGATGTCATGCAGGGCGCTTATCATCTCGTCGTCCCTCTAAAGACGGATGCCAAAGCCGGATCGAATTGGGCAGACATGCAGCCGCTATAAGCGCAGGTCTGCTTCCACATCATCTGAAATTGTAATCATTCAAGCTGGCTGTTTATGCCTGACAATCTGAACGGCGACTGCTACCAACTTGTGCTATACTCGCCTCTCTAACCTATTTTTATAAAAAGTATGGGGCATGACAGAACGCCAAGAACTCTTCGAAGAATCCATGCGCCTTGGGCACTCCGCAGCTTGGGATCTCCAATGGGACCGAGCGATCGAGTATTACCGCAAGGCGCTCGCACTGAAAGCCGATGATCCGGGGGCCTTGACGAGTCTCGGGCTAGCACTCTTAGAGTCGGAGAAGTACCAAGAAGCGCTCGAAGTCTATCAGCACGCAGCGAAATTAGCCCCGGATGACCCCGTACCCGTAGAAAAAACATCCGAGATTCTCGAACTCATGAATCGAATCGACAGCGCTGTCACCCAGCGTACCGCCGCGGTTGAGCTGCACCTCAAGCGTAGAGACGCAGATAAGGCCATCGAGAACTGGTCCCAAATCGCCAGGATGGTTCCCAGTGACCTCAATACGCGGACCAAATTGGCCATGACCTTTGAACGATTGGGGCGCAAGCGAGAGGCGGTCTATGAATACCTCGCAGTTGCCTCAATCCTACAATTAGAAGGGAAGGTAGATAGCGCCATTGATGCCGCTGAGCGCGCGCTACGCATGATCCCCGGCGAGAAAGAAGCCGCTCGTGCGCTGCGCTTACTCCAGCAGGGCAAACCTTTACCACCTCCCTCAGAACCGCGAGGGGCCACTGCCCCACTGCGAATGGACCAGGTAAAAGATTACCTAAAAGCAGATGATGCTGAGGAAATCGACGACAGCCAGCAAGCAGACCCGGAGAAGACAGCTCAGACTCGAGCGTTGACAATACTCGCGGGATTGATCTTTGAAGAGTCAGATGACGAGAACGGAAATGGGTCATCTCCGATAGATATGTCAGAACTCACAAAGGGCCGCATCAGCCAAGAGCGCAAGAGCGTTGGCCAGCCACAGATGCTCCGCTATCTTGGACAGGCGATTGATCATCAAACTCACGGAAATATCCCGCAGGCGATCAAGCAATACGAGAGCGCGATCAAAACCGGATTAGACCACCCTGCAGCTTACTACAACCTCGGTATTCTGCTCAAGAACCAGGGTGACCAAGAAGGGGCAACGAAATACCTAACCCAGACCCTTGGCCATCCAGATCTCGATCTAGGAGCAAACCTCGCCCTTGGCCGCTTGGCTCGCATGCGTGGCGACCTTCCAGAAGCGGCTCGTCTTCTGCTTCAGGCACTTCGCCACGCAGACACTCTTTCGGTCGACGAGACCCAGTCCGGCGAGCTTAATCAGCTCTACGATACGATCATGGCTACAATGAGCGAGGGAGATGATGAGACCCTCTCTCAGATCGTCGAAAACACACTCAGCTTCTTGAGTGGTCCGGAGTGGCTCGAACGCCTCCGCCAGGCGCGCCGCCAGCTCGAAGGCGAGTCAGAGGGGGCAGATTTAGTGCCGATCGCCGAAATGCTCGCAGTGGGTGGAACAGAACGGATTCTGCAAGCCATCGGCCGGATCGACGACTTGGTCAAGAACAAGAAATACGAAGTAGCCATGGAAGAAGCCATGTTAGCACTCGACCATATTCCCGACTATCTCGGGCTGCACTTACGAATGGCGGAGATCATGATCCGGCAGGGCAACACACCCGGAGGCATGACTAAACTGCGAATCATCGCCAAGACACACCACGTCCGCGGCGAAATCTCCGCCGCATCCAACGTTTATGCCCGCATTATTCGTCATTCTCCAATCGACATCGCCGCGAGGAATCAACTTATCGATCTCCTGGCGCAACAAGACAGAACCGAAGAGGCGCTTAAACAATATCTGGACCTAGCCGAGCTTTACCGGCAGATGGCGGAAACCGACTCCGCGCGTTCAACACTGGATGATGCGCATAAACTCAGCCAACGCGGCCCTGTCAGCCGTGAGTGGAAAATAAAGACACTGGACATGATGGGGGATATCGATCTCTCGAGATTGGATCTGCGTCAGGCGCTGCAAACCTTTAAGGAAATCTGCCAGATCGATCCTCAGAACGAGAAAGCCCGTTCCCATCTGATTGATCTGAATTTGCGGCTTGGGCAGGAGGAACAAGCAGCAAGCGCCCTGGACATCCAGCTGGACCATCTCGTGCAATCGGGTCATGCACGGGAAGCACTCACCCTTCTGGAAGATCTTGCTCGTGAATATCCCGGGAAACAAGCGCTGCATTCCCGTCTCGCAGAGGCATACCGTGCAGCCGGGAGAACCGCCGACGCCATCGCCCAATACGACGCGCTGGGTGAGATCCAATTGGACGCGGGTCAGACCAAGGACGCTATTACGACAATACAGACAATCGTCGATCTGGATCCCCCAAACATTGAGGGCTATCATGATCTCTTGCGCAATCTTCAAGACAGCACTTAGATCGTGACTGCTCGGTAAAGAGTATCGTCGTGATAAATTTCATCTCAGAATTGAATTTCTTCTTCCAACGGTTCGACCTACTGAGTGCAGTAGACGTTCTTCTCGTGACCTTGGCGGTTTTCTTCCTGCTGCGTCTGGTCCGGGGGACACAAGCCGTCGTCCTTCTGCGCGGGATAATCGTGTTGGTTATCACCATTGCTGTACTCACCAGCTTGCTTAACCTTCCGGCGTTCACTTGGTTATTAGAGGCATCTTTACCCGCTCTGCTTATAGCAATTCCGGTAATCTTCGCTCCGGAAATCCGGCGCGCACTTGAACGCCTCGGTCGTACAAGCAATATGTTCTTCTTGAGCGCAGCTCCGGATCACATTGAAGCGCTCATCGAGACCGTATGCGTCACCGCCCAGCGATTATCGGATCGCCGTTATGGCGCTTTAATCGTCATCGAACGTGAAATCCCTCTTGCCGATTACAAAGAAACCGGCGTAGTGTTGGATGCAGAGCTTACGCCGCAACTTCTTCTCCAAATTTTCCATATCAACACTCCACTCCACGATGGTGCCGCGATCCTCGAAAAAGACAGAATTGCAGCCGCCGGATGCGTTATGCCGCTCTCTTCCAGCGGCACACTTTCCCGTTCGACCGATCGGTCGATGGGCCTGCGGCATCGTGCAGCCCTGGGGATCAGTGAGGTGAGTGACGCTGTGTCTGTTGTCGTCTCGGAGGAGACGGGCGGCATCTCGGTCACACACAATGGTCGGATTATCCGCCGGCTGGATCAAGCGCGTTTGAAAAACATCCTGACCGCATTCTTCCGGCCTCGAACGACTGGGAGATTTCCTGGGTGGTTAGAGCGCTTCCTTGCCCGCGCCCAGGGCGAACGAGAGTCAAAGAAATGATCAGCTGGCTTCGACAGAATCTTGGAACACTGCTCATGTCCTTTGTCCTGGCGCTTACTGCATGGGTTGCTGCAGTAGGTCAGCAGGACCCTGTCGTTGAGCAAATCTTTCCCGAGCAAATCGCCATCGACTACCGCAGTCTGAAGAATGGATTAACCATCGTGGGGGACATCCCAGAATTTGCAGATGTGACCTTGCGTGCGCCCACCTCCGTTTGGCGCAATCTAACCATCTCCGATCTGGAGGTGTATGCCGACCTAAGCCAGCTTGAGGAGGGAACCGGGCGTGTAGCTCTGCAATTCCACACCAATCGCCGTGCGATCCAATATACTTCGATTGACCCCTCAACAGTAACCCTGAACATCGAGCCGCTGGCCACAAAGACAGTCAACATCGAAGTGACCACCGTGGGAGATCCAGCGCCTGATTACCGTGCGGAGGAACCGGTTACAGATCTGACCGAGACGACTATCGTCGGACCAGCTAATCGAGTAGACCAAGTTGTCATTGGACAGGTTGTCGTCGATCTCACAGATCGCCAGAGCTCAATCGATCAAGCTTATTCAATTAATTACATCGATAACGAAGGCAACGTTATCACCAATGTACATTCCGATGACGAACAGGTTCAAGTTAATATTCAAATCACCAAGATCGAGAACATTCGCCGGTTGTTGGTCATTCCGGTCATTGAAGGACAGGACATACTAGAGGCACAGGGGTATTACCGGGTAGCTCGTATCTCAGTATCCCCTCAAGAAGTTGCGGTTTTTTCAGACGACCCGGAGGCTTTGGAAGCTCTTCCAGGCTACCTGCAGACTCTGCCCGTGACTGTGGCTGAACGGACCGATGACTTCGAAGAACGTGTTCCACTCGACCTTCCACCGGGGTTCATCCTGATTGGAGAACAGATCGCTCTGGTTAAGGTTGAGATCGAACCGATCGAAACATCTATCACGATCTCCCTCCCCGTGGAAATTGAGGGGGTGGGATTGGGTCTTTACAGCTATCCCTCTCCCGAGAGAGTGAACCTAATTCTTTCCGGCCCGGCGGAATTACTTGCCACACTTAAGCCTGGTGACGTAAGAGCCGTTTTAGATGTCCAAGGCCTTATCATCGGTACATATCAATTAGAGCCTCAGGTGATCGTTCTGCCCGAAGGTCTCACCTGGGAGCCGCCGAGCCCGTCCGTCATTGAAATAGTCATCACCGCCACACCCCGCCCGACGGCTACCCCAAGCTCTTAATCCCTCATGCCCCGCCCTATTGTCGCACTAGTTGGACGCCCAAACGTTGGCAAATCTACACTCTTCAACCGTCTTGCCGGCGAACGTCTTGCTGTCGTCGACGATAAACCCGGCACTACTCGCGATCGGCTTGTGGCTGAAGCGGAATGGAACGGGATCACATTCGACATCGTCGACACCGGCGGGATCGACCCAACCAATATGAGCCGGTTAGAGCCGCTGTCCATCGATTCGGCAAATTACATCTCCAACATCCGCGACCAAGCGGAGATTGCTGCGCGCGAAGCCGACGCAGTGCTTCTCTTGGTAGATGTAGAGAGCGGGGTCACACCCGCGGACGAAGAGATTGTTGAGATCCTGCGAAAACAGCAGCGCATGGTTGCGGGCAAGTTGCACCCCCCCGTTCTGCTCGTTGTCAACCGCTGCGACAACACAGAGCGCCGTGCCGGAACCACCGAATTCTACGCATTGGGTATGGGAGATCCGATCCCCATCTCCGCTCTTCATGGTAGCGGCACAGGAGACCTGCTAGACCAATTAATCGAAACCATCAAATCGGAAGCTGCTCTCGAAGAGACTGACGACGAATCCTTAAAAATCGCTATTGTGGGTAGACCTAATGTCGGCAAATCGAGTTTACTAAATCGACTCCTCGGCGAGGAACGCGTCATCGTCTCGCCCATACCCGGCACAACCCGAGATGCGGTTGATACACAACTCGTTCACCAAGGCTTGCCAATTACTCTCATCGATACCGCGGGGATCCGGCGCAGAGGACGGATCGAGCCCGGTGTTGAAAAATATTCTGTTTTGCGTGCGCTCAAGGCGATTGAACGAGCGGATGTTGTTCTATTGCTGATCGACGCTGTTGAAGGTGGCACCGCCCAGGATGCCCACATTGCCGGGATGGTCATCGATAAGATGAAGAGCGTCGTCGTAATTGTAAACAAATGGGATCTCGTAATAAAAGACTCTCACACCATGAACGCATACACGGAGCAGGTCCGCCAAACACTCAACTTCTTAGACTTCGTGCCCGTACTCTTCATTTCAGCCAAGACAGGTCAGCGTGTGAGCCAAGTGCTGCCTGCAGCACTGCGAGTTCAGGAAGAACGCCTTATTCGGATTCCGACTGGAGAGCTTAATCGCTTACTCCAAAAAGCTCTCAATACACATGCCCCTCCCACGCGCAAGGGTAAGCGCTTGAATATTCTCTTTGTCTCTCAGGTGAGGACCAACCCTCCTACCTTCCTCTTCCATGTCAACAATCCAGACTTAGTCCATTTTTCGTACGTCCGCTACCTTGAAAATCAGATTCGTAATGAATATGGTTTCCTTGGCACACCAATACGGCTCTCGTTCCGCAAGCGTGATAGATAAAGATCGCGCGAAATGTCGTTTCTGTCTTTGCACTTTCGTGGCTGGAGGCCATGATATAATCTATCGCCATGCACGACTTACCGACGCAAACCGCGCCCCCTGAGTGGGGCGCCGCCGTCTCGCCGCCGCTACGAACGCGGATCTTTCGGTTTTTTGGAGAACTCCTCCAGACTGTTCTGATTGCTGGGGTGCTCTTCCTCGCTGTCAATCTCCTTACAGCACGAATTCGTGTCGAAGGTATCAGTATGGAGCCGAGTTTGCACGAAGGGCAATTCGTCGTTGTGAACCGTATTGCCTATCGGTGGAATGAAGCCGATAGGGGAGACATCATCGTCTTTCGCTTCCCGCTCAACCCCTCGCGACGATTTATCAAACGCGTAATCGGCCTTCCCGGAAACACAGTCACAATCCGCGGTGGGGATGTGTACATCGACGGGCAAGTCCTTGATGAACCTTATCTCGCAGCCACCCCCCGCTATGACGGCGAGTGGGTCATCGGCCCAGATGAACTCTTCGTCCTCGGTGATAATCGCAATAACTCCTCTGACTCTCAAAATTGGGGACCTCTACCAACTGAGGAAATCATCGGCAAGGCTATCCTTGTCTATTGGCCTCCCTCAGAGGCGGGAATAATCCCGCATTATGATCTCGCTGTCGCCGCGGAAGAGTGACCAAAGTAACGAATCATCTCTCCCTCCTTATGCTACAATCGAAGAAACCTGACGACGAAGCCTTTGTCTGTGGACGAACTACGAAGGTCGACGTTCTTTATCGCCTTGATTGTCTATTTAAGCCCATTTGATGAATAATTGCGTATACCGTCTGCAAGATAATAGTCGGGCATCAACTTAATCTTGGTCGGATATAGATCTACGTATCACCACCGAGCGCAGTCCTTGCAGAGTCCTCACAGAAAGAGATGTTATGAGCGAGAATCCATCTTCTGAGACATCTCCGCAAATAATTGTGATCGCTGATGTTGAGTCGAACGCGCAGGCGATCGTTGAACGCATCCTAAAACCATCCGGCTTTCATGCCTGGGTCCAAAGTGAGCAGGCGCCTGACCCAGACTTATTAGTCGTGGATGTGACCCAACTGCGCGGGGATCCACTCGCAAGCCTCAGGAACTATCGCTCTAATGGAGATGCTTCGCCAGCCATCCTGCTCGCAGCACACTTTCCTCTATCTCGTTTGAGAGAGCTTTTTCGACTCGGCGTAGACGATTTTCTGTTGAAACCCTACCGTCCCTCTGAATTGTGCCAGGCGATAACCGATTTGAGCGAAACCCGTTCCGCTCAAGCGGATTCTGAAATTCTCACCTCGCGTATGGATGGATTACAGGAACAGCTTCGAAGGCGGACGGATGAAATCCGTATGCTCAGCGAGATCGGTCGAGCCGTGGTCAGCCTAGATGACCTGAATGAGATTCTGCGCAGCGTTGTCGAGGCAGCCGCCTTTGTCACCGACGCGGAAGAGGCTTCGATTTACCTGGCGGAACCTAAAAGCAAGGAACTCGTGTTGCGGGCGAGCAAACAGGCAGGTGAGCGGCACGCCAGTTTGCAGAAAATTCGCGTAAGCGATACGATCGTCGGAGAAGTGTTCCACACCGGTCAACCAATCCTGCGGCAGCCATCGATGGAAGCCGGACCGGTCAAGGTTCAGACTGGTTTCCTCGTGCAGTCGATAGTCAATGTGCCCCTGCGAATGCGGAATAAGGTTGTCGGTGTTCTTGGAGTTTACAACCGTCTCGCTCCTCGGACCTTCAACGAGCATCACCTGACGCTGATGATGGCGTTATCCGATTGGGCTGGGGTTGCGCTCGAACAGGCCACACTCAAACGCAGTGCGAAAACCCAGCCTCTCGCCTCGCAGCCAGCCACTTCAGCGGCAACCCCGGAGTTCTCACAAGGGGTAGGCCAAGCGTTGGAGACATTAGAGGGTATCTTGAAATCGGACCCGGAGGATGAGGATGGCATCCACCAGGCACTGGACCAATTGATGGAACAACTGCGCGGTTTGGACACAATGCCCATTATCACCCTCGATGCCGAACAGTCCGGAGAGATGGTGGATATTTCCGTTCTTGTGAATAAGACTGTGGAGTCAATGAAGAATGCAGCAGAGGCGAAGGGTCTCGAACTCGTCTCTGAGAGAGTGAAAAACATCCCTCTTTTCCGTGGCGACCCCGAGAAAGTACAGCAGGTCTTGGAAGCTACAGTTGCGGCAGCGGTCCGTCGGACGGTCCGAGGCAGAGTCGTCCTGGAGACCCATTACTTTGAAATCCTCCGCTCGCAGAGTGACGAGTTCCCATTGACAGTAAATGTCGAAATGCATGATGGGGCCTGGGCTGCTGTCCGGGTCTCTGACTCCAGCCCGGGGCTTTCACCTGACACCGTACAGGCGATCACATCCCAGGTTATAGATCCAGTCTCTGGTCAAATGGGACCGGGCCTTTCTATGGGCGAAATCCGCATGATTGTGGAGAGCATGAACGGTGTGATGTGGTACGAGCATACCCCAGCAAGCACATCCATCACCTTTGCCTTACCCATTCTCTAAAGGAAACGAAACCTATGGCAAACAGGTCAATTTCGATCGAGATCTATACCGCCAGTCACCGCGTTCTTGGTCGGATACATCCATCGGCCAGTGGTCTGTTCAGCTACCTTAACATGCCCACATCCTCCTATATCGAGATTGAAGGAGCCCACTTGATGCGGCTTCATCAGCCCGGTAAGCTGGTCGCTCGTTATCCAACCTTATGGCTCGTGAAAAGCGAAATCGTTGTCATTCTTTTAAGCGGCCGGAATGAAATGGGACCCACCGGTTTCACCAGAGGGGGATATACAACCAATGTCCCTCACTGGGTTCGCGTGATTATGGGTGGGTATGAATTAATGGGAATCATCGAGACACCCGGTAAATTCAATTTCGGATCGCTGATGTTCGATAGTGAGCGCTTCTTTATGCCATTGTATAGCGCTTCGCTCACTGCGATCCTCTTTCCCAACGTAAATGCGGAGAGCGCGGCGATGATCTTCAATCGGCGAATGGTCGATGCCTTAGCAATGCTTCCGAAAGATGATATCCCGAAAATACCGGGGTAGATCCAGGCCCTTGACACTCGTGTGCTCGATAATTCACTCCACAGCATCAAGGGCAGTGCGAGCCAATCGACTCTGGCTCTAAATCGCCCCGATAGATCCCTTCCAAGCTCCTCTGGAGCAGAACGTAGTCAGAACAGGGGGATAAAGGGGGTTTAATGAAATTGTTTTTGCTGGGCATGATGTGGCTGCTCGGCATCACCGCTGGGCGGCACCTGCTGCTGACCAGTTAGCAGTGGTTGACGCTCGCCGCCCAGATCACTACGCTGCCGCTTACTGCCATCCATTTCCGACGGTTATCACTCGTCTCCGTCCTCGCAAATCCCGTAATCCTTCCGCTCCAACCATTACTCATGATCCTGGGAGGGCTTGCCTCCCTAGTGGGCGCTCTATGGATTCCTCTCGGGCAGCCAATTGCCTGGGCAGCATGGCTATTCCCAGCTTTTACGAACCAGGCGGTGAGGTTCTTCGCCGAGTGGCCAGCGGCAAGCATCTCTCTGGGTTCTTTCGTTTACCCTTTAGTCCTCGCCTACGATATCCTGCTCCTGGGTGGAACATGGATTCTCTCTCTGCCGCCTGACCGCCGCCCTGGCAGAGCGACCCTCATCCGCTTGCAGGCGGATACAGATCTGCGTCTACGTTTGAGCCTGGCGGCTCTTGCAGTAATAAGCGGGTTAACCTGGCATAAGCTCGCTCACCAACCCGACGGAGATCTCCACATTACGGTTCTTGATGTGGGGGAGGGCGATGCGGTTCTTCTTCGCAGTCCGAATGGTGGCTCCGTATTGATTAATGGCGGGTCCAGCCCGATTCTACTAACGGATTTACTCAACCGTTACACATCTATCTTCGAGAGAGAACCAGATTGGTTGATCGTCGGAGGGACATCACTCGATCAAGTCGGCGGCCTGACGAGGCTCTCAGACCATTTCGTGATTCGACACAGTTTGATCCCCTGTTCCAGCGGCAAGGGGTCGTTCCAGCGTGTCCTGGAGGATTTAGACGAAAGCTCGACCCCGAAAACGATCGATAAGCCGGGTCATCGTCTAGCCCTTGGCCAGGGAGCTAGCCTGGAAATCATGTCCGTATCCGACAGCGGGGCCTTGATAATGGTCCAGTGGGATTCGGCCCGGGTCTTGCTCGCCCCTGGCGCAGACCCGGACCTCATCCTCGATTCACTGGATGACCCACGATTGCGATCTGTCTCCGCCGTTCTCCTGCCGGGTGGTGGGTACGCCGCGGTCAACCCCGACGAATGGTTAACGCATCTCAACCCCGGAGTCATTCTACTCTCGCTGCGCACGGGGGAAATACCTGCTGAACTTCCTAAGAGCATTTCCAGCCCTCTTCAAAATAGGTCGATCCTGCGGACAGATATCAACGGGACGATAGACCTTACGACTGACGGAAGCAACCTTTGGATAGAAGTTGAGCGGGTCTTCGACTGAACATCTCCTCACCCATAACCTGGATGTCCTTATCACAATTAATTGGCTGACACAAGCATTCTTAGGATTCAGTCATGATC
>Ga0307421_1001909_pt1 | contig 12137 bp, 12 predicted proteins | sample SalMarWE160270MG_FD_202163 | JGI IMG/M metagenome (GOLD analysis project Ga0307421, IMG submission 202163) | Salt marsh sediment microbial communities from the Plum Island Ecosystem LTER, Massachusetts, United States - WE1602-70 | ecosystem: Environmental > Aquatic > Marine > Intertidal zone >...
ATGGGCGTGTTGGGCGGATGAGCGTCTACGCAGCCTAGTTGGACTGGAAGTATGTGTCCGGATCGAGGTTGCCCTTCTGCGTGAGAAGCGAGCGCACGGATGCTTCCGGGTACATAACGACGGCCGTCTCGTAGCCGTTCAGAATGTCGGCCGCCATGGCCTGCACGCGATCGCTGCTCTTGAGATCGCTCTTGTAGTCGAAGTATCCTGCTTCCTGTTCGCGATCGACGATGTGATTGAACTGGCGTATGATTAGCCTTGCCAGCTGCGTGAATGCATCGAGAATGGTATCCTCGTGGTGAGCGAGCGGAAGGGATGGTGCCTCCAGGATACGCTTCGCCAACTCATCCTGGTCGAGTATGCGGCGCATGACGTAGAGGAGGAAGAACCTAGCCAGCTTGTAGGAGCGTATGAGCTCGTCCTTCACATCATCCAGAACGGACTCGATCACTTGATAGAGTCGAAACGCAAGATAGATGCGCGGGGCCGTTGTGTGCCTAGTGAAGACGGCGGAGTAGTCCTGATCGAATAGCCTCCACTTCTGATGCGAGTTCCAGGGGCGCTTGACGCTAAAGGCAAGCAGAATCTGCGCAGCGAGGTCGTTGTCGAGTTTGGTGACGCCTGCGGCGAAGTCCTCGCCTCGCTTGCGTAGATATCGCACGCGCTCCCCGAACATGTCGTTGAACTGCCGCTGCAACTCAACCTGTATCCTGTCGTTTGAACGCTGGTCACGCATGTTCGTGGGATTCTGGTTGTTGCTTCTGTAGGTGATTTCGTCCGCGATCGCGTCTAGACCGGGACCGACTTGTACTACCTTTGCGAGGACAAGGAGGTCGTCGCTGAGGTGAGCCTTGTTGTCGTAGAATGCTATCGCGGACTGGCAGCCATTCACGATCGAGTAGTTTGTAACAGAGAGCGCGGCTCCCGTCAGCGAAAGGGAGTCACATAGGATTGTGACACCGTTGTGGTAGAGCAGGAAGCGGGGGTGATCGGCGGTGGACTCGATGGCTGCAGCGATATCGCGGTTGACTCTTGTAGAACCGATTGGCAGGCGAACGTTCCTTGCGAAGAGTGTGCGGTCGTCTAGGCCGTCCATGGCGGCTATCTCCGTTGCCTTGATGGGTAGGATCACGACCCTGATGCCGTCAGACGGCGTCTGGTCGAAGACGCCGCCCGGCAGGACGGTGAACTCGAAAGTCCCGGGAACCTTCTCATCAGCATCAAGCCTGGCGAACCGTTCATTCATTCTTCGGCCGTCCCAGGCGGATACAGGGGGGTCGTTGCCCTCGTGCAACCCCAGGTATTCGATTGCCTCCGGATCCAGGGGAGCGGACGAGACTAGAACAAGACCTAGAGAATAGCCCGCCTCAAGCTTGCGCCTGACCTCGCTCCTGTTGACAAGTGCCTTGAGTTCCGCAGATGCGGTGCTCTCCAGAAGCATGTCAACTTTCTCCGGACTCGCGAACCAATCTGAAGCCCCAACCAGGTTGCGGAGGTCGTTGTCGCCCTGCGTCTTGGCCTTCGTGGTCCTGTAGAACTTGGATGAGAAGATCACGACTTCGCCAGTCGCGTCGTCAACCAGGATTCCGTCGATGCCCTTGTCGTTCCGGCTGTCACAGACCATGTCGGGCGCATCGTCCTTGTCTATCCGGTACATGTTGGAGAGAAACCACAGTAGGAAGGCAGCGCTTTCATCGCGGCCATCGGCAACGAGTTCTCTCACCTCTCTGCGAATCTCAGGATCTAGCTTCTTGCTCATTGAGTGTCTCCCGTCCCGTGCGGCGCCTCCATGCTCATCCGCCCAACGATTGGCGCGTCAACTGCGGGCGGGCCCGGCGGACTGGCCCCACTCCAGCACCCAACCCACAGAAACGAAACCTACTTCGGTACGAAGCCTGATAGACCGTCAGCCGCGTGCGCGGGTCCGGCGGCATTGCCCACGACTAGCCGCTACCCATCCTGATCAACGCGGCCACGGCCCGCAATTCGTCTGGCGGAATCTCGTCCAAGTCCATGGTCTCGTAGCAGAGGAGCCCTAGCTTCTCCAAGAACGGAGGCTGCCCCGTGTTGCCTATGGCGTGGATCAGGCCTTCCATACCCCGCAGTTCAGCAATGAAGGCTTGATCGGGGTGTGCTCCCCTGGCTGTAGATGTGAGGTACTGGCCCCACGCGAATGCAAGGGACAGCTCTTGGCCTCTCTTGGCCAGCGTAATCAGGCAGAGCTGTCGATACGTCAGTTGCTCAGCCAAGCGCAGCAAGTAGTTGGCGCTCTGCGCAGAGATGTCCGGTGTGAAAGCAACATTGGCGTAGATGTGCACGATGTACTTGCACTTGTTCTCCTCGGGCTCATCCCTGCATTTCAGGATGACACCCTCGAGAATCTCGTCACTGGCCGACCTACCGGTCACATCTTGCTCGAAGAAATCGTCGTTCCTTGGCACCCGGCCTGCGCTCAGAAGCTCCTTGACCTTGTTGTAGCCGAAGATGAGCCCAGCACCCACCCTCACCTCTTCCCTCGGCGACAGCTGTCTACCCGCGAAGTCTCGCCCTATCCTCTGAAGCGCCCAAGTGACCAGTGGGCCTGCTGCACCGCCGATCGCGGCGCCAACAGGCCCGCCGGTGAAGAACCCCAGCGCCCCTCCGACTGCTCCCCCGACGAACTCCGCTCCGCGGGAGACCAGTCTCTTGGTCTTCCTACGACGGCTCATGTAAGACGGCTCCCTGCCTCGAACAAGAACTACGACCGACAATGCCGCCCGACGATTGGCCCATCGGCCACGGGCGGATCCAGCGGACCAGCTCACTCTAGCACACAACCGACAGAAACGAAACCTGCTTCGACACCAAGCTTGATAGCCCCTTGCCCTGAGCCTGTCGAAGGGTTCAGCTGCACCCGCGGGTTGGGTGGCCGGTATCCCCGTTCGGAACCACGCGGGGAACGAAACGATCTTGCGATCCGGCTACTCTAGGCGCCAGAATCGACTGAGCCGAACCGGCACAGATGGTGTCATGACCGCAGGCCGGCTTCTCTACCCGTCGCGAATGGCTACGGCTTTTCGCGAACGCCTATCGCCGATCCGGTGACCGAAATCCACGAGCTTCTGCTGGTGTTGCGTTATGTTCTCAACAACGAACTGCCTCCGCTCTTCGGAGGGGACAAACTTGGTGGCCAGTAGTAAGAAGACGGCATTCACCTCAGAGAACTCCAATTCGTGCGCCAGCTCGTAGGCATCATCTAGGTTCTTGACTAATCCAGCTGCATCCTCCCTTACCACCCCTCGGGCTGCAGCTACTCTGTCTGAGAGCTCTATATCGCAGCGCGATGCAAGCTGCTCGCTAGTAAGCGATTCGCTGACATCGCGCAACGTGTTTGCGTGCTCCATCTCGTCCTCAGCTAATCCCCGCCAGAACGCAGCGATTTCAGGAAGATGTGAGAATAGCTGCGAGAACCTGGTGTACATACGATCAGCCTCGCGCTCAATCTGGATTGCACGCCCAAAGATCTCCTCATAAGTGACATCCGAACCCAATTTCGTCATCGCATATCACCGCCTTCCACATCCGCCCTGATAGCCTTCCCTTTCCCACGGTACACGTAACAGGGCCTCAGCTCCGCCACAGCCAGCCCGCCGCCGTCAGCAGAAGATACACTGCATCCAGTCAGATGACGCATGACTCAAGTCGGCCAGCCAGCGATCGGCGCATCAGCTGCGGGCGAGCCCAGCTACACCCCCCACTCTTGCACACAACCTACAGAAACGAAACCTGCTTCTATGCGAAGCTTGATAGACCGTCAGCTGCGTGCGCGTGTTGGGCTGCGCCGGTGTGTTCAGGGCGCGAGTGAGATTGCGCGAAATACCTATGCATCGAGCAGTTCTGGATGCTGGCCGATGAACTCCGACCAGACAAAGTCGATACGATATGTGCCGAACACGCGGTCTGTACACTCAATCAGGCCCCAGTCTTCCAGATCCGTAAGCAGTGCGGCGGCATTGGGGTCGCCGACGTCAAGGCCGTGTCGCGGGCGTGACATGAGCTGACGGAGAATCCGCTTGTGGTCGCCGGACAGACTCCTGATGACGCGCTTCCCATCGGCCACGTCTTGCTGACGCCTGACGCACAGGTTGAGGCCGCTTAGGAGATAGAGCTCGAGCGTGCTCAGAAACAGCGCAGGAATGAGAATCACGATACCAGTTGTAGCCAGGACGTGCCACTTATCCGCCAGACACGCGGTCACTACAAGTTCCGGGCAATACCGCAGCAGCGCGGCACCGACGAGCAGGAGGTTGAGGCACAATACTAAGAGAACAACCAAGGGCGAAGACACCCTGATCCTGTGGAGCAGGCCCTGCAGCAGTGTCTCAAGCACTTGGCGAATCCTCGAGATCATCCGGCGTTGACGGAAGACCCCTTCCGGGCGCAGCCCAACATGTGACTACATGGTATTCTTGCGGCCTTCTCCCCGCCCACGTCGCTCCGCCCTCTCACTAGTATACGGCAGCCCTGTCACAGCGTCAAGACACGTCCCATGGCGCCCGCTCGGCCGAGAACTCCCTCAGCCGCCGGCGCGCTTCGCCTTCCCTCTTCAGCACGTCACGCACGTCCTCCAGATCCTCCAGCGATTCTGTGAGAGCACGGTCCAGTGCCCACTCATACGGATTCCATGCCAGCCCCAAGTGCCTGGACCACAGACCTGTACTTCTCATGGATCATCTGCCTATCAAACTCCGCCATTTCTTCGAGCATGTTGTCCTGCTCGGACCGGCTCAAGTACTTCATCGAAGCTGGGAAGAAGACCTTGTCTTCCTTGACAATGTGCGCTGGGTATAAGTCTACTAGAGCTTTGAGTTCTGTGCCTATTGCGTCGATCGCGTCTACGCCTCCTGCGACATAGCGCTCCTTGGAGTCGACAAGTCGCTGGACAGTCTGGCGCGCGTAGATATGCTCCTCGACCAACTCGTCCATCACCGCCCGGTCTTCGGATGACAGGTCACGGTCGCGAAGATCACGGAACAGTATGTCCTCTTCCTTCCCGTGATGGATTCGGTCGGCGTAGGTCCTGATGAAGTCAACCGCAGTGTCGATACGCACCGGGCTTACTGATCCAGTCTCTTCGATTCGGCCTACTTCGCTCTTCAAGAGGTCGATCATCTTCTCGATCAGACGATGCTCGACCATTAACGGTCCAATTGGCATCATAATACACCTATCCTCTCACGCAACGTAGAACGCGGTTTACGGACAAACCGGAAGCAGCACTGCAGTAGAGCCCTGGCAGTCCAACATGTGGCCAGATGTCGTTGCTGCGGCATTCAGCCCACCCACGTAATCCGCCCCGCACTCTACCACCTGGTACACGATTCCACCTCTCCCGCGTCAACACGCACCCTATCCCGCCCTCTCTGATAAGTACCCACTCAGCGGTCGTGTGGCTTCGCCTTGCGCCTTCAGCATGTCCCGCACGTCCTCCAGATCCTCGAGCCGTTCCATTAGCACGTGGTATTCATCGTGGCCCATTACCACAGCTGCAGCCTCGCCACGCTGCCGTATGATGAATCGCCACCCGCCATACCGGGCGCGTGCCAGGATGCCCCCGAGGTGTGCCCGCGCCGCGGTCGCGCTTACGACCTCGATTCTAGCTTCCATCGCTTACCTCCCCGGAACCCTTCGGCTTCCAGGATCGCCAGAGCCTGTGCCTTTGGTCAGTTGTATCCGCGGCCTGGTTCTTACTGCTCAAACTCGCGCCCCCCCGTTGACATCAGATAAGCCCACCTATTATGTGGCAGCCGGATGATAATTCGGTCTGTTAGATCTTCACTGGCTGCCAGCGCAGTAGCGCGGCAGAGCAGCGTTACCGATCCCTGAATCTCCAGACACATCCCGTCCGGCGAGGAGAAGAACGGCATCTCGGGATTGCGTGAGTGATAGATGAAAGTCACTCCCTCAGGCAATGCGCCTATGGGTTGAATAGTGTACACACCAGGCCGGACCACAACGTATCCGCGCGCAGGCACACAGCAGCACATAAACACCAGCACCACAAGTGCCAGCGATCTGCGAGGAAATCGCCTCTTGGGGACTCTGACCATGGCAGGAGACACCGCCTCATTCTTGTACGTATCCGCCCCCCTACTCTCCATCTAGCCCAGCTGTACCATACCAACCCCGCCTATCGGCTTGTCACATTAGTCATCACGCTCCTCCTGACAAGTCAGGGTCTTCGACACCTTCGATACCCAGCTCCGCGTAGCTCTTGGTGATAGCAACATACGTGCACCTGCAGCCCTTCTTGTGTGTGCACTCCGGATTCGGGAGCACAGGCACGTCGTCGAGGTCATACTGCTTTCCCGCAGCGGCCTTGCAGGCGTCGCAGCCATCTTCGGCGACAAGTATCTCGACTGCCTTAACAGCGTCACTCTCACGATACTGGGCCAGAGCTCGTCGGTTCGATTCACCGAAACGCCCGGTCACTCGTTTCAGCTGTTCGGGCTTCATCCTGCTGTCTATCACCCACTCTGTTCTTATCCTTCAGTGCCTGCTCCCACCACTTGAAGAACAACTCGCTGTCGCACAGGATCAGCGGCTTGCCTTTCGCCCAACGCCGCGCAGGTCCGCTGAAACCCCTTGTCGCGACGATCACGCCCTTGTCGGCGCCCTCATGCTGCATCGCCCCATAGAAGTCGCGCACCGTCGGCTCGCCGACCGGCTTCCTCCACCGCTTACACTGAACAACCCACTTCTCCCCTTCTTTCGTCTGCACCCTGATATCCACCCCGTGGTCACCTCTCCCACCAACCCGTGTAGCCTTGTGATCGCGAACCTTGAAGAGCTCCACTACCAGATCCTCGAATCGGTCAGCGGACAGGTCCAGCAGATCAGTCTCGCCACCGGCTCGCGCCGCGATTTCCAGCAACACCTTCTGTCGTCGCGCCCGACGAATGCCCCACCCTATCCACAGAACAGCCCCGACCGCCACGAACAGAATCGTATAGAGGGGCTCAGACACAGGACTCCAGCTAAGCACCGCATCCTCGAGCATGGCAAGCACCCTCGCGATCGCCAGCACGCTCCACATGACCACCAGACTGCCGAGAAGCGATCCTTTCCACCGGAGCGATGCAATCAACATCACCGGCCAGAACACGAATAGCAGCGAGAACACGAAACCTAGCATCTCCAGAAGGTCGATCGATGAACCGCCCATCTCACACCTCTCCAATCTCGCTGGTTTGCGCCCTATCCTGTCGGCTCCGCCAGGTACTCGCTCAGCGGCCGAGCCGGTTCGTCTTCCGTCTCTATAACGTCCCGCACGTCTTCGAGATCCGCCAGCAATTCAGTGATAGCACGGTAGTCGTCGTAGCCCATGACGACGGCTGCTGCCTCGCCACGCTGCCGTATGATGAAGCGCCACCCCCCATACCGGGCGCGTGCCACGATGTCTCCGAGGTGCGCCCGTGCCGCGGTCGCATCTACGGCTTCGGTTCTCACCTCCATCGCTTACCTCCCCGCAACCCTTCGGCTTCCAGGATTGCCAGAGCCCGTGCCTGTCAACGCGGACGAGCGATAACCCACTGTCCACTCCACAACCTATGCCCGTTCAGAAATCAAGGACGGGCGAGTCAACCAGCCGCGCCAGCAGGCGTCCCGTGGTCACACCGAAGACGGCTGCCCCAACTGCAGCACCAACGGTAATCCTTGGCGGATCACTACCGGGAAAGATCCAACCCACAACAAGGCCAACAACCCACGCAGCCAGCCAAGCGACGATGCCAATCCGGACCCACTTCGCCTTTGGCGCCACCCGCGCCCCTAGGATCTGCTGCTGCCCGATGCCGAGCAGGATACCGGCCACCGTCACATGCGTGCTCCAGGTGATGATACGAGCCGTGGGGCTGGCAAGGTAGTTGAGTGTATCGCCTACGATCCCAAGTCCATAGAGTACCAGACCGATGACAAACACCGCTAGGAGGCCCGCCGCCAGCCCTCCTAGCCAGGATGTGAACATGGCCACTGGCCAGGAGATCACCGTTAGTGCTCTCTTCTTCCAACCTGTCACCACCCAACAGAGGACGAGTGCCTGGAAGACACTGGCAACCAGGGGGATCACTCCGAGTTCTGTGTAGGACAGCTCGATCCCTACTGCCGAGACAATCGCGGCCCCCACAGGAACACCCGCCAGTGTGGCGAGAACCCAGAGGAACCACACTAGCGGAGGAGCAGTATGCCTTGTGGGTCCCTGTGGCACACTCCCCACCATTCGCCCTCACCCCGCTGAGCCCAGTGTAGCGTGTGCCCGCTCGCGCGTCAAGACCTCCCCTGCAGATCGTCACACCTGATAGATGATGCACGTTCAGGCGGCTACCACAGATCCAGGGGCGGGAGGAGATCGTCAGGATCGAGATCGTCGGGCAACCCTGGATCGAAGTCGCCGGGCACCTCTTGATCTGAATCACCGGGCGCCGCCGTATGCCCTACAAGAGGCTGCCACGCAGGCTGGGTGGTGTACCCGCTCAAGTCGAATGTGAGGCGGGTCACGTTGGAGCCGTCTGAGTCCATCACGTAAATGTCGGTGCTTCTGCCATTGCGGTCGGACTGGAGGACGATGCGCGTGCCATAAGGACTCCACGCCGGGTACTGGTCTTCTGCCGGGTCCGGCGCATCACTCAGTCGCATCACGTTGGCCCCATCGGCATCCATGACGTACACGTCCGCGAAGCCATGGGGACTGGTATCGTAGTCCTCTCTGCGATCGGACACAAAGACGATGCGCTTGCCATCCGGCGACCAGGCAGGAGCGCCATCGTACGCCGGGTTGTGCGTCAACCGCTGCACGGCAGAGCCGTTGGCGTCCACAACGTAGATCTCCGAGTCCCCATCACGCAAAGAACGGAATACGATGCTTGTCCCATCCGGTGACCAGTCTGGACCGCCGTCGTAGGCGGCGTTATCAGTAAGGCGAATCACATTCGAGCCGTCTGCGTTCATCACGTAGATCTCGTAGTTGCAGCTATGCCCGCATCGCTCCCAGTCAGGATCATCGCGCGAGGAGCTGAAGGCAATTCGACTGCCATCAGGCGACCAGGCCGGCGCTCCGTCAGACGCCGTGTGATCGGTCAAGCGCGTCAGGTTGGAGCCGTCGGCATCCATCACGTAGATCTCGAGGTTGCCGTCGCGCTCAGTATTGAACGCAATCCGCGTCCCGTCTGGTGACCAGTCTGGAGCGCCATCCCAGGCCGGGTCCTGGGTCAGCGCTCTCGGGTTGGACCCGTCCTCCTCCATCACCCATATGTTGGGATCGCCCCCCGCGTGGCACTCGAACGCGATCAGGCCGTTGCCGGCCGGTGCCAGAGGACCCGTCACGACCGGCGTGGCTGTCGCCGGAGAGAGCGTGCTTGTCGGCGGGGCCTGCGTGTCCGTCGGCCTGGGGGTTCCCGTCGGCGTGGCTGCCGCAGCTGCCGTGGCTGTTGGCTGCAGAGGTTCGGCAGTCGCCGTCGCCACCCCCGGGGGCTGGCGGTCCCTCGTCAAGAACGCAACAGCAGAGGCCAGCGCGGCCAGCAGGACAACGATCAGCGCCAGGCAGAACGCGACCGAGCCCACAGTGACTCTCATCCGCCCCGGAATGCCTCGGCGGGCAGGATCGCGCCGATACACGATCGCGACGATCACTCCGAACGCAGCCACCGCAACAAGCATTGCACTGCCGCAGCACAAGGCAATACTCCCTCCACCCTCCGCCGTGGGCGTGCTCTCCATCGGTTGTCGTCTCTCAGCTCCGGGCAGCCGCGCTCCTGCATCCCCGGTGAGTACGAACGCTGCCCAATAGTACGGATGCGCCCACTCCTGGTGTCCTCTCACTTCGAGTTGTGCCGCCTGCAGCGCTTCCGCCTTGCCCATACCCTGTTGGAGATGGGTGTAGAAGCTAGCCATGAGCGCACCGGTCGCCGCGTCATCCACGGACCACAGACTGGCAACTACCGTCGACGCATTGAACAGAAAGGCCCGTGTCAGGCCAACGACATCGTCCCCCAGGCTCAGCTCGCCCAGCTGGGTCTCACATGCGCTGAGAACCACCATGTCCGTGTTCGCCAGGTCCAGTCCGTAGACCTCGTAGACGTTGAGGCGTCCATCCTCGTTGCCGCCCGGCGCCAGCCACAAGCGAGAGAAGCCGGGGGCAGCAGCGTTGAGACTGCCATGTGCAGCCAGATGCACGACACTGGCATCTTGTGCGCCGGCAACAAGCGCCGCTTCTGTGGCCTCGGCGCCAAGGAGCGCCGAGGTTCCGAGCAGGCTCGCCACTTCCTGCGCCTCCTGGGCAGCAAAGGCCAGCCGAGGCAGCTCGGGGTTGTCAGTCTCTGGATCTCCGAGGACCAGTGGCTCGCTACCGTCCTGTGCTTCCCCCGGACGTACGAACGGCAGCATGCTAACCGACGGCAGTGTGAACAGGGAGTGCTGGTCACCCAGGTACTGCTCTCCGTCGTGCAGCGCGGCAAACGGAACGTAGTGCAGCGCTTGGTGGGGGACAATCCCCACCCGAGTCGTCGTCACATAGGGCAGAACCGGAGCGACAAGCCAGTCGTACAAATCCCCAAGACTGCGGGGACAAGGCTCATCGAGGTCTGCCATCCCCAGCGAGCGGAAGGCAGTGACGGCACCGACTATCTCACCGGTCGTGGCCGGCAGTTCGACGACGCCAAAGTCCTCTTGGGTCAGCACGAACGCCAGCGCCGTCTCGTCGCCGAGGTAGTATGATACCAGCGTTGTGTCGTCCCCAAGTCGAGGCTGGGCATCCTCGACTGTGATCACAGCGACAGTGACCATGGACGCCAGTCTGGGGCTCTCCAACTGGAGCCGGGCCAGGAGGTCTCCGTACTCCTGCTGCTTCTGCGTCAGCTGAGCTTGCAGCGAGCTGAGCAACTGTGCGTCCTGGTCAGCGGGCGGCCTGGATCGCTCGTTCATCAGGTCCGTCTCAAGAGCGCTGAGCTCATAGTGCAGGACATTCTCCTGCGCCAGCAGGTCTGCGCCCGCCGCGTGAGCGATGTGAGCAGGTCGCTCCCCCAACCCGTCGAGGAAGGCCCTTGCCCTGGCACGCTCGGAGTAGTCAAACGCTTGCCTCGATTGCCCCTGATCGTACAGCAGCACGACGAGACGTCGGTAGATCCAGGCATAGTCGGCGGCGAAGCTGACGCGGAACTCCTCCACGCCGAGTGCCCTCCTCGTCGACTCAATCGCGCCGACAGCTTGAACGTAGTAGTCTACGGCGCTCTCCGCATCCCCATCCAGCTCATACAAGAAGCCGATGTTCGCCGCAGTCCTTCCCTTGCCTGCCTGGCTGCCGATCTCCTCAAATATGAGGAGAGCTGACTCGTGGTTCACCAGCGCCTCATCGTACTGTCCCTGAGACTGCCTGACTAGCCCCAAGTTGCCCAGGATGACTGCCTCACCGATCCTGTCGTTCAGGCCGCGCGCGATTGTGAGAGCAGCCTCCAGCTGCGCTGCCGCATCGTCGTACCGTCCAAGGTCGTAGTAGACGATGCCAATGTTGTTGAGAGTGCCGGCTTCGTGCGTCTTGTCTTCAAACGCCTCGGCGATGGACAGCATCGTGACATACCACTCCAGAGCGTCTTCGTACCGCCCAAGGCTGTGATTGAGCACGCCCAGATTGCCGAATATCGTCCAATCCGCCGCGTTGTCGCCCAGCTTGGCCAGCGCCTCCTCGTACAGGAGAAGTGCCCTGTCTGGCTGCCCGAGAGACATATAGACGCATCCCATGTCGTAGAGAGTCCTGCCCTCTTCCACCGGATCGTTCAGCCCTCGCCGGATTGCGATTCCGTCCTGATAGTACCGAAGAGCATCCTCGAAGCGCCCCTGGTCTTTGTACACCGAACCGAGGCTGTTGAGGGTGGCTGCCTCACCCCCTAGTTCACCTCCCTGACGCCATAGCGCAAGGGCATCCTCAAGGTACTGCAGCGCGTCGGCAGGGCTGGCCTGTCGCTGGCAGATGACGCCCATGTTGTGGAGGGCGGCAGCCTGTCCCTCCAGGTTCCCTGCCTGCTGCATCAGCCCCAGGATCCGGTTGTACTGATCCATCGCCGCCTCGTAGTCCCCAAGGCACAGATAGAGGGCGGCCAGTTCCTCGC
>Ga0307421_1001913_pt1 | contig 12117 bp, 16 predicted proteins | sample SalMarWE160270MG_FD_202163 | JGI IMG/M metagenome (GOLD analysis project Ga0307421, IMG submission 202163) | Salt marsh sediment microbial communities from the Plum Island Ecosystem LTER, Massachusetts, United States - WE1602-70 | ecosystem: Environmental > Aquatic > Marine > Intertidal zone >...
TTTATTCTGCTGCGAGAGATGGAATCGAACCATCATTGACGGCTTCAAAGGCCGCTGTCCTACCGTTAGACGACCTCGCAATGATAATTTGAGAGTTGGAGCGGGTGACGGGATTCGCACCCGTGATCTTCTCGTTGGCAACGAGACATTCTACTACTGAACTACACCCGCTTTTTTTAAGCCTTTAATATAGCCATAAACCTGATGAGTCAATCTTTTGTCTAAAATTCTTATTTGTAATGTACCAAACGGTAATCTATTTTTATCTCTTATTTTTTTACTACTTTTACTTAAGGAATAACAGGCTTTTTTAAACTGTTCTTTATTTATTTTTGTGATTCTTGCCCAATAATCTAAAGCTTCATTTTCTTTAATATTTTTATGTAAAATCATTTGCAGATAAAATTTATTTTTTTCTATTCCGCAAATCTTTTGAAAAAAACGAACCATAAACCTGATCATCTCTGGGTCAGAGTTACTAAATTGAAGTTGCCAACGGTTATTCTTTGTTCCCTCTGCCCAGTATAGGCTGATTCCCACTAAAAGAAGATCATTTTTAGATAAATTCTTGATTTTTTTAGCTGCTATTTTCTGAATAATTTCCTCTTTTTTAAGGGTCTCTTGACGTCTTTTTCTTTGATATTCTTCGATACTTTTTCGCCAATTATCAATACGCAATTCTTTGATTTTATTTTTTTCTTTTTCTGGAAGTTGAGAAAACCAGTTATTAAGAGTACTTTTAGCTACATTTAATTTAGACTTAATTTCATTGTAGCTAAAACCATTTTTAAGTAATTTTAACCCAATCCTTTTCTTTGAACTCATCATGCTTATATTTTAATAATAAAGTGAGTTCGTGTCAATGAGCTTAGTTTTGGTGCCAGGACTCAGAGTTGCACTGAGATCTCAACTTTTTCAGAGTCGCGCCGTGACTACCTTGGCTATCCTGGCAGTGTTTTTATTTTAACATAAAGCTGTGGACGAGAGAGGATTCGAACCTCTGACCTTCTCTGTGTAAGAGAGACGCTCTAACCAGCTGAGCTACTCGTCCTTAGTGCCGGGAACAGGACTCGAACCTGCACGCCTTTTTAAGAGCACTGCCTCCTCAAGGCAGCCTGTCTACCAGTTCCAGCATCCCGGCTTATCTTTTCAATAATTTAAAGTTCGGGTGCCGAAGGTGGGAGTCGAACCCACACCCCAAAAGGACACAGTTCTGAACCGTGCGCGTCTACCAATTCCGCCACTTCGGCTTAGTATTAAAATTATAACAGACTTTTCAGGCTAATTCTACTTTTTAGAAAGGTTATAGACAGTCGGATAATAGAGAAAAACAGCCGGAGTATCTTCAATTAAAAAGCGCTGAAAATCGGCATAAATTGTCTTTCTTTCTTCCTGGTCTAATTCTTTACGGCCATCCTCTAAAAGTTTGTCCAGTTTCGGGCTTTTGTAATGAGAAATGTTAATATTGGTTTGAGTTGAATGCCAGAAAAGATACTGGTCGGGGTCAGAAGGAATTTCCTGAGTGGCCAGAAGAGCTTGATAGTCATCAGAGGGAACATTAACGACTCTAATCTGTGTGGCTACACCTAATTCTTCCCAATCTTTTTTAATTTCTTCGGCAACGGGTAATAGAGAAGAAAAAGTTGAAAGCTCAATCTCCTTTAAGGGCTCTTTACCTTCAGTTCCCTCTTCTGGTTCTAAAAGTTTTTTAGCGTTTTCTAAATCATAATCATAAGGCTTGACCGAATCATTATAGGCCCAGGAACTAGGATTGAAAGAGTTTAGAGCTCGTTCTCCCCAATCTTTTTTAATAGCGTAAGCTAAAGCTTGGCGGTGAGATTTATCACCAAGTTGAGGGTCATTGGTGTTGAAAAAAACAGCGACAAAACGGTCTTTTTTGGTTTCCGGGATAATTTCGACTTTGGCCCAACTAGACAAATCCTCTGGTCTAACAATTTCCTGGAGCATGTTAACTTCACCCAATTTAAATCCGGTTCGAGCTGATTCTTCGGTTGGATAGAAATGAAAAATCTTTTTCGGTTTGCTTTTGTCTTTAACTGGCACCAAGACTAACTTTTCCACAATTTGCCCATTTCTTTTAATACTTTTGACTTTATAAGGACCGGTGCCAATAAAACCTTTTTTGAAAAGAGGCCGTGAAACAACAACTGGAAAAGGTGAAAAGGGTTCTTTTAGCTGAAATTTAATTGTTTTTTGGTCAATAGTTGTTGAAGCCACATCGCTGAATTTAAGATTAATATCTGCGGCCAGAACCGGTTTGTCATCCTGCCAAAAAAGATTCTCTTTAAGAGTAAAAAGGTATTCTTTACCTTCGTTTTTAACCTCCCAATTTGTAGCCAGAGCTGGTTGAGCCGAACCATCAGGCGCGATTTCAGTTAAACCGTCGCTAATTAGTCTTTGGATTTCAAGGGGGAGCTCATTAACGGTAAACTTTCCGACCAGACCGATTTTTTCAACCTTAATCTGGCTGAGATTAAAAAGATGGTAGACCAAGAAAAAAGCACCAACCCCTAAGAGAAAACTGACAACAACCAGTTTTTTTCTTTGTTGCCAAAAGGCAGCCATAATATGCTGATAAAAACGGACTTTATGAAAAAATCTTTTGAGCATTTATCTGTTTTTATCTTAAAGCCAAATTGATGATGGCTACAAGAAGGAAAAGGATGGCCAAAACAATCGTCGCCAGAAAGATAATTTTTTCCATTCCCCGACGGGAGGTAAAAAACTCTGAAGAACCACCCCAAGCTTCTCCTAAACCGGCTCCCCTGGCCTGAATTAAAATGACCGTTACTAAAAGGATAGCAATCAAAGTTTGGATTAAAAGAAAAGCCATCATTAAGAATTATAACATAGAGTTTACTTGGTTAGCCAGAGGATGAAAGTGGTGATGAGACTTAAAGTTAGGGAAACCAAGACATAGGCCCAGAAAATATTAAGCGATATTTGAGGGATAGCAAAACCTTTATAAACAAAGCCTTCAAAAACAAAAGCGGAGATTTTAAATTGAGGGACAATTAAGGTTACTACCCAAAGAGTAATGACATTAATCAGCCAGCGGAAAGCCCCCAGGGTTAGAAGATTAATTGGTAAAAGAAGCAAACCAATAAGGGGTTTAACTAAAGAAGCAACTAAAGTTAAAACTAAGGCTGTTAAGGCGATGGTTTGGTAAGCGCCAATAAATTGGACGCCGGAGATAAACTGGCTGATTAACCAAAGAGCCAGAAAGTTAATGAGAAAAAGACGTAGGTATTTTTTAATAAAGTTCATTTTTTATAAAAACAAGGTTCTCGTTTTAACGAGGTTCTTATTAATTTATTTAACAATAAATTTTAAAAGGTGTCAAAATTTCTTTGTTAAAAGAATAAAAAGAGTTGTCAAAATTAAGAGACCGCCAATGGCTGGGAAAATAATTTGTTCGATAAGTGAACCAACTTCAATTTTAGTTTCAAATTCTTGACTATTCAACCAGACTCTAATTTGACCGCCATTGCCAAAAATATTTTTAGTGGTCATCTCGAGCGGAATTTCTTTTGAAGAGAAGGGCGGCATGGTTTTAACTATCTCTTCATCAGGAGAAATTAAGTCCAATCCCTGGCTTTCAATTTTAACTTCAGTTTCATAAGCTGCTTTTTGACCGTAATTTTGGATTAAAATTTTCCCTTTTTTCTTTTCTCCCCAAAAGATTTTTTCTGGTAAATCAAAAGTTAATTGAAGATTGAAAGTTGGTTCTTCTTCCTGATAGCCACCAAAGGCAACTTGGATATCTTTACCAAGAGAACCAGGAAGTTTGTAAGAGCCAGCCGGATAAGGTGTTTGGCTATTTTCTCCATGAATGGCAAAGGCGAAATGCCGTAAATCAGTTTGAGAGAAATAATCAATACCACCAGTTGTTTGTCCCCAGGTAGGATCAACTGGAATCCAAGTTTTTTTCTCGGTGTCATAATATTCCGGCCAGACATGAAGAACATCAATCATTAAACTTAAAGGTCGTAAACGGCTGTCATCGGTGTAGGCAAAACCATCCATAGCTCTAGCTGGAATACCAGCAGCTCTAGCTAAAGTGACAAAAAGGTCGGTAAATTCCACACAAATAGCTTGGTCTGGATTATTTAAGGCTTGAATGGCCCCTAATCGTTTAGGTTCCTCATTAACCCGCTCAAAATTATAATTGAGAGTTTCCACAACAAAATTATAAATAGTTCTGGGTGTTTTTAATTCCTCAGCCAACTTTTTAATTTGGGGATTATCAGTTTCCCAAAAAACATCAGTCTGTAAATTTTTTTCTAAATTTTGAGAGTTAGGTGAGGGAAAAACTTGTTGCGGTTTAGCTAAAATTCTTACTTGGCCGGTGGTGACGATATCGATTTTTTCCTTGGCTTTTAATTGATATTTAGCTAGCCAATTACCATCTTCGTCAACGCGGATATTAATTGGTTCTGGTTCAATTTTTTGGTAAGAGATTTGTTGGAAGGCGGTATCAGGCGGTAAAGCGATTTCTGTTTCGCCCAAAGAAAGACTGGGGTTTTGGAGATGGTAAAAAAGAGTAAAATCAAAAGTCTGAAAAGGTCCGAAAGTCGCCAAAACACCGCCACCGATATTTTGACTTTTTATAAAACGGTAGACTTTAAAGTCATTTTCTTCTTTTTCTTCAATCGGTGAGGGTCGGATAAAAGCTGGATGGCCGAATGAATTAGGGACAGCTAAAATTAAATTATAGTCATCGAATTCATTCAGATTGCCGATTTTAGGAATAACAATTTCCCAAACTTCGCCATCTTTATGGGCCGTTTCCAGACTATCAAAATCTAAATTAAAAGTTAAAGTTTTCCCGGAACCGACAACCTGCTCATTAAAAAAAATGGTGACGATTGTTGAGTTGTTTTTTTGTTGGATTTCCGTTTGACAAAAGCCTTGGGCATCAACTGCTTTGATATTTTCAATCGCTGTCATTGGCAGAGTGAAGGAATATTGGGAGGCGTAAACAGCAGAGATTTTGTTAGTCAGGCTGATTTTTTGAGAAACATTAACAACACCGTCAGGGTTAACCTGATAGCGAAAATCATAAGTCGTTTCGATTTCACCAGCTGCCAAGGAGACAGGGGTAAACCAAAAGAAGACAATTGCTAATAAAAGAAAGATAATAAAAAAGAATCGACAGATTTTCTTCACCCTTTTATCTTAAAGAAAAATCTCCCTCTTGACAAGAATTTTAACCTTCGGGTAATATTAGGGTGAATGCCAATCACTCTTTACAAAAGACAAAAACAGATTTTGGATTTTATCCGCCAATATATTCAGAAAAACGGTTTTTCACCGACTCTTACGGAAATTGCTCATGCTTTAGGTGTTTCTTCTTTAGCCACAGTTCACGAGCATTTAACAACTATGGCTAAAAAAGGCATTATTAAACGTTATCAGGGTTCGGTTCGGGGGATTGAGATTGTGGAAACGGAAAATTCCAGCTCAATGAATGAAGTTGAACTGCCGGTTTTGGGTTTAATTGCCGCTGGTCAGCCAATTGAGCCCCAAACTGACCCTAATGCTTCTTTGTCCGTTCCCCCAGGCATGCTTTCTGGTAAAAAAAGAGCCTATGTTTTACAGGTTAAAGGAAGCTCGATGGTTGAGGAAGGTATTCTTGAAGGCGATTTTGTTGTCATTGAGCAGAAGGAAACAGCCAACAACGGCGAAATTGTGGTTGCCATTTTGGAAAATGGTTTTGCCACTTTAAAACGTTTTTTTAAAGAAGCGACCCGTGTTCGTTTGGAACCGGCTAACTCTCAGATGGCGCCAATTTTTGCCAAAAACGTCCAAATTCAAGGAAAAGTTGTCGGGGTTATCCGCAAATACTAAAGAATAAAGACTAAAAACTAAACTCCTTAAATCTTTAGGTTATAAAAACCGCTAAGGCTGCCAGAAACATTATCAAGGTGGTTGCCCAACCGAAAAAATTGGCCCAGAAACCATTACGATACTCCCCCATGATTCTTTTACTGCCGGCGATAATCATAATTAGAACCAGTAAAAACGGAGCGAGCATGCCGTTGAAAACCTGGGAATAAAAAAGAATTTTAATGGGATTAATTTTTAACAAAGAAATAGCTAAAGCCACAAAAAAAGTTGATGATAAAACAGTGTAAAAACCCCTGGCTTTGGCCGGTTTTTTATTTAAACCTTCCTGCCATTTAAAGGTTTCAGCAACAACATAGGCGGTTGAAGAAGCTAAGACCGGTAGAGCCAAAAGACCGGCCCCGATAATTCCCAAGGCAAAAAGTAAAAAAGCATTGGCTCCCAAAAATGGTTTCAAAGCTAAAGCGGCTTCATGAGCCGAAGCAATTTTGATATTTTTAGCAAAAAGAACAGTGGCGGTACAGATAATGATGAAGTAAGCGATAAGATTGGAAAAAATAAGACCTGGGGCATTTTCTTTGACTTCAATTCTGGCGTCTCTAACACAAGGTTTATCGTCAATTTCTTCACTGACCTGCCAAAAGAAAAGATAGGGAGTAATCGTTGTCCCTAAAAAACCAACCATCGCCAGCCAGTAAAAGTTGTCAGAGAAAACAATCTGTGGGACAAAAGTACTTTTTAAAACCAGAAACCAATCAGGTTTAGCCAAAATACCGGAAATGATGTAAGAAACAAAAATCAAAGCCAGTAAGAGTAAAAGCTTAGTTAGGACCTGATAGCTTTTAAAGACAACAATATACCAGATGAGAAGCAAGACTAAAGGCAGGATAAAGATGATGTTTATTTGAGGAAAGATAATAGCAAAACCGGTGCCAATAGCGGCTAAATCAGCCCCCATGGTGGTCAAATTAGCCAAAATCAGAAAAATCATTGCCAGAAAAGCGACTTTACGGCCAAAACGTTCCTGGATAATTGAAGCCAGGCCTTTCTTTTTAACATCGCCGATACGAGCACAGATTGATTGAACGGCAATGAGAAAAATGGTGGAAAGAGGGATTAAGAAAAGCTGGGTAAAACCAGTGCTGGCGCCAACTACACTGTAGGTGGTGATCCCGGCGGGATCATTATCAGCGGCGCCGGTAATAATCCCGTGGCAGGTTTTAAGAAAACCCTTTCTCTTTTTATTTTTCCAGGCAGTAATCATACTTTTAAATTTTTAAAACTCCTAAAGTAACTAAACTGACGATCAGGCCGGCGATAACCGCCCCGATACTAATCATTAGAACACTCTTCTTGTAAGGAACACCAAAAACAAAAGCGGCTACGGCTCCTGACCAAACACCGGTCATCGGTAAAGGAATGGCAACAAAACTAATTAAGGCCAAAGCTCCCCAATATTCAAATTTTTTAGAATGTTTTTTACGAGTTCTTTCAAAAAGCCAGATAAAAAAGCGATCCAAAAGATAAAAGTGTTTTTCTAAAAAACGAGTTATGGGACCCAACAGCCAAACTAAAAGAAAACCAGGGACCAAATTACCTAAAACAGACCAAAAAAAAGCCTTTAAAGGCGGTAAATGGTAGACAGTTAAGGCAATAGGAATGGAAGCCCGAAGTTCACTAATAGGGATCATGGCCATTAAAAAGGTTGAGATTTCTGGTGAAAGATGACTAAAAATATTAAGATTGGCGAGATTCATTTTTCTTCTTTTTGACTTTTAAGGCTGAATCAGGGCAGACAGTTTCGCAAATACCGCAGGCATTACATTTTTCCGCATCAATCTCAACCGTTGGTGTGCTGTAAACGCCTGAATCTTTTGCAGAGAACTTAATCGCTTTGAAAGGACATTTTTCAATACACAAACCACAGCCTTTGCAAAGTCCCTGAAAGACAATAACTTTTTTAGAATCTTTGGCTTTAAAATCTTTCATCTTTTTTTATTTTTAATGACTATTGATTAATGGCTTTTAAATCCAATTCTTTTAACTCCGGATTTTTCTTAAATTGTTTAGCAAAACGTTCTTCCAAAGCCTGGACAAGATTTTTTTGGCTGACAAGACGGTTGGATTGGTTAATTCTTCCTAAGACAAGAATATTCCAGGTTTTAGACGGCAACCCTTTATCTTGGCCAGTGATGGCTGGCCCTTCAATAATTTCAGTTGAATCGTCAAGATAATCCTTAACCCTTTCTCGTGAACGTTCGGAAAAAATAGCCAAGATATCAGCTTTCTCAAACTTCGGATAGACAATCGGCTGATTGTCAATGATAACAAAGGCCAGGGAAATTCCCCCTCTTTGCTCAACGCCGAAATTAGGAATGTAAAGAGCCTGTTTATTTTCTAGAAAAGCGGCTTTAGCCAAAATTTTGGCAATCGCCTGAACTCCTTGACCGCCTTCGCCAGCAATTAAAATTTTAATCATTTGTTTATTAAAATTCTCCTGTTTTAAATATTTTTTCCATATTTTGAATTCTTTCAATGGTTTTTTGAGCATTGGTTTGCCAATTAGTTGGGCAGACTGAAAGGGCTTCGACAAGGGAGTAATTATTTTTCATCTGAGTCTCCAAAGCTTTTCGAAGATATTGTTTCAAAACTAAAGCTTTATCAGTTGAACCTCTAGCCAGATAAGCTTCAGGACGGGCGATGTTTTTTAAAAGTTCGGGGCCTTTCAGGGTAGTAAATTCCTTTTTGCCGCCGGGGGTGGTGGTCGTAATTTCCTGGTCAACCGTAGTTGGAGCTAATTGTCCTCCGGTCATCGCGTAAAGGGTATTATTGACAACAATGGTGGTAATGGGGTTGTTTCTTAAGCAAGTAGTTAGGGTGTGCTGAAGCCCAATAGCGTAAGCGCCGCCATCGCCTAAATAAGCAATGACAATCTTTTCCGGATCAGCCATTTTAAAACCAACGGCTGTCGGGACTGTTCGGCCGTGATGGGTTTGAGTTGTCGGTAAATCAAAGAAATCCCAAGCAAGAAGAGAACAGCCAATGTCAACCATGAAGATAACTTTATTGCTAATTTTCATTTCGTCAATGACTTGGCCTAACATTTTGAGAACAATTGGATGACCACAGCCAGGGCAGAACTTATGAGGCTTAGAGCTGACTTTATAACAGCTGGGGAAATTAGGAATATTATCGTTCATTTTTCTTTATTTTTTTAATTTTAAAACTGTTTTGGCAATTTCCTCCGGTGTAAAACCAAGAGCTGGTTTATTAACTTCAATTAAAGTTGTGTTTAAGCCAAAAAGTTCAGCCTTGAACAACTCGGCTAATTGTCCTAGGGCTGATTCTAAAACGATAATTTTTTTTGCTTTAGCTAAAACATTAATAGCTGCTTGAGTAGGAAAAGGTCTTAAGGTAATTGGCCTGAATAAACCGACTGATAACCCTTTTTTTCTTAATTTATCAACCGCCATGTGGGTGGCGGCGGCCACAATACCGTGAGCCATTAAGATAACTTTGGCGTCTTGAGTTTGGTATTCTTCATATTCTTCAATCTCGCCTCTCACTTTTTGATATTCATCATTATAATTAGTAATTTTTTCGGCAATTTCTTCTTCAAGGTTATAGCAGTTTCTAAGATTAACACCTTTGGTGAGAATCGGTTTTAAATTGGTAATTGGTGATTTTTGTAAGGAAGTTTCTACTTCCCCTACCATTTTTCCCTGATAGCCATCAGCCAAAACAAAAGTGGGCCAGCGATATTTCCAAGCCATTTGAAAGGCTTTTAAGGTGTAATCATAAAGTTCTTGAAGATTAGCCGTTGAATAAACTATCCGGAAACCCTCAGAATTACCGCCAAAACAAGTCAAGCGAACTTCTTCCTGGGAATAGATAACGGTTGAAGTCGACATACCACCTCTTTGGATAATGAGCCCAACCATGGGGATTCTTAAGGCTTCAGCCATGACAATGGCATCCTGCATAAGGATATTTCCTGGTCCGGCCGTGGCGGTAAAAGCCGGTATCCCAGCCAAACAAGCTCCGATGGTGCCAAAACCAGCCGCCATTTCATCTTCAGTCTGTAAAATTTTCAAAGATTTGTCTTTTAGACAAAACTTAGCCCAGGTTTCTAGAATTTCGGTTGAAGGAGTGATCGGATAGCCAAACATCATTTTGGCTCCGGCGTCTTTGGCGGCCTGAGCCAAAATCTGGTTACCCATTAAAAATTGCTTCATGTTCTTTCATTTTAAGAAGAAAACAAGCTTAAAGTCAATGAAGAAAAATGGCATAAGAAGAGCCGGAGTTATGATTTCTAAAAAAATTTTTAGATAACCCCTCCGGCTACTAGGTCAATTATTATCCAATTTTTATTTCTTCCCATCCATTTATCTTTAATAATAAATAAAGACAAAATCTTCTTATTCTTTTCATTTTTACTTATCTCCCCGATTAGTTTCTTATTTAATTTTTTATCTTTTTTCACTTTTTGGTTCTTCAAATCGTCGAATTTTTTCTACCTTTTCAATTTCAACCACAAAAGAAATTAAACCATAAAGGAATATAGCGGGGAACAAGATCAAAAAAATTAAATACCAAAAAACCAATTTGAAAAATGAATAAATTCTACTAATCCCTTTGCTTTCGGCAAATTTTTCTTTGGCTGAAGAAAAATTTGAATAGATTTTCTCAGAAAAAATACATAACTTTTCCATACTTCTTACCTCTGTTTGCCTAATTTTTAAATAGCGATTTATTTAAAAAACGAGTTTTATCTGCAATTTTATTATAGATTAGCTCGTTAATTTTTGAATAATAATGGCTGAATCATACAGAAAATCTTAAAGAAAGTCAATTTAATTTAAAATTTATCAACTTTTTAAATATGTGATATATCATTTGACATTCCCAATGAAAAATTTTACCATTATCTCATCAGACTGCCATTTGGCGGTTTTTTAATAATTATTGGCCGAGCCTTCTCAAATGGCTGATAAAAGCTCTGGTCCTTTTACATAAAAATAGGCAAAATTTTAAAAATTGACAGGAGGTAAGAAAATGGAGAAAGAAAGTAAAATGTATGCACTTTGTCTCAATAATCTTGATGGTTTTGTTTTATATGTTGACACCGAAAACTCTATTAAAGAAGAGGTAATTAAAATTATTGACGAAGAGAGCAAGAAGGAAACAGAAGAAAAAATTAAAACCCTTGAAGTTAATATCAAAGAAGTGAAAAATAATCCTTCTGATTTTAAAACTATCTTTGAAATTTTTGGGATTAAAACCGGATTGTTTCAAAAACTACATCCAGAAAATGAAGACAAGGTATTAAAATTTCAAATTGAAGGAGAAAGCCAAACTCGTTGTCCGATTGGCCAAACTGACAACTATCAGGGTCTTGGTGCTAAAATTTTTAAAGAAAAAAATGAATAAAAATTTTGTCGTTAAAAAAAGGCGAGTTTCTCTTAAAAGTCTCGCCTTTTATTATGTTAAAATAGGCTATGAATCCAAAACTCTATCTTGTTGCTACCCCAATTGGCAATCTCAAAGACATAACTCTGCGAGCGATTGAAGTTTTATCTTCGGTTGATATTATTGCTTGTGAAGATACAAGAAAGACCGGTTTACTGTTGCAGAGGTTAAAGATTGTTCATAAACCACAATTACTTTCTTACTATGAAGAAAATGAACAAGGAAGAATCCCTCAAATAATTAATTTTCTTAAGGAAGGTAAAAATGTGGCTTTGGTAAGTAATGCTGGTATGCCGACTATTTCTGACCCTGGCTATAAATTAGTTAGAGAATGCCTTAAGCAAGGATTCTTAGTTGAAACTATTCCTGGAGCTTCATCAGTTTTAACAGCTTTGACTGTTTCTGGTTTACCAACTGATAAATTTTTGTTTTTGGGTTTTCTTTCAAAAAAAGAAGGTAAAAGAAAGACTTCTTTGGAATCTTTGCCAAAGAAGACAACGATTATTTTTTTTGAGTCCCCTTTCCGTTTGTTAAAAAGCTTAAGAGAATTAAAAGAAATCTTTGGTGATATGGAGATAGTTATTTGTCGGGAATTAACCAAGATTTATGAAGAAGTCAGAAGAGAAAAAATTAGTCAGTCAATCAGCTATTTTGAAAAAACTAAACCCAAGGGAGAGTTTACCCTTTGTTTCAATATTCTTCCAGAGTAGAGGTATCACCAATTGGTAAACCTAATTCTTTAGCTTTAAGAAGCCTTCTCATAATCTTGCCTGAACGAGT
>Ga0307421_1001917_pt1 | contig 12098 bp, 22 predicted proteins | sample SalMarWE160270MG_FD_202163 | JGI IMG/M metagenome (GOLD analysis project Ga0307421, IMG submission 202163) | Salt marsh sediment microbial communities from the Plum Island Ecosystem LTER, Massachusetts, United States - WE1602-70 | ecosystem: Environmental > Aquatic > Marine > Intertidal zone >...
CCAAGTCTTGGTTGAATGCGGCATCGAGAAAGGTATATCTCGAGACGAACTTGTAGATAAAATGATTAATTGTATTCCTGCCGCATGGAAGAAGATAAAAAGGAAGGGGAGCTAAATTAGCTCCCCTTTTTCGCTGACTCTATATAGAGAAAGTTACTTACTTCCTCATTTTTGGGCCGACGCAGTCGATCATCTTACTGATCAAATCATTACGGTTGATGCCGCTCTTGATACCGCAATCCTTGGCCACGTCTCTGACCTTCTTCTGTTGAGGCGTCATGGGATAGTCACGCGGGTACTTGGCTAGCACATACCCGGAGTGCTGCCTCGTGGTGATAGGCCCGAGCTTGTGAGGCCTCGGTCGGCTCTTGATATAGCCTGGTACTGTTGAGAGAATCATTATGAGCTCCTTCTTAAAAATTAAGACCGCCTAATCATGGCGGTCCTTCTGGCAAAAAGCCTAAATGGCAAACAGCCTAAATCGACCTTATCTTTACGAGAATATCACACCTCGAATGGTTTGTCAAGCTCCACCGATCTGATATCGAGGATATTAAATTCTTTGCACTTATGGCACTTAATAACTATTGTGCCTTCAATTACTGCCTGGTAGCAAAGGAAACGTCCACAGTTGCAGCAATAATACTTCTTCAACCGGACATTTAACTCTTCAGGTATCCTGCCGAGGATCTCTTCGGGTAATGTTTTTTCGGCAGTGGCTTCTTCTGTCATATTCCACACTGACACTTTAATAAAGCATCTACCAGCGCTGTTTCTATGCTCGCGGGGTCGACGACCAGATCCAAGTCAATCTTTTCTGACATACATTTGGAAAGGACGATCATATCTTCCCGGCAACTTACTGACGGTTTCTCTTTTCTTTTCCTCGTCTTTGGTTCTTTTGGTTCTTTCGGTGGTTTTGGGAGAAGGCAGATGGCCTCCGCTTCCTCCTTATTCTTAGCCTTGCCCGAGCAGACTTTAGCGCCGATACAGAAGTTCAGTTTCCGTTGTTCTTGCGGCATGCTGCCGCTGATGAAAGGCCTTAGACATGTATTGTAACTTTCTCTATCCACGTTTCACCCTCTCACTGATTGCCTTTATCACGGCAAAGCCAATAGCAAGACCGACACCAGCTATTATCGAAACAAAGAATGTCCGCGGGAGAGATTCCCACAAACTCTCGTTTACTCCCTCTTGATTTATTAGAATTCTCATTTAAACCCGTTTGTTTTCTTCCATAAAACACCGAAGCCAATCACGGCCGCGGCTAAAAGGCTAAAGATAACAGCGCCCATTGAGCTGGTGCTGTCAATGATACCGGTGACGGGGTATGGTTTACCGATAACCTTTTCATAACACTCAGGGCAAATGGTGTGCGTGATTCCTGTATCTTCATAAGGAGGCTTCTCCCCCATGTCTTTTCCGCACCAGGAACAGACAATTTTCATGGTGCAACTATGTTTCCTCCTCTTCTGGCGTAACGAATTTATAAGGGCGGAAAAGGAGCTGGCTGAGAACAACACCCAAAAAACTGGCGGTGATACTGAGGAAAAAGCCGCGGAAAAGCATTTCGCTTTCCTTGGGGGTTAGGTTCTCTCCAATAACTTTCAAGTTAACCTCCAGGGGAGATTATTTCATTGATGTGCTCTTCAGCGTGTTTCTTCAGATCGGTTTTTTCATCCGGGGTCATGTGGGGAATCTTTTGTTTGAACCAGGAAACGCCGATTGCCTGCCGCGCTGTCTGCATATCTGCCGCCGTCTTTTCCAGACCATCGATACTAGATAGCCCCTCGAGTCCATGGCGAGTAGCCCGGCTCTGGTCCAGGGCCTTGTTTGCAATTTCCTTTTCCCACTCCGGGAGATTAGCTATCATTTCAGGCCGGAGGTCAACCCTTTCCATGGCATTGAGTTCGTCAAGACACATGTTCGCTCTTTGAATAACCTCGGTAGAAGCAACTCCGTCAGATCGAGCAAATCTCATAGCTTCATTTAAGAGCCCAGTACAGGTGCCAAGGTGGCCGAGCGCACAGGGAACACAGCCGGCGACGATACTCGTTGCCTTGTTTTTATCCCTGGTCTCCAAAGTACTCGATGCGGCTGGTTCGGCGTTCGAAGTCTCCAGGGTTATGGGAGTGGGAGTGGGAGCCTCGGGGGTCGCACTCCTCGGGGGTCGCATTTGAAGGAGTTGAGTCAAGACTTTACTTCCTTCCTGAACTAATAGCGCCACTACTTGAATGTTCATCTTTAACTAGGCTAGCATATCGTTCTTTCGTTGTCAAGGCTTCGTTTAACGAGTCACTGATTTTAGCCACTTGACAACGGCTCGACTCTATGCTAATAATAGCTAAACGGATGTAGGATTTATGCAGGAAACTCTAGACGAAGAAAACGAAGTAAGCGGAGTAAGCGAAGCACAACTCGGTGACGGGTATGGTTGCTCGTGTGGCTTTATCACAGATAGTCTGAAAGCCTTCCGACAGCATTTCTGGCATCCTGGGAAAGAAGAGCCCGGGAAACATAAGAGCATAGGGCGAGTTAACATGGCTACCGGCGAGGTTACCATGCCCCCCTATCTTGAGAGAACCCCTGAGCAGCTTGCACTAACAAAACAGGGAAGGAATCCCAAAGTTAAAGGGAAGAGTGGGAAACCTGAGCCAGCACGAGCCACGGATATATTATCAAACGCTCAGGAAATTAGATTTGTCCCCAGGATATACACAGTAGATTACAGCCCGATCATGCGCGGCGCGCAGGATGCTGCGACAAAGGTCTGGGGGTGGCGCCAGGATATGCCCCTTGGGAACTTTCTCGACACCGTAGTTTATAACTTCTTCAGGGAACACGGTATCACCCTGGCAGCTTATATCGTCGAGGACGAGGAAATTAAAAATAGCTAGGAGGTTACTGATGAGCGTAGAAGAGGTACATGTAGGGCCGAGGAAGTTAGAAATAGATCCGAAAAACCCGAAGGAGAAAAAGGCCGGTGACCCTGGCTATTGGGAGGACCAAAAAGTTCAGGAACGAGCTAAGCGCGAGTTTATCGAAGAAAAGAAAATGATTGAGAATTTAGAAAACCCGGCAGAGCCCACGGCGGCGCCCTTCCAAATAAAAGGGTCGGTTAACCTGGGTGATATCGATGTTCAAGAGGCGAGCAGGAAAGCCGAAGCCGCTGCCGCTGAGGTGAGCAGGAAAGCCGAAGCCGCCACCGCCGCTGAACGAGAAGCTTCGCAAAAGAAAATTGACGAACTTACTGAGGAAGCCAATAAGGCGAAGGCAGCCCTTCATGATGCCGAGCTGCAACGAGTCAGTGAACAGTTGACCGGCAAGATAGAAACGCTCCAAAGGGCAATAGCCGGCGGCAACCAAAAAACAATAGTCGAACAGCTGTCTGAAGTTGACTCGCTCGCCGGGAAGCTCGGGTATATCAAACCCCAGGTAGGCCCGTCAAATGGAGATCCAGCGCTGGCGATTGAACTTAAGAAGCTCGAACAACAGATGGCAGTAGATGATCGGAACTTTCAGGCAAAAATGGCGCAGGACGGGCGAGAGTGGACGTTAAAGCTGAGGGAGCTTGACCAAAATAAGGTTATAGCAGACGAGAGGTTAGCTGCCGAGAGAGATAAATGGGGTGCGATATCAAGCATCCCGACCCATCTCGGGACCGCGATAGCCAAAGGTTTAGTTCAGGAAGGCGGCGTCGCTGGCGGGGTGCAGGCTAAAGGCAAGAAGCCGATTGTAATAAGTGCTAATAAAGGCGAAGCCGGGGAGCTTGACTGTCCTAACTGCGGCACCCTCGTAGCAATAGGACCAACGGCCCGAGGTGCGATTTGCGCCGGCTGCGGCCAACAGTTTAGCATTAACCGGAACCCCTCCACTACTCCACCTGCTACTCCACCTGCTACAACTCCTAACCCGGGGGAGGGTGAGGAAGAGTAGTTATGGTAGTGCATTTAAAGCGGTATGGGGACATACTCTTGGGTGGTTTATTAGCAGATGTATCCCCCGAGCTGTTCAAGGGAATACTCACAGAGCTATTAAAGAAGACCACGGTGGCGGAAGCTTCGGAATGGGTAACGAAAGACTATGTACTGTTGGAGAAGGTACCACCGGAAACCTTAGCGCGTCTTAAGAGCTTTTCCCCACGATTTGGTAATACGAGTTGGTTAACTGCCGAATGGGTCATCGAGGCCCTCAGGGATGACGTTCCGGCTCTTGCCTCTCTCTTTATGGGATGGAAGAAGGGGTATAACTGGCTGGTACGTCAAGTCAATATTATTCAACGAGAGATCGAAGAAAGTCGCTCTTGACAAAACCCTCCTAGTGTGGTATTGGTAAATTAAGGGTCGCTGACTAGCGGCCCTTTTGTGTTTATAAGGAGGGTAAGATGATTCGTTATCCTGTTTCAGCCCCAATTACCCAGGAAGTTTCGGTACCCACATGGTTGATTGTCGGCACGGTCGCTCTTGCCATAGGTGTTATCTTCGGACCGGCCCTTCTCGGAGCCACAGAAGCCGGTAGCCAATACCTGGCGAAAGCAGCCCGTAAAAAGTTGAAATAATGGAAGTAATAGACGATCAGCCAATGAGCGCCAGCTTCTTCGGCGGGGGTCAGTGGCTTACCGATTTCATTACCCCCGAGGCTCTTGATGTTCGCATGCTCGCTGAGAGCATATCCGAGCAGAGCAATGGCGAAAATCTAATCGAGAGCTGCCGTCTCTGGGTCGCCGAAAAAGTCAAGTACGTCCGGTTCGTTAGAGGGAAGCTGTTTATCAACGGTAAGGTTTCGATACAGAATGACCTCTGGAATATGCCATCCCTGACAGCTAAAGTCAAGATTGGCAACTGCGCCAATAAATCTTTCCTTTTAACTTCTCTGCTCCGTAATTTCCTTTCGTCTGAAGAGGTTTTTTGTGTGCTCGGGAATCTCTACAACGGCAAACCCGGTGGGCACGCATGGGTTGAAGTCAGGCAAAACGGCCAGGACTATGTACTGGAATCTACCCAGCCGAATGTGCCCATAGTTCAGGCCAGTGATCTCGACCGGTACGAAGAGGTTCATTATTTCAATGATCGAAGTATCTTCGCGGTTCCCGGGAAGACCGTCTTGACCCCTTTTGCCGCCTGTTTCTCCACCTGGCTTAGAGATTACTTGAATTGGGGCTATATTGAGGAAGGAGGGCTGTGATGGAAGAACACTATGAAATGGGCGCCATACATGTCAGGCGTGAAATGAACCAGGCCGGGTTCATTGCTCTCTGTGACCAGCCGGTAGAAGAGAGCAAAAAAACGCACGAGTATTTTTACCTTTCAAAAGATGGAGCGATAATCAGGCTCATAGAAACCGGCGACAAAATCGCTCAGGTCGAAACTGTTTTTTCTTGCCGCTGTAAATTTACAGAATTGGAGGCTTAAAATGGGCTGTATAACCGATGACTATAAGCAGATTATTCTCCAGATGCTCAAAGACGAAGCTGAGAAAGCTGTGGTTACGGGTTTTGTCACGTACATCCCTCTCTGCCCGGCGGCAGGTCCAAGTGGCGAAGAAGTAGCCCGGGCCAAGCGAAATGTCCCGGAGATCTGGGGTATCGAGCCCACCTACGTCGATGACAAAGGGAAAGAGACTACCTTCTCCAGCCCGAGCGCCCTGGTAAAGCATCTGGGGTTGAAAGTCTCCGGCATCCAGTGTGACACGGAGGGAAAGTCTTGCAAAGCGCAAAGCGTGGTTGAGATCATCCGGATAGCCGGTTATACGGTCTCCGGTGACGGAGAACCTCGGAAGAAGTCTGAGGGCGGCGAGAAGCTCACCGTCTTTCACCCTGAGGCACCGCAGATGAAGGAAGTAAAAACCAAGGCTGCGAGGAAACTTCCGAAGGCGGAGTAGGGGAGGCAGAAATGACCAAAAAGGAAAAAACAACCTGTGCTGGCTCTCTCGTTGTTGTGTTTCTACTAGGATGGTTTCTTAAAAAATGCCCACCTGAAGGAGAGAACGGTGGCTTAGTTTTAAGAAGGGATAATGAACGAACTCTACCGCGCTAAAGTTTTCCCTTTACGAGAGGGGAAACAAGGAGATATTTTTGAATGGGGATATACTCACGCCGCAAGCGTAGCTCAGGCCCATAGTTTCTTAATGCGGAGGTATCCCTACCCGAAGTATTTCGTGGAGGCACCAGTGGAAGATTCAGGAACTGTTTATAAACCCGGGGGAGTCGGTAGTGAGTTTTCTGGCGGAGAACCTATAGAACTTACCGGGGGTGAGCCACCAAACCGATGCGCTAAACTTCTCCCGTTTCGCGAGATTATCAAAAACGAACTGGCCGATGAGCAAGAAGCTGCCGATAAGTACCATGAATGGGCAGAGAAGTTCGATGAGTTGAAAGACTCTCGTAAGGCTGATGTAATACGGCTTATCGGCGGCCAGGAAATGTTACACTGGCTGATTCTTGATTCGATAGTACAAGATATCACAGAAGAGTGCGGTAAATAATGAGCGTTGAATCAGAGGGGTTGAATCTAACTAAAAAGAAGTTTCTCCCCAGCCAATGGAATTTTCCTTGTGCTTGTGGCATGTTTTCTGTTCTAGCTTTCGAGTCTTTTAGTAAAGGAACAAAGGAAGAACTAATAGATAATCTCATTGATGCGGGAGTTTTCTGCGGGTTGCCAGGTACTAGAGAAATTGTAAACAAGGCTAAGGAAGACTTACCCCGAGATGATATTATGCGTGAGTGGCTCGATCTCATTGAAAATTGTGCAATGAAGGGGGTAACTCCATGACCTGGAAACTCATAGGCGAAGGCGGGATAATAGACTTCTCTGAGGCCTACCAGCTCGAGGGTGAAATAGCCGAAGGGCAGAAGGCTCTTATGGAGTTAGACCTGCGCCTGCCGGTCTCGCAAGGCGTAGCCCAGGAACTCGAGGATAGGCTCAAAGAAGCCGGTGTCGAAGGTTGCAGGGTAACCACCGCCAGCCCGTTGATCAAGATATATTTCACAAAGGGCTTCCCCTGGCTTCCTGTGATTGTCGGTGTAATTCTTGCTATGGCTACTTTGGTTATTCTGATAATCGGATGGAGGATTTTTAAACAGGTAGTGCCGGAAGGCCTCCAGCCGCTAATCGGGACAGCTCTCATAGTAGGCGGAGTCGCCTTAGCAGCCGCCATATTAATATATGCAATAAGGAGGGGTTAAATGAGACGTGAAGAGGAAGAGAAAGCCGGAGCGCAGGTTGTTTTAGGTAATATTAGCGGACTTATCGCTGCTGTGGTAGGCGATTTTGACTGGAGCGTAAACAGCATCAAGGCAAAACAAGGAGGGACGTACTATACTCTCTATACGCCGTCTGGGGGTAAGACACCCGCGGAACTGGTCCCGGGCCAGAATTGGGAGCTGATGGTGTACTGGTCCTGTCAGAACAATAACAAGGGGCTTACCGGATGGTCAGCTGGCGTCACCATGGTAGCCTCGAGCAGCGTACCCTCAACTTACAGGGAGCAGTTCAAGGGAACAAGGCTCGAGACAGCCTCCTCGTTCAGTAATATGAATTTCGACTTCAATATGGGAGCTATGCCGTCGTCAAACGTCACCATTTACCGGGTAAAGTTCTGGGCTACCCAGCTCTATACACTCCAAGCCCCAACTGAAGATTGGTAGGAGAAAATAATTGGCCGGAGCATATACCGATATAATCAGTATTACCGCCCCCAGCAGCGCCGCGGCTGGTGAGATAGTCAATGTGACCATCATAATTAAGAGTACAGCTAATGTCCCTCTTACTGTATCAGTCGCTGGCGTTTACGACTCCGAGGAGCGTTTTATTGATGGGCTTACAGCCACCATTTATCCTGGCTTAACTCATTCATTCTCCGGCTCATTTGCAATGCCGAGCAGCGCTTGCACGATTCACGCCTACAGCTCCTACTGGGGCGTCGACGGCCTCTGGCACTTAGATGATGAAGCAGCCAAGAATGTTAACCTAACCCAGGTACAGGAAGAGTGGGTTGAGCTTGGCTCGGTAACTTACCTGAGTGTTCTGGCCGAGGAAGAACCGGTCGAGGTATGGGTCGAGCTTGGAAGTATAACCTCTCTTTCGGTAATAGCCGGCCAGACCCTGGACGAGTGGCATGAGCTAGGATCAATCACCGACCTGGCTGTGATACCTCTGGCAGTTGGCGGCTGGATCTATTTAGGCCAGCTTACCGACTTTTCTCTGACTCCGGCCGGTGTTGAGCCCCCACCGCCATGTTCTGTCGACTCTGATTGCGACGAAGGGTACATTTGTGTTGACGGGCAATGCGTCCTCGCCGGCGAGGAAGAAGGAAAACCCTTTCCGTGGTTACCCGTTGCACTCGGAGCAGGAGCTCTGGCTGTAGGTATCGCAGCGTTTGCTGGTAAAAAGAAACTTCCCACGAAAGCGAAGGGAAAGGCGAAGACGTCTTGACAAACAACTCGATATGTGATAGTAATTTAACAGGTGGGTCGCCTATTTTAACGACCTGCTCTCCGGGACAAGAAAGAAAGAATGTTCCAGGTCGACGGGGAGTAATGAAACCAAGGAGGGCTATATGTCCATAAAGATTGTTTCCGATTTGGGCGCTCCTCTGTCCGTGGTAGCTGTTGACCTCGTCACCGAATCAGTCGCCGAAGGCAAATGGAACGAATGGGCAGGATATATCCTCGCTGTTGGCGGCTACCTTGGCGGGTTCATGAATTGGGGCGGTGATTTCACCAAGAACGTGGGTATCGCTTCTCTCCCCTGGGCTGCCAAGAATGTCTACAACCGTGTGAGAGGAATCTCGGCCTCCCCCGTTACACTCCGCCGGGTATCCCGATATCCGGCCCCGGCCTCCGCGAAGGAATTTGCGGATGTCAGACTGATAGGGTAGAGTCATAGTTGTAACTTCGCCGCAAAGGCGAGTTAGGTCGAGCGACTTATACAGCTCTAACCCCGAATTATACAGGAGGTTTAAGTAAACTATGCTCATCATACCGCAGGAAGAGTTAACCCTGACCGACAAGAAGAGCTTCTGCAACACAGCTCTCGAGGCAGGCATTAAAAGAGCAGTGGCCAAGGCAATCGGCCCCACAGACGAGTTGATCACCCGGCATGCTGAGGTCGCGCTAGATTTCGCTGGGGCAGTTGCGGGGGTAAACTTCTGGTTCACCCAGACCCTGGGTGTCACCACCGTACCGTACACTGTCTTTTCCACCGGCGCCATCGCTGCCCCGGGTGTTGCCCTGGTTCCCCAGCTGGCAAACAACAAGGTAGCGGTCTTCTACAAGGTCTCTGTCCTCAGCGTCCCCAATCCATTTACCATCCTCACGTTTGGGCTTGGTCCGGTTCCCACGGCACCGGTAACAACCAAAGCCAAGGTGGATTTGGAGCAGCTCGAGGGTTACCTGACCACCGTAGGCTTCTTGAGCGAGCCAGTGACCTATGACCCCCAAGAATGGGTGAGTGTCTTCGTGGAAAACAAGATAAACACCGGTGCCCGGGAGCATCTGGTCCTGTCCTGCTACATCATCGAGCCCTCTGGTGGCACCATAAGTTAAAGGTCGATAACGGGGGAGGGATTTCCCTCCCCCAACCTAGCTTAGTCTAGGCTTTCAAAAGGAAAGGAGAAAAAGCTATGGGAGGTCTAAAAAGTTTAATCGGACGACTGTTTCAGGTGATGATTCAGTCAGACAACATCCAGTACGCCGTATACCCCATCCAGGGTGCCACAAAGAAAAGTGACGGTCTTGCTATCGCATCCGGTGCCGGCATAGATCTTTGGGGTGACTGGATTCCCCTCATCGCCGCGGGAGATATCGTCGAACAATACTGGTATGTTGGGACCCAGCTTCATAACGTCTCTGTCGCTGCCGAGGACGTAGGTGTCCAGGCCGGCTATACCGATGGAGCAGGCCCACCCCCCGCCCTTATTCGTCAGCTTGACGAAATCGAGTGGCAGAAATTCACCGTCGTGGACCAGGACCTTGGTAACTGTTATTCTGGCGTGCCCTATCCGGTTCGGCTACCCGCGAATGCTGAGCTCAGTTACCGCTCAGCGACCCTGAACGGGGCTGCCAAGGACGTCATAGTAAGCTGCAAGGTGGCCATAGGATTATAATGACCACCGTGGAAGCCCCATCGAAGGGCGTAGAGTGTTTTCAAGCTCTCAAAGCTGTTCATGCGGCTTACGACCTAGCTGCCGGCGAACTAAGCCGGCAGCTAGGCGTCCCACTCTGTGTGGAGAATTGCGGTTTATGCTGCCTAGTCAACGTACCATTTTCCTATGGTATTGAGGCTGCCTACGCAATCTCAAATTTAATTGCCGAGAATAATCTACGGGCAATATTGGACAGAGCCAAAGATTGGCTCGAAGAAAATCAAGCCTACACGGAGTATCAGAAAGACATTCCAACCAAGCATAGACATTTATCTATTTTTGGAACAGTCGAAGGTGGGCAAAGACTCGAAATAAGCCCAGAATTGAACGGGGAAATCAACGCGTTAGCCAGTACCCCTTGTCCTTTCCTGAACCAGGAAAAAAGGTGCACGCTTCATCCTTATAGACCCTTAACTTGTCGGGCTTTTGGCGTAACGAGAATAGCCCACAGAGATTGCAAGCGCCCCCTGGGCAGGGGCGAGGTGGCCAAGACAGCCTATTTCGGTGGCATGGGTGCCACTGCCATTAAGGAAGTTTTGGATAAACTCCTCGCGGAAGACCCTAATCCTATCGGTTCTCTATCCGGGTTTTTCCCCAGTCTTCTTTACGCTGTAGCTAAGCCCACTGAGTATCGAAAGCTGGCAAGAAGTGGTAAAATAGCGATGGCTAAGCTTGTTCTTACCGAAGGAGCCCAAGGTCTATTATGGCAAGAGCAGTTAGAAAAAGAAAGACAGCGGCTAATTTCTTCTTCTCTTTTTGAAGTTTAAAAATTAGCCGAGATTAAATTACTAATCGCCGTCAACTCTAAAAAGAAAGAGAGAAAGGAGGACAAGATGGCAGATCTATATCCGCACAAATCAGGTATCGGGTTAATGGAACCGGTAGCGCTGATCGGGCAGAACGTGTGCATCTTCTATGGGAGTGTCAAGAACTGGCGGAGGGTCACTTACCTCGAGGCAATTCCACCTTTCCAGGCTCTTGACATCGGTGCTGTAGCGGCCCAGACTGTCTCAACAAAGACCCAGTGCACCAGGCTGGAGATGCAGAAAAATGAATTCGGGCAGTTCCGATGGTTCCCGATGGACAACGCCGAGTTCAAGTTCTGGTTACCCCATGTAGACGGCCGATTCACCCTCAAGAACCTTCAGGTTCCCGTGGACATGAACATCACTGATATCGACCCATGTCTGCACCTGACCGAGTTCTTCGTCTGGGAAGACCACTCGCCTTGGTTCGACGCGACCAACTTCATGGATTACCCTATGACTCAGACCAGGATCAAAGCTATGGGCTTCCGCTACGTGACGAGCGCGCTCGAGAAGGAAACTGTAATTAAGATCGAGGCGGGGGCTGAACCATGTACGTATGTGGTAGCCTCCGGTAACGCTGGAAACCCAAAGTAAATGAGGAGAGGAATTCCAAAGAGGAGGAATTAACATGATAGGAGTTTTACAGGCTCGAAAAGGTGTACGGCTTCAGGGCACCCCTATTAACATGGTCCTGGCCGGCATCGGCAATCCTTATATCATCTTCCAGTTGAGCAATTACGCAGCGCAAGTAGGCACCAAGACCTTCCGTATCAAGCGGATACAGGGGCTTAATGAGGCCGGTGCCGATTCCATAATTCATATCTGCGCGGGGGTTGTGGATTGGCTGCCGCCCCTTTTGACTCTCAACGGAATGCCCTTCGACTTCGTTGAAGATGAACTCCCCGAAGTAGAATGGGCCGTGGACATGCAATGTTGGACTGCTGTCGCCAACGTAACAATCCAGGTCGAGGTTGAAGAAATAGGTTAAGAGAGGTGATCCTGTGGCGCCAGAAAAGAAATCACAGCCAAATTCTGGTAAAGTCGGCGCTGGACTCATCGGGGCAGGGGCGGGAGCAATCTTAACCTACTTCTTGACTCACGGCAGAACAGCGCAGGCGGCGCCAGCAGAGGGGAATGTTTTTACAC
>Ga0307421_1001922_pt1 | contig 12073 bp, 9 predicted proteins | sample SalMarWE160270MG_FD_202163 | JGI IMG/M metagenome (GOLD analysis project Ga0307421, IMG submission 202163) | Salt marsh sediment microbial communities from the Plum Island Ecosystem LTER, Massachusetts, United States - WE1602-70 | ecosystem: Environmental > Aquatic > Marine > Intertidal zone >...
AATGCCCATCAATCCTTCCTTGTTTCTCGGTTCCGTAACTGCGTGTTAGCTTCTTGTGAGCCTCAGGCCAAAAGCCGCCCCTTCATACATTAAGGGAAAGGGGTTTGTCAATGGGATTTTTAGAAAATGTTTAAGAAAAGGAGAAGAGATCGTTGCTGGCAATTGGGCTTGACTTAGAACCTTTGCCATGATTCAATTCACACAGAGGTATGAGCATAAGGCTGAGAAGTGAAGCTCCCCGCGCTTCAGCACGGGGCATCCTGGTGAAGGCAGGCGAAAAAAATGGACGTTTGGGCCCTGAAGGAATTTATTGAAAAGATAAAGGATGGAAAGATCGAGGTCGATGATGCCATCACTAGGCTCAGGGACCTGCCGTATGAGGATATAGGCTTTGCCAGCATAGATCATCACCGGGCCTTGCGCAGGGGTTTCCCGGAGGTTATCTACGGCACGGGGAAGAAGGTAGAGGAGATTATTGAGATCATCGGAAAGATGGTTGATAAGGAGGAAAACATCCTGGTTACACGGCTCACCGATGATAAGGCGAGGATCATTAAGGATCAGTTCCCCCAGGGGGGCTACTTTCCCAATTCGAAGGTTTTCACTCTTGAGGTGAGGCCGGCAGAGAAGAGGGGGAAGGGCACCATCCTCGTGATCACCGCGGGAACATCAGACATACCCGTTGCAGAAGAAGCGGCAATTACCGCGAGGTTTATGGGAAATGAGGTGGAGACCCTGTTTGATGTAGGGGTATCGGGCCTCCACCGAATCCTGGGGAAACGGGATGCCCTTATGGAGGCATCGGTGATCGTGGTGGTGGCAGGCATGGAGGGGGCCCTTCCTAGCATTGTGGGAGGCCTTGTGGATAAGCCGGTGATCGCGGTTCCCACAAGCACCGGATACGGGGCCAGCTTCAGGGGCCTTTCCGCGCTTTTGGGCATGCTGAATAGCTGCGCCTCAGGGGTGACGGTGGTGAATATCGATAACGGTTTCGGGGCTGGATACGCCGCAAGCCTGATAAATAGACGCTAAGAGGCTAAAGGTGCAAGGCGCAAGGCAAAAGGCGAAAAGCCTTATACCTTTAGCCTTACGCCTTTTGTCCCTATCTTTTCTTTTTGCTTTCCCGTATCTCCCGGACCATGGCCTTCAATTCGTGCACCTTCCCGAGGGCCTCTCCGCTCCAGCAGGGAAGAATCGAGTTGTTGTGAAAGAGGGGTTCTGAGACGAGATCAAACCTCGATGTGGCTACTGCTTGCTCCCACAGCCCCGTATGGGGTATGGGCGAGTACTCGCTCAGGTAGGGGACTGCCCCGACATGGCCTACACAGGCGATCGTTTGAGCTACCTGCTCATGGCTTTGGCCCGGAAGGCCCATGAGCAGGTACACGCCTACCTGATCTGATCGAAACCCTGCCGCTTTGAGGTGAGAGACGGCTTTCTCGAATTCTCCTGATGCAAACTTTCTCCCCAGATCGTCCTGAAGCTGCTGGTCGGAGGTCTCCAATCCCAACCGGATTTCCTTGCAGCCCGCTTTAAACAGGAGCTTTGCTACAACACGGTCGATGTAGGTAATGTGGATTCCATTGGGGCAGTGGAACCTGAGACCAAGGTTCCGCCGGACTACCTCCTGTAAAAAGATAGAGATCTGATTTTCGGCATCAACAAGAAGGGCATCGTCGTAAAAGGCGAAATCCACTACGCCATAATTCTTATGCCAGTAAAGGACCTCCTCGAGCAACTCATGGGGATCTCGTTTGAGAAAGGTGGCGCTCAGGTACGGGGAGGCACAGTAGGCGCACCGAAAAGGACATCCCAAGGAACCCCTTATGCATACGTATTCTGTCTTGGTGAGCAGATCAAAGGCCGGGTAGGGGGCAAAGGGATCAGGCTTTTTTTTGAGCTGAACATCTGGTATAATGTTCTTCAACACATTATTCAGATTTTCAGGCCAGTATTGGCCTGGTGAGGGAATGACAAAGTCAGCCTGGGAATATGTTCTGGCATGCTCAGGGCAGAGCGTGGCGTATATGCCACCGAGGAGCACCGGAACATCCGGGTAAATATCCTTGATGACCCGTATTGCCTCACATGCTCCCGGGTACCAGTAGGTCATCAGGGAGGTGACAAGGACAGCGGCCGGCCGTTTTGCCCTTTTTACCTCCCGCTCAAATGCCTGGGGATCAATACCGTATCGGTTATATGGCCTTTGGGTGGAGGAAAGCTTCTGAGGGGTTGGAACACGGCGTTTCCAGTATTTCCCCGTGCCATACTGGCGCCGAAGCGGCTTTTTGGCGTATAAGGTTTCTGTCATAAGGGGGTGATGAACGTCAAGGCAATCGATGAGGTGGACGGAAAGGCCCGATTCCCTCAGGTGGCTTGCCAGGTACAGCAACCCCATGGGTTTTGCCCATAGATCATAGGCAGCGAAATCATATATCCAAGGATTGACGAGCAGTACCGTTGGTTTCATAATAGAGTTCGTTGGGTTTTTCAAGTTTATGGAGTTTCTTGGGTTATTATTATGCCAAATTGCAATCGTGTCATTGCGAGGAGCGAAGCGACGTGGCAATCTATCATATTGAGATTGCTTCGCATTCGTTCGCAATGACATCCATCAATGGTATCCGTTTGAATGCAATTTGGTATTAACCATCTCATAATTGTCTACCAGTACGTCATTCCGGCGGACCCTGGATCGGGGTCCGGGGCAGGCGCCGGAATCTAGGATGTTTCTGGATGCCGGATCAAGTCCGGCATGACGAAACGTCAAGACTATTACGAGACGATTGATAACACAAGAAACACGAGAAACTCAATAAACTTAAGAAACTCAACAAACAGCACTATCCTTGAGGGAGGATTCGCATGCGGGCGGTGGTGCAGCGGGTAAAGACCGCAAAGGTGGTAGTTGACGAAGAGGTGGTCGGGGAGACCGGTAAAGGGCTGTTGGTGTTTCTCGGGGTCGGGGAAGGCGATCAAAGCGGGGATGCGGAATACCTGGCATCAAAGGTGGCGAACCTCAGGATCTTCAGCGATAGCAACGATAAAATGAATCTATCCCTGCTGGAGGTGAGCGGTGAGGCCCTCGTGGTGTCCCAGTTCACCCTGTGGGGAGACTGTCGAAAGGGCAGGAGGCCGTCTTTTGTTCGAGCGGCAGATCCGACCCTGGCCAATCGTCTATACCGGGAGTTTATTGATCTTCTCAGGGAAAAAGGCATCAAGGTGGCCGAGGGGAGATTTCAGGAGATGATGGATGTTCACCTCGTCAACGACGGCCCTGTCACCATGCTGCTTAGTAGTGAGAAGAATTTTTAGCAAGGAAGGGTGCCGAGGATGGACTACCAAGACCAGGAGACGGAACAAACAGGACAAGCCGCGCAGCAAACCGACGAACTAGGTCTGCCTGAGGCAATGGGCAAGAAGAAGGAAAGACGAAGGCCTACGTTTTCCCTCTTGAAGTGGCTCTTTCTTATTGTATTCATCCTGTACTTTGTCATCACCGCATATCGCATTCCCCTGCTCGTTCAATTGGGTGAGTACCTCATCGTGGAACATAAGCCCCAGAAGGCGGATCTTATCGTCTGCCTTGGAGGCCCAGGCGTGGCTAATGCCCTTGCAGCGGTTGATGTCTTTCAGAAGGGACTCGCTCCTTACCTCCTCAAGGCAAAGGAGATTGAGGCCGATGGCCTCGATTACCTGAAGGCAAAGGTCAAGGATTACCCTACTGAATTGGATTTATTTGCGATAATCACAGAGGGTGTCGGCATCCCAGGGGAGGCGATCATCTCTCCTGAGAAGAGGGTCGGAAGCACCATAGAAGAGGCCGAACTGGTTCGAACCTTGGTGCTTGATAAGGGTTATACGTCCCTTATACTCGTAACCAGCCTTACGCACTCTCGTCGCGCATACCTTACCTTCAGGAGGGTTTTCAAGGATTCTAAGGTCCAACTCATCTCGCTCCCCTCACATTACCAGCAATTCAGCCCAAAGGATTGGTGGAAGAAGCGAGCGTATACCAAGGAGCTCATTATCGAGTACCAGAAGCTGATCTACTACAAGTTTAAGTATGGTATTTGATGTTCGTTTTTCAGGTAGCCACCAAGTCACTAAGCCTGCCCTGGCGCGACTACACAGGCATATTGATCATGTTTGTAAATATATCGGTATCGATGTCTCTAAACCCAATCCTTGCTTGCCAGGTCTGGGCCAGGGACACAAAGAAAAGGATAGGTCGGCCTGCCACCTGCCCGCCATCAGTTGCGGTGCATGCGCTGGCAGGCGTGTATGAGTTTTATCCCTTTATCTGAAGTAGATAAGATGGTATCAAAAGAATAATTCTGTAACCTTAGTGCCTTGGTGTCTTAGTGGCTGAATACGTTAAGAGCATGAAAAAGATTATAGCACAGATCGTCTTCATCGTTCTGCTCACCTCAACTCCGTCATTTGCAGGCATCTATGAGTTTGAGGTCACAGCGAGCCGTTCGGATTTGGAGGCACGGTACAGTGCCGACCTGCCTCTCGACCAGGGCATCCTTTCAACCGGGCTCGGAGCGATTTACCGAAATGATGATTACAAGATAGCCGATATGAAATTGACCTTGGGCACGGAACTATGGGCGCCCGGATTACGGCTTCATCTCGGTCTTAAAGGTGTGCTGGGAGAGGTGGAGAGGGATAAAAAAAAGGGAAATCTGACCGCAGTAGGTATTCTGATTTCAGGGAAATATCTTATTCCACAGACCATTTCTCCCCTGCCCCTGGGGGTGTCGGCAGGCGTCTCCTTTGCCCCGGGGCCCCTTTGTTTTTCAGACGCAGAGAGCTACATTGATGTGAGAACCAGCCTTGATTTCCGTATCGTGAAGAATGGAGAGATACTCTTTGGGTATCGGTATATCCGAGCTCGTCTTAAAGACAACCAGGGAAAGTGGAATATTTCAAATGCAACGCTTTTTGTCGGCTACCGCCTGAGTTACTAGCGAGGCTTCGGCCCAACCTGCCTGTTATTGTTTCTGCTCGGTGCTTGGTAGCTCTTGTTTGGACCTTAGCTTTTCTACGAGTTCCTTGAATGATGAGTTTGCGAGTATCTCAGAGAACTGTGCTCGGTAGTTTTTCGCGATGCTCACCCCTTCAATCGCGACATCACAGGCAACCCAATTACACTGCTTATCCTTAAAGAGGTACAAAACAGGGATCTCTGTAGCGTCGCCGGTAATGATCTTCGTCGACAGGATCACATAACTTCCCTTTGCCGTTTCAGAGAGGTAGAGGATGTTCTTTTCGGAAAAATCTCCTGCCTTTGTCAGATATGCATCAATCTGATCCAGATAGGTCCGCTCCAGAAGGGTACTGAAGACCTCAATAAATTCCCCTTTCTCCTCTTTGCTTCTTTCCCTCCAATGAGCACCCAATGCCCTCATGGCAAATTCCTCCTCGTCAAACCTCTCCCTGATCAATTTGGAGAGGATTGCCCTTCGCTCATCAGCCTTGCCAGGTGTTTTAAGAGACTGATCCCTCAAGACCTCGATGATCTTATCAAGCGTTCCCTTGAGGGAATCAGTGACCGCTCCCGGCCCGGCCCAGACGGCAGAAGCAAGAAATACCATTAGCACAGCGAGTCCTAGTGCATGGGCAGCAATGAACGTACACCGTTTGATTGCCATTGTGTTTCCTTTTTTTAAACTATGATAGCACATTTTTTATTTACGATAACCTGAATTGAGCGATCCCCAGATGTCTCGCTTTTTTATTTAGAGATTGCCACGCACCCTCCAGGCATACGCCCTGGTGGGTGCTCGCAATGACAGACTAACAAGGAATTTCTCCAGAGATTGCTCAATTTAGATGTGAGCACTGTTAATCTCTAGATTCAAGGGCCGTGATCCTTAAATGGCCTCCATAGGATAATGAGTTTCGGCAGCAGTGCCAGCACGCTCAGCAGCGCAATAAACATGGCGAGGCCGGTAAACACGCCGAAGTAGATGGTGGGAAGGAAATTGGACAACACCAGTATGGAAAAACCGAATATAATCGTTATAGAGGTATTGAGGATAGCCCTTCCCACGGTCCCGTGACACAGGTGCAGGGTTTTGGGGTAGTCGCCGTTTTTAGCGAGTTCCTCCCGAAACCGGTAGATGTAGTGAATGCTGTTATCGATCGCTATTCCCATGGTGATCGCAGCGATCGTGATGGTCATCACATCAAGGGATATGTCCATCAGGCCCATGATGCCGAGCACAATGCTCACTGCGAGCAGATTAGGGATAATGCCGATGACGGAGACCGAGATGGATCTGAACAGGATCAACAGCATGATTCCTATGCCCAACAACACGATGCCCAAGGTGAGGATTTGTGATCGAAACAGGCTTTGCAGCATGTTGTTGTACATCACGAGCATCCCGGCAACCGTTACCTCCTTTTCCGAAAGCCCGAATTTCGTGTTGAGATCGTTCCCGATTTTCTTGAGGAGCTCTTTTCTCCGTAAATCGTTCAATGAGTCCATGATTCTCAGGGAGATGCGGGCCTCGTTTTGCTCAGCAGACACATAGGGGTCCACCATCTCGGATCGAATCTGCTCAGGGATCTTTTTGCTCAAGACCCCCAGTTCGAGGCCGTCAAAAGGCCTTCCCTCATAGAGCCCTTCAGCAACCCTTATGATGGAGGCAAGGGAGAGAACCTTTCCGATCTCCGGCAAGGAGGCCAGATAATCGTGAACCTCTTTAATCTTCTCGACCTTATACGGGGTGAGCCAGTAATCTCGCGGGTCAGACTCCCCTGCCCAGTCATCGGCTTCAACAGGAGTATCATCTTTTGCGCGATCGGTTTTCGCTTCACCGAAATGGAGGATCACATCAAGCGGCATGGTGCCGCCAAGCTTATCGTCTATGAGTTTCATCCCCTGGTATATTTCGGTTTTCCTGCTGAAGTAATCGATGAAGCTATTTTCCACCTTAAGCCTGCTGATGCCTACCACGCTTATGATGGCAAGGATGATCGAGGCGATGATTACCTTCCCTCCGTGGAGTGTGGCGATGGAGGCGAGTTGAGAGGTGATGAAAGACTGACCCCTGCGGGCGAGAAGGGGAGTTGATTTTTTAAGCAACACCAAAACAGCGGGGAACAAGAGAAATGATGTGAAAAAGGTGACACACAACCCTATCGACATCATCCATCCGAAATCAATGACAGGCCGAATACCGCTGAATACCAGTGAGCTAAAGGCCAAGATGGTGGTTAAGGCTGCATAAAGGCATGGCCACACCATCTTCTTGGTGGTGGTGAACACGATATCAATCTGAGGCTCCGAGGACATATCGCTACAAAGCTGCCGGTAACGAACAGCCAGGTGAATGTTCATGGACATGGTGAGTATCAACATCAGGGAGATGAAATTCGACGATATGACGGTCACCTTCCAGTCCAGGAAACCGAGCACCCCGATCATGAACAAAACCGCGTAAAAACAAGTCAGCAGCGGCAGGATTACCCATCGCAGTTCTCGGAACAGGATGGCGAGGGTTGCTACGATGAAGATGAACACACCAAAGCCGAATACGACCAGATCCTTCTTGATGAAGGTGATCATGTCATCGGCGACCATGGGAATCCCACCGAGATACACGGCCCCGTATTTCTCATAGGGACGTATAACCGATCGAATCCTCTCGATGTCCTGGTGCCGCTCTTTGCTATAGGCGGCATAGTACTCATCGTACTCAAGCATATATTGTTCTAATTGAGACTCCTCACTCTGACTGAGCGTTGCGCTCCTTCTTTTTGTCAACAGCCCGTTTTTTTTCTCTGAGAGTTCCGAGAGAGAGGTGTCGACTTCGAGGTAGATTATCAGGCCGGTGGTCTGGCCGTCAGCGCTGATGACTAACTTTCTATAAACCGGGCTCTCCAGTATTTCTCTCTTTGCCTTTTCAATATCCACGCCGGGATCTTCCAGGCTCTTCACGGTCTCCTCTGTCATTTTTGAGAGTTCCACGCCGGAAGCCCTGAGAAGTGGAACATCGAGAAGGGTTACTACTGAATCGACCCTCTCTAATGCCTTTAATTCATCTCGCAGCTCTTTTAGATGCTCCAATGATGCCTTGGAGAAGAGATCCTCATGGGGGGAAAAGGTGACCACCAAGAATTCCCTGAGGGCGTACCGGGAATTGATTTCACGGAATATTTGTAGGTCTTTATCATCCTCTAACAAAAGGGTATCAGGAGAGGCATCGAGCTTGAAGTTTTTCGCATGGTATGAAAAGAAGGCAAGCGCTACTACGAGCACGATGACCACGATTGCGGGGCGTCTTAAAATAACTCTCTCATAGGCCTTAGAAAAACCGTTCATCATGCGCGATTGATCTTTTAATTTGCTGTGATTCAAAGGGTTTTCTTCTCTTGCCGAATCAAAGAACCTGGGTTGCTTCTCAATCTTGGGTTGAGGAAGTATAGGGGGAAAGCTGTAAGAGTGTCAATTGAAATCAGGACCGTTCTCCGCGAACATGCCGTAACCTAATTGATAAATGGCCAAGCGAGACGTCAAACGTGCGGTTTTAGCTTTACAGCCGACGACGGAATACCATATAGTCCCTGCTAACCGGGTATTGCTTCATTCCATTCAAAGACGGCGTACAAGGGTTCCTTTGTAAAAGAGATGATGAAAGAAGCAGAACATAAACTGAGCTATCTCCTCTGTGTTCTCCTCCTCGTTTCCTTTATGGGGTGCGCCCACAGAGGGACTGGAACCACAGCCTCTCTCTCGCCGGAGGCATCACTGGTGGCTGCTCATCGCTCACCGGATATTGGGCAGGCAGGTCATAACAGCTCGAACGCGATCTCATCCTCATCAAATCAGACACAATCGAACCAGGGAACGGGCGAGGGGGGATCCAAGGAGGGCGATCTCGATGTTTTTTCGGACTTAGAGGCTGAAGAGGTAGCGGAGGGAGTGGCAGACCCGTTCGAGCAGTGGAACCGGGCCATGTTCCTATTCAACGACAAACTCTACTTCTGGCTCCTGAAGCCCGTATCCAAGGGGTATAAGGCGGTGGTACCCACACCAGTCAGGAGAGGCGTAAGAAATTTCTTTCATAACATCACCGCACCCGTTCGGATGGTCAGCGCACTGCTCCAGGGGAAGGGGAGGGCAGCGAGTGCGGAATTAACCGGTTTCCTGATCAACAGCACTGTCGGTGTGCTCGGGTTTGGAGATCCCGCCAAGAGGTGGCCCGAGCTAATCCCCAGCGAGGAAGACCTGGGCCAGACCCTCGCAACCTATGGCATCGGTAACGGTTTCTATATCGTCTGGCCTATACTAGGGCCTTCCACACTGCGTGATTCCGTAGGGATGGTTGGAGATTGGTTCTTGGATCCCGTCTGGTATGTTGAGCCCTTCGAAGCATACCTGACACTGTGGACCGTGGAGAATGTCAACGATACCTCCTTTCGGGTCGGCGATTACGAATCCCTGAAGGAAGCAGCAATCGATCCGTACATTGCAATCCGCAATGTCTATATCCAGAATCGAAAGAAGAAGGTGAAAGAATGAGGAAAAGGGAGTAATGGAGTGATGGAGTATTGGAATCTTTTCTTGTTTTATTGTGACTACTCACGTAGTCAGCCTGAAGTTGTTTAGACTGAAGGCTTATTGTTGAAGAAACAGTAGCTTATGCACCAAACATGTCTTCAAAATGGGCCGTATCCCCGTTTTTCCTAACAGTCTTCAGCCTACAACCTCTCTACCTGAGTAGTTACGTTTTATTTTATACCATTGCTCCCGCACTCCAGGCATACACCTCTCCTTTGCGTTGCAAGGAGAGACAGGCTACTTGGTGTTCATCACGTACACGCCGTTCCATTCAGGAGGAGGAGGATTTTTCTTGAGATCAAGACATCGTTCGATATAGACCTGTACTGCGTAGAGATTTGGTTCCATAGCCCGTATATCTTCGAACACATGGATCGCATCATCCCATTGTTGTGCCTTATACAGGGTGATGCCCCGGTTGAACCGGGTGACAGTCTGATGTTGGGTCTCTGGTAGGTCATGAAAGCCCAAGAGGTTGTAGATCTTCACCGGTTCCCTCTTTCCTTTTACCCTCACTGAATCCAGCTCCATGCAGAGAAATTCGCCTTTCACCTTCTCATAGGTGTATTCGCTGATGATCACGTTGGTCTTATAGCTTTTATTGGCACCTTCAAGCCTGGAGCCGAGGTTAACGGCATCGCCCATTACGGTGAAATCAAACCGCTGCTCGGATCCCATGTTCCCAACCATCATGGGACCCGTATTGATGCCGATGCCGATATCAACGGGCTTCTTGCCCTCGGCCAACCACTTTTCATTTAATTTTCCAAGCTCATGCATCATCTCAAGGGCAGAGCAACACGCCTTACTGGCGTGATCGGGCAAATCAAGCGGGGCCCCGTAGATGGCCATGATGGCATCACCCATATACTTATCCAGCGTTCCATCATATTTGAACACGATGTCCGTCATCACGGTGAGATATTCGTTTAAAAGGTGCACCAGCTCCTCGGGGCTCATTCCCTCCGCAATGGTGGTAAAGCCCCTGATATCCGAAAAGAGTATGGAAAGCTCCTTCCTGTCCCCACCGAGCTTGAGCTTCTCGGGGTGCTTCAACATCTCGTTCACCACAGAAGAAGAGACATAATAGGTGAACGCGCCCTTGATCTTCCTTCGCTCCCTCTCCTCCGTGAGATATCGATGGATGGTCAGGGAGATGTAAAGGATAACGAGCGCTGCCAGCGGGTATATCATATTGAACCAGAGCCCATGGCTTATGAAGAGGTATCTGGTGAGAAATATATAGGCTATGAAAAGGCTTACGGCGAAAAAGATTCCTTTCACGGCGCTCAGGCGAGGAACCACAAACCCCATAACGATCCCGACGAGAATGATGGCCAGGAGGTCAAATACCTTTGTCCATTCGGGACGATCCAGGAATTGACCTCGCAGGATATTATCGATGACGGTGGCGTGAACTTCCGGGCCGGGATACACCGGTGAGAAGGGGGTATTGCGTATGTCGTACATGCCCACGGCTGTGGCCCCCACTAACACGATCTTGCCCTTGAATTCTCCGGCGGGGTACTTGTTGTTAATGATGTCGGTTATGGGGTAGTGGGTGAAGGTTTGGGGAGGGCCCAGGTAGTTGATCATCATTTGGCCCGTTTCGTTCGTTGGAATGTTGATATCGCCAAGCTGAACTCCCTCTATCCCATAGGGAGCTACTTTTACAATGAGTGGAGGCATGTCTAAATAGTGCCAGACAGCCATGATTGAAATAGAAGCAAAGATCTCATCGCCGCATTTAATAACCAAGGGGTTCCACCGCACTACGCCATCCGGATCCGGCATTATGGTGAAATATCCTGAGGAATCGGCGGCATTGTTCAATATCGGGAGATTTGATTCGGGGACGTAGGCCTTAAAAAAGGGCTCTATGGTGCTTTCACGACGGAAGAATTGGACTGGATACCTGGATTTACCGATCTGGAAGATCCTCTCGTTTCGCGTTTCCTCGTCCATTTGATAGCCGAGATCCTCAGCATTCATATGGAAGAAATACCCCAACACGACCTTTGCCCTTGACCGTTTGATCGCATTTGCCAGGATGAGGTCGTTATCGGCGAGGAGCCTTGATTCCTCCAGAAAGAGGGTGAGACTCTTGTGCTTAATCTGTAATCCCCCTATCTTGGATTCCAGTTGCTGAATAAAGGAGAGGTTGCTGTTTTCATCAGGCTCCCAGAACCCGACATCGAATCCTATTACCTTTGCCCCGTCTTCGGAAAGGTAGTCGATAAGCTTTGCTATCTTGGCCCTCGGCCACGGCCACTTGCCCTCTGCATCAAGGCTCTTCTCATCGATGACTGCAAGGACAACAGTGCCCCCGGGTTCCCTTACTCCCCTTGAAATAAACCTCAGGTCCATGGTCTTGAGCTCCAGGAGTTCAAGAAAAGAAGGCCCGATGAGGAACACGATGCAGACGAAGAGGATAAGGCCGAGGGTGATGGAGAAGGGATTGACAGAGAGTAAAAGCCGCAGTAATTTTTTCAT
>Ga0307421_1001928_pt1 | contig 12054 bp, 13 predicted proteins | sample SalMarWE160270MG_FD_202163 | JGI IMG/M metagenome (GOLD analysis project Ga0307421, IMG submission 202163) | Salt marsh sediment microbial communities from the Plum Island Ecosystem LTER, Massachusetts, United States - WE1602-70 | ecosystem: Environmental > Aquatic > Marine > Intertidal zone >...
GATGTGTCTGTCGGCTCTTGAGTTTCCTCAGGCGTCGGTGTCGATGTGTTGGTCGGTTCCCCGCCTGAACCAGATTCTGCTGTGGGCGTGCTTGTCGAGTAATACCAGATGGTCGGCGTCGGAGTGGACGTGTGAGTCGCGCCCCGGAATATATCTAAGAGCGGCCGTGCTGTTGGCGTCGGCGTTGGGGTTTGCTCGCTCGCCGTCCGGGTTTCCAGGGCGCTCAGCGTCCCGGCTACAGCCGTCTGGATCTGACCGGGATCGTCTGCATTTTCGCCGAGCGGGGCATTCGCTGTGTAAAGCGCATTGATCGTCGCCTCGAAGGCGATGGCAGCTTGAGGATAATTGCCTTCGTTCACCGGAGCGCCTATAACACCCCGCAGCGCAAATGCACCTATCGGGAATGCTAACAACAGTGCTATAACCCCCAGTAAAACCGGCCACCTGCGTATTGTGGCGCGGGAGAACACAGCTCGGAGCTTCCGTCGCCATCGATCGCGGGTTACATAGAAGCGATTGAGTCTTGGCATCACTGCCGTAAGCTCGTAGCCATTCTGCACTGAGGTCAGGATCGCATCCTGCAAGGCATCATTGAAAATCGCGATTGAACCAAAGCGATTCTTGGGATTTTTATTGAGCGCAGTGGTCAAGACATTCTCGATTGGTACTGGGACGCCGTGATTCACTTCACGCGGCGGCGGAAGGGGTTCGTTGATGTGCTTGAGCGCGACCGCCAGTGGAGTTTCGCCCTCGAAGGGTATGCGCCCTACGACAAGCCGATAGAGCACCACTCCTAATGAGTACTGGTCAGACAGCTCTGTGACGCCTTCTCCCAGGCATTGTTCCGGCGACATATAGCCCGGGGTTCCAACCAGCCCTGACCCCGTAAGATCCAAAGTCGCCTCAGACCAGTAGGCGAAACCGAAATCAGATAGCCGGGCTGTCCCATGTTCATCCAGCAAAATATTGGAAGGTTTCACGTCGCGATGGATGACACCCTCATCATGTGCATATTGCAAAGCTGCCGCAGCCTGAGAAATGATTTGAGCGGTTTCATCAATAGGCACGGGACCATTCGCCAGGCGATCTGTTAGCGACCCGGTAGATATGTATGGCAATACGTAATACAAGTGCCCGTTTTCTTCACCATAATCAAGAACGGGGACGATATTGGGGTGTTTTAGCCGGCTGAGCATCTTCGCTTCCTGACGGAAGCGTTTCTTGAGCCCTTCGTCCCGGCTGAGGATGGGCAGCATGACTTTCACAGCGGTGATCTTCTCATCCCGAAGATCTATGGCTTTGTATACGGTTGCCATCCCACCCTGGCCGATGACTTCCAAGATGCGACAATGACCGAGAGTTTTTCCAATCAACTCTGCCACGGCGTTCCTCGCCCCATACGTTCGGATCCACTGAAAGCTCCGAACGAGAATATAAACCCTGCCTCGTTGTCCACGATTTTGGAGACAACGCAGGTTAGCACACTAGAAGGATAACACCATAATGGCTCTTAAGTCCCTTTCAACCAGCTATCAAGACTAACAAGCGTGTCGATGAGACAAAGGAGGCGCTTCACAGCAGGATTGCTGCATAGATGATAAACGCATAATAGGTCCATTGATTGGGTATTTAGCACTCGTGACATCTCGCCTAGAATTATCGATAGAAGCGATCTGGGGCTAGAATAGAGGCCGCGGCACACCACGCACAGTGCGACGCCGCTCGAAGCGCTGTTCATGGGCGATCCTCTGACTTCAAGGTTTGGGCAGAAGCTAGACCATCGCCAACAGGATATTCCTATGCGTTCCCTTCTCTTCATCATCCTTGGACTTGGTGGGGTGATCCTCTCAGGTCGACCGCGATTCAAGCCTCGCTCCTACAGATTTTTCCGTTTGCTCGCGTTTGAGGCGCTGCTCCTGCTCGTATATCAAAACAGCCCCTCATGGTTCTTTGCCCCATTCTCAATCCAGCAGATCTTCTCCTGGATTCTGCTGCTCGGATCGATAGTCCTCGCACTCCACGGTTTTTGGATGCTGCACAGGTATGGTGAGCCGGCAAATGGCATTGAGACGACGACACAACTTGTTGACTCTGGCGTCTTCCGTTTCATCCGACACCCTTTATATACATCGCTGCTCCTCTTTGGCTGGGGCGTCTTCTTTAAAAACCCAACTTGGGCTGCCGCGGGGATCGCACTTGGTGCCACAGCTTTCTTGATGGCGACGACGTTATATGAGGAAGAGGAAAACCTAGACCGGTTTGGAGAGGTTTACGCAGATTACCGGAAACGCACCTGGCGGATGATCCCGCTCGTGTTCTAAAGGGATTTGTTGCCCAGCCCCTCTCTAACCGCAGAAAACTCACTAAACAGAATGATTTCAGATTTGTTTCTATGGGAGCGACGTCGCCGAGCTTCCAATAACATTCCTTAATCTGTGTTTAACGTATATACGAGGTCTGTGTGCGTGTAACCGAGACGATCACCCTCGACGAACGGGAACTCGAGGAGCGCAATATCCAATCACCTGGTCCTGGAGGGCAGCATGTAAATAAGGCTGCGACCAGCGTGCAGCTGCGTTTCGATGTACGCAGTTCTAATTCTCTACCTGCAGATGTTAAAAATCGGTTGAAGCAAATTGGCGGAAAGCGCATGACCAAAGATGGAGTGCTCATCATCACTGCACATTCCTTCCGTTCGCGGCAGCGAAACCGGCAGGAGGCGCGCCAGCGATTAGCTCATTTGATCCGCCGAGCGGAGCAGGTTCCCAAGCGCAGGATGAAGACCAGGCCGCCGAGGGGCATCAAAGAGAGGCGTCTGCGGCAAAAGAAGCACCACAGCATGAAGAAACGTCTGCGCCACCCGCCTCTCGTGAGCGACGATTGAAGGATAGGTATTTGCCCAATGAGTCCTGGTTATGCTCAACACGATCGCAGGCGACATCATCGTCTCTGTGGTTGAACATCACCCGCTGAAAACTAAATCCTTCCCGCTTTTCTGTGAGGCGTTTAGATTCCCGACTTAATCGAAACAGCCGTGCGTGCACGGCTATCAATGGAATTCATCCAGGTCCTCGATCGATTTCAATTGACGTTCACAGTCTCTATGTCCTATGATCACGCCGCCGGCCAGGGGTTGAACTCCTCAAGGATCGATCCACCGATGAACTCGCGCATAATCGAGTTGTCCGGGATCAGCCTGGTGTTGATGGGTATGAACCAATCCAGGAAGGTGAGCAGGCGTTTCGCCTCCACGTGCTCTTCCGTCCCGAAGGGAACCTGCCGGATTAAAGGTTCCGCGAGCGGCGCAAGGGCAGAGCCTTCATACATCAATGCGGAGTTGAACATCACATCGGCGTTTTCCTGATAGGGGAAAATATATCGTTTCTCGCCGCGCCGCACAGACTCCCAGCGGCGGATCGTCTCCGCCGCAGAATATCCTCGCCGCGCCGCATCACGCACAATACGGCGAATAAGACGTGTATCTGTTGTGGATACTCGGTTCAAGCTATCTAAATTGAGTTGGGTCAGCGCAGAGACATAAACTCTGAAGGTGTTCTCGGAAGGGACTTCCGGGATAAGCTCTGGATTGAGCCCGTGGATACCCTCCAGGATGATTAGCTGATCGGGAGCCAGCTGCACTTCCTCGCCTGGTTCGCGTTTCCCGGTAATGAAATTATAATCTGGCAGTTGTACTCGCTCTCCCTCTATCAATTTCCGTAAGTCATGGTTCAACCGGTCAAGATCGAGCGCCTTCAATGATTCGTAGTTAAACTCACCTTTTTTATCAACCGGCGTCTTATCGCGATCGACAAAATAATGATCCAATTCTAGCGGGAACGGTGACAAACCACGCACCAGCAGCTGAACCGAGAGCCGCTTTGAGAATGTTGTTTTTCCGGAAGCGGACGGACCTGCAACAAGGATCAACCGTGTCGTCCCATGTTCCTCGTTAATTCTCGCCGCGATTTCGGCAATCCGCCCTTCGTGCAAGGCTTCAGACACGAGGATCACCTCCCTCGCCCGTCCAGCGAGGATGGCGTCGTTCAACGCACCGATGCTGGAAATCCCCAATGTATGCAGCCAGTTTCCATATTCCCGGAATGTATCCAACAGTTTCGAGTAATCCGGAAGCGGAAGGAGTTTTTTTGGTTGGTGTCGTCTCGGAAAACGCAGTGTAAAGCCAGTGCCGGTTTTATACAGAGCGAACCATTGGAGATAACCAGTCGAGGGAACCATATATCCGTGGTGGTAGTCCCGGTGTGATTTTAGTTGATAGAGAACCAGGTGTGGTTTCTTCCGATGCGTCAGCAGTCTAACTTTATCTTTGTACGCTCTCGTAGTGAAGTGTTCGATCGCCTCATCCACTGAAGTGATCGACTTGGCAAACGGCAGGTCTTCATCGACGAGTGCCCGCATGCGATCTTCAACCTTCTGAAGCTCCCCTTTGGTGAGTGGATCGTGGTCGCTTACTTCGCAGTAATATCCCCCCGAAGATACGGAGTGGTCCACGGTCAATCTCGCATCTGGCAGGAGTTCCTCAAAGGCAGCCGCCAATAGAAAGGTCAATGAACGGCGGTAGATCCGCATGCCATCGGCTGATCCCATCGTTACGGGTCGAACGCGGGAGTCCATCTCGATCGGATACGTTAGTTCACGCAGTTCGCCGTTGACCACAGCGCCTACGATTGGCGCAGGTGGTGTGAGCACTTTTAGAAAAGTCTCCAGTTGACTTCCTCTGGGACCTTCAAGGATGCCATTGTCCGGCAAATAAATTTGGACAGTCTCCCGGTTCTTTACCTCACGGATGACCGCATCTGATTTACGAGTCATTTGGAGAACCTCGTTTCGGTGGTTTCATTCTACCGCATTCCGCAATTCCACCGAAATCATCTTTGACATCCTGCGGGTTCAGACTTCATTGAGAATATTCTCCTATACTACAGAGGATCATTGCATCCTCTTGACCTCGGATTCAATGGGGAACTGAGGCCGCTTTTATTCATCGGGGACAAAGCGCCTGCCCAGGATCGGGCAGGCGCTTTGCTTTTTGGCTGCGTTTTCAAATATACATCCTGGAATTCATCTTCCAGAGACAGCTATTTGTTATCAGGTTTATCCAGATAGCGCGGGCGGCAGCACAACACCAGATCCCGTGCGGCTTGCACTTCATCCATTCTCCCAAACGGTGTTGTATGTGGAGCGCTCTTCAGGGTCTCAGGATCCTCGCGGGCTTCTTTCGCTATCGCGAGCATCGCTTCTATGAAGGCATCGAGGCTCTCTTTACTTTCCGTCTCGGTGGGCTCGATCATAAGTGCTTCGGGCACAATCAACGGGAAGTAATTCGTCGGGGGGTGGAAGCCGTAGTCCATCAACCGCTTAGCGATATCCAAGGCATGGATGTCAGGTGCATCGTCCCAGTGCCCTTCAGCGACGAACTCATGCATGCAGATGCGGTCGAAGGGGACTTTGTAGGTATCGCGCAGTTTCGCTAGCAGGTAATTGGCGTTCAATACAGCGTGGTCGGATACCGCCCGCAGTCCCGATTTCCCCAACATGCGCATATAGGTGTATGCGCGCAAGATGACGCCGAAATGTCCGTGGAAAGCCTTCACCCTGCCGATGCTCTTTTCAGGTGTTATTAGCCCATACAACGGCGGTTTCGCTTCATCGCCTTCGTCAACAATGCCCACTACCGGATCAGGAAGGAAGTCGACCAGTTTCTCGACGACACCGACGGGACCCGAACCTGGACCACCACCGCCATGCGGCGTGGAGAAGGTCTTATGGAGATTGTAATGGAGCACATCAATGCCGAGATCGCCTGGCCTGACCACGCCGAGCAGGGCATTCATATTCGCCCCGTCGCCGTAAATCAAACCGCCGCATCCATGGATCAGATCGACAACTTCCCGAACATGTTCTTCGAAAAGCCCCAGCGTATTGGGGTTGGTGAGCATCAAACCAGCGACGCGATCGTCACAATGTTTCTTGAGCTCATCCAGGTCAATGTTACCGCGTGCGTCGGACGGGACTTCTATCACCTCCATCCCGCTCATCGTCGAGCTGGCAGGGTTGGTCCCATGCGCTGAGTCGGGGATGAGAATCTTATTACGTTCCGTATCGCCGCGGTCATGATGGTATGCCCGGATGATGAGGATCCCCGTCAGCTCTCCGTGTGCTCCCGCCGCGGGTTGGAGGCTCATTCCGGCAAACCCGCCGATTTCCATGAGCCAGTCCTGGAGAGCATACATCATCGCCAGGCTTCCCTGGGCTGTATCAGGATCCTGCAGCGGATGGGAAAATGCGAAACCGGGAAGGCGGGCCATGTCCTCGTTGACCTTGGGGTTGTACTTCATCGTACATGAACCCAGAGGGTAGAAACCCGTGTCTACACAGTAGTTCAATTGAGAGAGACGCATAAAATGGCGCACAACATCATTCTCAGCGACTTCTGGCAGGGGTAAATTCTCCCGCACCAGGCCTTCCGGGAGCGCCGTTTCAGGAACATCTATCACCGGCAGCGATACACCTGTGCGTCCGGGTGAGGATAATTCATAAATCAGAGGCTCAATCATTGGAGACCTCCTCCAGCGCAGCCACAAGGTCGTCGATCTCTTCCTTGGCGATTACTTCCGTAACGGCGATTAACATATGATCCTTCAGATCAGGATATTCTTGACTCAGGTCATACCCGCCGAGGATGTCCCACTCGAGCAGGCGTTCATTAATCTCCGCGACCGGTCGCGGGCATTTAACGACGAATTCGTGGAAGAACGGATGCTTATTCCAGAGCGTGAAGCCTTTCAGCGCATCGATCCGTTCTGCGGCGTAATGTGCTTTGTGATAGCAAAGTTCGGCGACCTTGCGCAGACCCTGCTTGCCAACCACACTTAGATAAACTGCCGACGCGAGCGCCAATAAGCCCTGATTGCTGCAGATATTCGAAGTCGCTCTATCGCGGCGGATATGCTGTTCGCGCGGGGTGAGGGTGAGCACGTAGCCGCGCTGCCCGCGGCTATCTACTGTTTCGCCCACCAGGCGTCCAGCCATCTTGCGGACGTATTTATCCTTCGTCGTGAAGATGCCCACGGTGGGACCACCATAGGAGAGTGAAATACCAAGAGGTTGACCGTCACCGACGACGATGTCGGCACCGAAGTCGCCGGGTGGCACAAGCATACCCAGCGCCAGCGGATTGACAACGACACAGAAGAGCGCTCCGCTTGCCTGCGCAGCCTCTCCCAGAGCCGAAAGATCGGTGATGTTGCCGAAGAAATCCGGATACTGCACCGCCACGAGCGCGGTGTCCTCATCCAGCATCTTCATAAGATCTTCCGGTTCGGTCTCGCATTTTTCGTCGCCCGTGATCGCGAGCCCCATGCCCTGCGTGTACGTGCGCACGACCTGGCGATAGTGGGGGTGGACCGCTGGTGAGATCACGATCTTGTTTCGTTTGCCGCGATGGTGATTCAACGCCAGGATCACGGCCTCCGCCAATGCTGTCGCTCCATCGTAGTGGGATGCATTGGAGACATCCATTCCGGTTAACTGGATCATCAGGCTCTGATACTCAAAGATCGCCTGAAGAGTCCCTTGAGAGATTTCCGGCTGGTAGGGGGTATAGGCCGTATAGAACTCGTTGCGGCGCAGGGTGTGGTCGACGACGGAGGGGATGAAGTGATTATATGCGCCGGCTCCCAAGAAACAGGATGTGTGGAAGACCTCTAAGTTAGCCTCTGAAAGCGCCTGCAGTTCCTGGGCGACTTCCATCTCCGAAATTGGTTCAGGGAGGTCAAGATCCGGGAAGCGCACGTTCTCGGGGATAGCATCATACAGGTCATCTAGACTATCCACGCCAACCGCCGCCAGCATTTCCTTGCGGTCTTTCTCGGTATGGGGGATGTAAGTCATTAGTGCTCGCGCTCCTCGCTGAACTTCTCATAGGCAGCTGCATCCATCAGGTCGTCCAGCTCTGATGGGTCGCTGATCTCGAATTTAACCATCCAGGCTTCACCGTATGGATCCGTGTTCACCAGCTCCGGTGTGTCGGCCAGATTCTCGTTGATCTCTGTGATGACGCCGCTGATAGGCATATTGACATCAGCGGCAGCTTTCACCGATTCCACAGCCGAGTGGGGCTCCCCCTTCTGCAGAGATTCACCTACGGGTGTGGATGTCTCGACATAGACGATATCCGACAACTGGTCCTGGGCGTAGTCGGTAATTCCAGTCGTGCCTATGTTCCCTTCAACGCGGACCCATTCGTCGCTCTCGGTGTACTTTAAATCCTTGGGGCACTCCATGCTTACCTCCTTTAAAATTGGGTTATGGGCACTGCGCGCAGAGCACACATCGACTGGGGTGTGCGCCCTCTGTCATCAACCTGAGAGATTCTTCCCTTGTGGGGAGTTGCCCCTTCGGCGTCCGGAGACTTTCCAGAGGTTCGGCCAGATCGGGTCCTTTTACCTGAGAGTTTCACCGCATGCCTGCACGCGTAGATGCGGTTTGCCCCTTCGGTGCCCTATTGGTTCAGGGTCTCTCCCCGACCTGTGCATATTCGTATGCATAATTCTAAGAGATGCAGGGGAGGGAAGTCAAGGTAGAAGATGAGCAGTTATGCTTGCGATAAACCCTGTCGATGAGGTTTTGTATCTGCCGAGGTAAGTTATTCTGAGCGACCGCAAGGACCAGACGGAGGTATTGTGGACTCCCGCCTCAATAGCAACAACGATCACTGTCTGCGAGCGTTGGCCAGGATGCACCGTGCGCAAAAGGAGGAATACGTATAACACAAGGAGCGGCGTGACGTCGGTTGTGCCGGTCTGCGCCGACACCTCTGTCCGAACCGCCACGCCGCCCCATCCCAGTAGATCCCACTGGCGTGAGAACTCCCCCTCAGGGATATTCACACGGCTGGTAACAGAGTTGTTGTATACAACCCAGCGACAGCCGTCGGAGGATCCAAATTAAGTGACGATCTGACTACCCTTGCCGCAGAGGGGTTCGTGAAAACAAAAATCGCGGCGAACATCGCCGCAACGTTAAGGAAGACCTTCATGCTTTCCCCCTCCTGGGAATGTAAGAACCGGAAGTAGTACTATAATACTACATGGCTACACTTTAGCATGACACGATACGCCCTGTCAAGATTCTGGATCGGCTTTCATTTGAAAGTACCGGATGGGAAAACGCATCTTGCATCTGGGCACAAGCCTTTAGCCCCTTAAGGGTGGGCCCATCCCCGCGATCCCCCGTTCCTTATGCACACAACCGATTACCACTTTCTTACATATCAAGTCAAAATTTCCATCCCAACAGCTACTTATGATAAAATGATCGTTGTACTCCAACTTAGGGTTGACCTCAAGCCTGATGACAAACATCACTTGCAACAAAAGGTTTCCTATCATAATCTGAATTTTGAGTTTTCAAATCCATTCGTATTGAAAGGGAATTAGGGACTCAATGTGTTCATCGGCAGGTGTGGTGGCAATCATCACCCACTCGATACAAAGCGATTGTACTCTCCCGGTTTTCCCAGCGGGGGTGGGTATCCACCAGAGAACAACTTTGTCCCTGCCACCATTACCATAACGTATCAAAGCGGGTTCAGTTGCTTGAACTCGCTTTTGTGTTTACTCAATCATCATTATAGAATTCAGCCAAGGAGGTGAGACGGCGGAAAAGGATCTGAAGGCATTTGTCTGTGTTAAGCATTACCAACCGATTGAGAGGAGAGAAGGGAAAATGTTGAAAAAGGTTATCGCAATCGCGTTTTTTATGGCCATCATCGTCGGCGCATGCGCCCCCGCTGGGCCGGATACGATTAAGATCGGCGTGAACGCTCCCATCACCGGAGACATCCCTAAAGTCGGTGAAGGGACCAAGTTCGCAGCCGAGATGTGGCTTGAGGCCATCGGCGGCGAGCTCGAGATCGGCGGAAAGACCTACGCAGTCGAGCTGGTCATCGAGGATAATGAGGCGAAGGGCGAATCGGCCGCGGCGGTCAACCAGAAGCTGACCACCCAGGACGAAGTGCTCGTTATCGTTGGACCTCAATCCTCCAAACAGGCCGTCCCTGCAGGCGGCGTCGCTAACGACAACAAGACGCCAATGGTCAGCCCGTGGTCGACGAACCCTGCCACCACACTAGACCGACCCTGGGTTTTCCGCACACCATTCCTTGATCCATTCCAGGGACCGGTTGTGGCCAACTTCGTCACCGATGAATATGGCTTCACCAAGGCAGCCGTACTTTACGATGTTGCCAGTGACTACCCCAAGGGTCTGGCGGACAACTTCCTGACCGGCTGGGAGGACATCCACGGCGCAGGCTCCGTCGTCGCCTTCGAGAGCTTCACAACCGGCGACACGGACTTCAGCGCTCAGATCACCAAGATCATGGATACCGGTGCGGAATTCATTTTCTCGCCGCAGTACTACAATGAGGTGGCGTTGATCGTCCAGCAGGCGCATGAACTCGGCTTCGACGCACCCATCGTGGGCAGCGACAGCTGGGGTTCAGCAGAGCTTGTAAACCTCTGTGGCGAGGACTGCTACGGATTGTTCTTCAGCACCCACTACGCCGCTGACGGCGCGACCGGCGCAACCAAAGACTTCATCGACGCCTACAACGCCAAGCATGGTTACGTTCCGGATGACGTCGGCGCCCTGACTTGGGACACCTTCCTCATTATCCAGAAGGCGATGGAAGATTGCGGCGAAATCACCGGCGACCTGGCAGTAGACCGCGCTTGCGTGCGCGATGCACTGGCCCAGATCAAGAACTTCGCGGGCATCACCGGTGAGATGACTTTCACCGAACAGGGTGACCCGATCAAGTGCGCGGTGATCGTCCAGATCAGTGATACGGGTACGTTTAAGTTCTATGATCAAGCCTGCCCCTAGAACCTGAAACTTGCATTAACGCACCCATCGATGGCAGGCTTGCGAACACCACATTGAAGTGCGTTACGTTATGGGTGGGTCAGGGGCAGGAAGCCCTGACCCGCCTCTTCCATAGAGTGAGGAGCGTATTCGATGCAGTTGCAGTCATTCCTCCAACAAATCGTTAACGCCCTGCAATTGGGCAGTTTCTACGCCTTGATCGCCCTGGGTTATTCCATGGTTTACGGCGTCCTGATGCTATTCAACTTCGCCCACGGCGATGTCTTCATGGTCGGAGCTTATATCGGTTTTTTCGTCTCCAGTGGCCTCCTGGCTCTGGCTAACATTGGCATACTCCCGTTAGCTGGCAACGTCATGCTTGGCCTGGTTCTGGTTCTCACCCTTTTCATCTCGATGATTCTGACCTCGCTCGTAGGGATGCTTGTAGAGCGAATTGGCTACAGACCCTTACGCGGCGCGCCGCGGGCATCCGCAGCGATCACCGGCCTTATGATCGGCATCATCCTCGAGACCGGCAACCTGGCCATACTCGGTCCGACGCGACTGAGTTTCCCAGCGCTCATAGAGAGCACAACTTATGTCATAGCAGGCGTAAGTGTGACCAACAAGAAGATGGTCATTGTATTCGTCTCCTTATTGCTCACGCTGGCGCTGCACCAATTCGTGCGCCGCACAAAGTGGGGAATGGCAATGCGGGCGATGGCCTTCGACTTCGTCGTCGTGCCGCTTATGGGAATCTCGATCAACAAGATCGCGCTGTTAACCTTCGGCCTGGGTTCGGCTCTCGCCGCGGCTGCCGGCATCTTATTCGGCGTCGCCTATCCGGTGCTTGACCCTTACATGGGCATCTTATTTGGTTGGAAGGCGTTCGTAGCCGCCATCCTCGGCGGCAGGGGCTCGATCCTGGGCGCCAGCCTGGCGGGATTCATGATCGGGTTCATAGAAATCTTCGTAGCGGCGATCTTCCCCTCAACGATGCGGGACCTGATCGCCTTTTCGATCATCCTGATCATCCTCACCTTCCGGCCTCACGGCTTCTTCGGCGAACCTTACAGCGCCCAATTACGCCTGTGATTGCCTCTTCGATAACACTGTCCAACGAGAATTTGAGGGAACGCAATGGAACTCAACATTGAATATGCAGAA
>Ga0307421_1001930_pt1 | contig 12051 bp, 10 predicted proteins | sample SalMarWE160270MG_FD_202163 | JGI IMG/M metagenome (GOLD analysis project Ga0307421, IMG submission 202163) | Salt marsh sediment microbial communities from the Plum Island Ecosystem LTER, Massachusetts, United States - WE1602-70 | ecosystem: Environmental > Aquatic > Marine > Intertidal zone >...
TTCTTTTGAGTCATTTAACTCCGCACAGGCTATTATATGGAATAGCATTGTTATTATTAAATACTATTGTTATTTATATATGCCTTCAAAGGACCAATTGTTTCGAACCGCTCCCCAAGCGGTTCGACTTACTTTTTTGCAACAGCGAAAAAAAAGTAAGCAAAAAACGCCGCCGCTGACAGGATTTTCCTAAAAAATCAAGGTGATAACCTAAAAATCGAGAACTCCTTACGTCAGACAGCTCGATTTTTTAAACGGTGATCACCTTGATTTTTTTTAACGGAAAATCCTGAATGCGGGGTCCCGTTTTGTTGTTGGTTGATCTGGAAAGGATGCTACCCTCATAAACTTACAATACTTTATGATAACCTGTGCTATGGCAGAAGGAACACATAGCTCATCCGGATTTGTACCCGAACGAAGGAAGCTAATCTGGATATTTCTTTACCCTACTCCAGGCAGATGAAGCCGTTGTTCCGCAATGCCCACTTTCCTTAAAATCAGCATAAAGTTATGCAGTAGCGGGGCCCGTCTCAGAGAAATCGCGTAAGATTTCAAGGAAGGTTTTCGTTGCAGAGGCCCTGGAGGAACCCTGTCAGAGCGACGACGAAGGAGGAGTGAGTTTGGGTTCCGCGGGGAGAAAATCTTCCGTAGCAAATCAAGCGATTTTTATGGAACGGTGACTTTTTTGCTAACTTTTTGGGTGGCAGCCAAAAAGTTAGTCGAACTGCCTCGCGGGCAGTTCGAAATCACGGCTTGCGGGAATGCATATTGAAACAATGCTATTCTATATAATAGCTCCGCATCACACGTACGCGTTACAAAAGCGCGCGAGTATGCTCTCCTCTATATTATTTAACATATTAACAATAAACCTATATTTGCATGTCAATGTGGCATATGTTTTTCGCCCAAAGCTGCCATTATAGCAGAAAATATGTATTGGTACATTACTTGCCCTTCTTACCTTGAAAATAGAAAATAAAAGTTTAACCCGTCTGCTATGAACGCAGACCCAAATTATAGGAGGAACGAATTATGTTACCTTTAATAAAAACAAGAACAGCATGGCCTAATTTAATAGATGAATTATTAAATGATAATTTTTTACCGGGTTTTCACACCGGTGAACAAGGTACTTCAACACCTGCAGTAAATATTATCGAAGAAAATGATAATTACCGGATTGAAGTTGCCGCGCCGGGCTTATCCAAAGATGACTTTAAGATCACAATTGAAAACGACACGCTTACCATTTCATCGGAAAAAGAAGAAAAACACGAAAGTGATGACGAAAAAGTAATGCGTCGTGAATTCAGTTACAGTAATTTCTGCAGGTCATTCGTATTACCGGAAGGTGTAAATGAAGAAAAGATCAAGGCCCGGAACAAAGACGGAATTCTGCAGGTCGAAGTTCCCAAAAGGGAAGAAGCCAAAGTAAAACCTGTGAAAGAAATTAAGATCGCCTGATTTTCATAAGGATAAGTTTTTGAGGGAATGCCATCATACTTCGGTATGGTGGCATTTTTTTGTTAAAAAATTATAAAAAATTATAAAATATGAGTCGAATTTATTTTTTTTGTGGTCAATAATAAAATTAAAACCGGAATGATATCTTTACGACATAATTTGTAAACTTTTATTCAATATAACTTATATGGATATAGTTGTTGAGAACATAACAAAGAAGTACGGGGCACAACGTGCCGTGGACAATGTTTCCTTTAAAGTGAGAACAGGCGAGGTCCTTGGTTTCCTGGGGCCTAACGGCGCGGGGAAAACAACCACCATGAAAGCGATAACCTGTTTCCTTATGCCCAATGAAGGTGATATAAAGGTGGGTGGTTTATCTATCAGGGAAAACCAGATTGAGATTAAAAGAAACATAGGCTATTTACCTGAATCAAATCCACTGTATCATGAAATGCCTGTGATTGATTACCTGGGGTTTGTTGCAGACCTGCAGGGAATTAAAAAAGATAAAATCAGTGACCGTATTCTTGCAATGGTCAACACCTGCGGACTGGAGGGAGAAAAGCACAAAAAGATAGGTGAACTGTCAAAAGGATATCAGCAAAGGGTCGGGCTTGCACAGGCATTGATCCATGACCCGGATGTACTGGTGCTTGATGAACCTACAACCGGACTTGATCCTAATCAGATAATTGAAATACGTGAACTGATCCGAAAAATAGGACGCGAAAAAACGGTCATACTTAGTAGTCACATCCTGGCTGAAGTAGAAGCTACCTGCGACAGGATCCTGATCATTAACAAAGGAAAGATTGTGGCCGACGGAACATCGAACCAACTGAGAAAACAGTCACAGGGAAAAGAAATTCTGAAGGTATCTATTGAAGGCCATGACAGCAACACTATATACAAGGCACTACAGTCTGTTCAAGCTGTCGAACTGGTGGATATTATTTCAAAAAGCACCAATACCTTTGAAGTGCAGACCAAGCCCGGTGATTCCTCCCGCCGGGAAATATTTCAGCTTTGTGTTGATAAAGGATGGTATCTGACTGAGCTAACACCAACTGAAACCAAACTTGAGGATGTATTCCGTGAGCTGACAATGAATTAATATAAAATAAATTGACTAAAGGAATAAACCAATAATTCAAAAATATTAAAACCAAATACTAATGCGACAAATATGGATCATAAGCAAAAGGGAACTTAATTCATTTTTTGATTCACTGCTGGCTTATATAATGATCATTGCCTTCCTGGGCTTCAGCGGCTTTTTTACATGGTTGTTCGGGCGCGATGTTTTTATGGTGAAACAGGCCAGCCTGGAATCATTTTTCGGGGTAGCTTACTGGACATTGTTTTTCTTTATCCCTGCCCTTACCATGCGGCTGATAGCTGAAGAAAAAAACTCAAACACTCTTGAAATGATACTAACCAAGCCGGTTTCCGACTGGCAACTGGTTACCGGAAAGTTCCTTTCAACACTGTTATTGATCGTGATCACTCTTGCACTTACTTTACCATATTATATCACTATTGCCGGGATAGGACCAATCGATCATGGTGCTGTATGGACAGGATATTTCGGTTTGGTATTAATGAGTGCAGCCTATATCAGTATAGGAGTATTTGCGAGCAGCATCACAGGTAACCAGATAATTGCATTTTTAATTGCTCTGCTGATCGGGATATTCTTTCATTTGTTATTCGGATTACTGGCTCATAACTTTCCCGGAACCGTGGGCAATATACTGAACTATCTCAGTCTTGACACTCACTACGAATCGATCACACGGGGTGTTATTGACTCAAAAGACCTGATATACTTTCTGTCGGTGATCATCCTCGGGCTTATAGGGTCTGAAGCGGCATTAGCCAAACGAAATGCAACCGACAATTAAACCCGGCTAAGAATAAAAAATTCATGTGACTTTAAAAAATATAAGATACATATGACATCAAAAAAAACAATAATATATACGGTTTTGCTCATAACCGGTGTGCTGGTTTTGTTGAACTTTCTTTCAAACAAATTCTTTTTCCGGCTTGATCTTACTGAAGACAAAAGATATACATTAAGTGATGCCACGAAGGATATTTTAGAGAACCTGGAAGAACCGGTTACCGTCACGGCTTATTTCTCGGAAAATCTGCCCACGGAATATGACAAGGTCAGGAGGGATTTCAAAGAACTATTAGTGGAATATTCCACCCTGTCAGGCGGTATGTTAGTATATGAGTTTATCAATCCGCTTGAAAATGAGGAAACAGAAAAACAGGCTGTACAGGCCGGAGTAATGCAACAGCAGATACCCTCACGCGAAAAAGATGAAATAAAACTGCAGAAAGCATTTACGGGAGCAGTCATTCAAATGGGAGAAGATGAAGAAGTCATCCCTGTCATTGAATCAGGAACCGGAATGGAATATAAACTTTCCACATCCATAAAGAAACTTTCGGTTACCGATAAACCCCTGGTTGGCTTCCTGCGCGGTCACGGCGAACCCTCAATCAGGCAAATGCAGCAGGTGTTGTACGAACTGGAGATACTGTACCAGGTTGAAAGAGTGACCTTAACCGACTCAACCACGGCCTTGGACAAATATCATACAGTGGCAATTATTGCACCTGCCGATTCATTTCCATCATCCCATATTTCTCAGATCAACGATTACTTGAAACGGGGAGGGCGTTTATTCATTGCTCTCGACAGGGTAGATGCCGATCTGAATAACAATCCCATGGGGTATTCGGTAAATACGGGACTTGAAAACTGGCTCAGCTCCCTGGGGATCCAAGTAAACAATAATTTTGTCATTGATGAAACATGTGTCCCCGTCAGCGTTCAAATGCAACAGGGGCCGTTTGTCGTGACACAGCAAATCCAGTTTCCATATTTTCCATTGATAACAAATTTTGAAGATCATCCCATTTCTTCGGGACTTGAGCAGGTTGTCTTTCAGTTTGTCAGCTCGATCAACTATTCGGGGGATACATCACTTGTTTTCACTCCTTTAATAAAAACATCGGAAAATTCAGGCACTCAGCCGTCAACAACTTATTTTAACCTGCAAAAGGAATGGACTGAAAACGATTTCCCTCTTTCAAATCTTACTTTGGCCGCGGCCTTGGAGGGCAGTATCAACAACAGTGTTAATACAAAATTAGTGGTTGTTGGCGACGGCAGTTTCCCCGTTGGAGGCGGGGAAGGCCGGCAAAACCAGATAAATCCTGACAATGTGAGCCTGATGGTTAACTCGATCGACTGGCTTTCGGATGACACGGGACTTATAGATCTGCGTACGAAAGGTGTTACAAACCGGCCGCTTGATGAACTTGAAGACAGTAAACGCACTTTTCTTAAATACCTGAATTTCCTCCTGCCGATCCTGCTGATCGTCATATACGGAATATTCAGGACACAACGACGGCAAACTTTGAGAATTAAAAGAATGGAGGAAGGTTATGTTCAATAAAATCAATACCAAAACACTGGTCACAGTATTTATAATCTTACTGATAATTGTAGTACTGATATTAATAAGCGACAAGAAAAAAGGCCACAGGTCATTTAAAGCCGACCTGGTTGAACTTGATTCAGCTGGATTCAATAAAATAACTATTTACCCCCGGTCAGATAACCAGCCGGTAGAGATCAAAAAACATAACGGCCAATGGATGGTAAAATCAAAGGACACATATTATCCTGCCGATGAAGCGGCCGTGGATCACATGATCTCGGAAATGATGCGATTGAGGGCACGGAGGGTGGCTGCCACAAGCAAAGATAAATGGGAACAGTATGAGGTAACTGACTCACTTGCAACAAGGGTTAAGGTAAATGAAGATAAAAAATCATCCTTCGGATTGTATATAGGGAAATTTTCATACCAGCAACCTGAAAATCCGGATCCCTATTCGCGGCAACAAGGCAAAATGACTACATATGTCAGGTTAGCAGGTGAAAAAGAAGTATATGCCGTAGAAGGATTTCTTGGAATGACATTCAACAGAAAAGTCAGTGACCTGAGAAACAAAACCGTGATCAATTCACCACATCGTGACTGGACAAGGCTAAGCTATAATTACCCGGCAGATAGTTCTTTTATTCTTCAAAAAGAAGGTGATAAGTGGATGATAGATGGCATAGCGGCCGATTCAGCATCGGTAGTGAACTATTTCAGCCGTATTTCAAGGTTGTCCAGCACAGATTTTGTTGATAATGCATCACCGGGTACTTCATCTCCCCTCTTCACAATGACAATTGAAGGCAATAATTTTGAAAAGCCTGTTGTTGTGAATGCTTTTCCCACAGACAGCACTCATAAGTATCTGATATCAACATCTCAGAATGAAAATATCTATTTCAGCGATGTAAAAGCGGGCCTTGCAAATAAGATCTTTAAAGGAAAGTCAGCATTTAAAGCAGAGTAAATGCCCCCTTTACATTAATGACTTAGCCTGCTATTGGCTTCGCCGGGTTAAAGGTTCATAAAAATGAATGAGAATTATGTAATATATTTATGTCCGGAACAACTAAAAATCCTTTACCCTGTTGAATGACAATGCATTGAGCAGCCAACGCGGTAAGGCTTTTTGTGGTTTGCGTTTTTGGAGGTCGAGGTACCAGCCAATGGTTTTCCAAATCGGTATTTTGTGTGTTTCAACAAATTCAATTAATGTACCATCAGGATCTTCAGTGTAGGCAAATGCCCCGGCCGCTTCACCCATATCGAAAGAATCACCTGTATCCACGGTAAAGGGACATCCCTTCTCGTAGCATTCTTTTCGCAATAACCCCATACCTGATATATCAAAGCACAGGTGAATAAATCCCAGATCACCCCAGTACCGTTCCTGGTATATCTTTTTGGGTTTACGTTCAATAGATTGTATCAGCTCAATCTGGCTGCTGCCAAAAATAGGGCTGAAAGCACCAAGCCGCGGCTTACTGTGGCGTAGTAATACCCTTCTTATCTTTTGATCTCCCCCGGGAAGGACAGCGAGATCTTCGAATATTCCTGTTTCATCATATATCATTTCATCATATCCCAGGATACCGCCATAGAAATCAAGTGAAGCTTCCATCTCCGAAACACCAATGATCGCCCCGTAGGAAGCACCTGTCAGTTTCTTCTCATTTTTAAACCAGGAGCTACTTGGTACAATATGAAAAATATTGCCATAAGGATCTTTCACAAAGAAATGCTCATTCCCTTTGGGGTCATTTTGAACACTTCCAGGTATATCAAGGCCTTTCGATTTAAATCTGTCATATGTCTTTTTAATATCCCTGCTTTTTATCTTGGCTGAAAAAATGCCAAGATCACCAAGCTGTATATTAAATTTAGGTGACAGTGGTATCCTGTCCGTATATTGCCAGATTTCAAAACCACCGCCTCCCTGCATGTTGAGTGCAAGCGCTGCATGGCGCTTTTGCGGTTTTCCTCCCGTGTAAGGCAACATTAATTCTGCAACAGCCGCTTCTTCAAACATACGTATATCTACTCCAAAATGCTCCTTATACCATATCCAGGCTTTCTTAACATTCGGGACACCAATACCTATCTGCTGTATCCCGCTAATAATTTTCTCCTTCATATTCAATTATGATCAATGAAATTATTATATAAATAGTGTCTGTCCATAATGTCCGATATCTGCATTGCTGCTCATATTTTAAATCCTCGAATACTTTAGTATACCGCGGTTTAAAATGCTCACGCGCCTTGATCCCGAACATTCTGAACAAACACTACGAGTTTATTGACAGACACTAAATATAGTGAATATTATTTATTTTTGGAAGTGGATAAGGTGGTGAAAATATTGCTTTGCATGCACTAATGCATTGACAATATTATCATGTTCGCCTTACACGGCTTACCAGCCGGTAATACAAAACCGGTAAAAATCTTCGGATATAAACCATCAGGGGTTCCTTACCCCCGATCAAAAATTCCTTTTTTTCTTTTTCAAGCGCCCTGACTATCTTTCGGGCAGCTTTTTCAACATCCATTCCCTGTGCCTGACCGGAATCCATGATTCCGTATTTCTTACCTTCCTTGTTTACAGCGTTGACCGATATGTTTGTTCGTATTCTTCCGGGCACTATTAGTGTAACTTTAATTTTTTTATGCTGCAGTTCGGCACGTAAAGTATCAAAAAAACCGTGCATGGCATGTTTTGATGCTGAATATGCCGACCTTAGAGGGAATCCGAATTTTCCTACCACAGATGTTACTGCTGCAACATGTCCTCCTCCCTGTTCGATCATCCGGGGAAGCACTGACTTTGTCAAGGCAACAGAACCAAAAAAATTCGTTTCCATCACTTTCCTGTCCACTGAAACAGGTGTTTCCACGATATAAGAACGCTGGCTGATCCCACCGTTATTTATCAGCAGGTCAATCGTGGGAAATGATCGCAATACCTTATTGCTGACTTCAACAATTGATTTTTCATCACTCAGATCAAGTCCGAATACCGCGCATTTTGAATTCATCTGTTCGCACCTGGTTTTTACATCATTCAGCTTATCAGTATCGCGCGAAGATAGAACGAGTGTATTCCCCATTTTTGCAAGCCTAATTGCCAGTGCCTCACCAATACCTGATGAAGCTCCTGTTATCCAGATTACTTTATTCCTGTATCTCATCCATTATTCCCGTTATATCATTTCGTATTTTCTGCAAATCCAGTATTTTCCTGTTTCCGCGTTTCACCAAAATGGCATACCTGAATCGCCCAAGCAGTTTCTTCCAACGGACAGCATATCGAAAAGCAAAATGCCCCGTAAACGGAATAGTTAAAATATACACCGGCATAAGCCATAAAGGCCTGATAAAAATTATCGCCAATATCATCAATAAAAGATAGTAAAGCAATACTATGATAAGTCCCGCGCCATACTTTACCGAACTGTGAAACTGTGCATCTTTGATATTCTTTATTGTAAAAGAGGGAACCTTATAAGGTATGTAATTATTGATAAGTCCCAATACAAATAAAGGAAAAAGCAGAACAAGGCCTAAGCCTTCAAGTGTAAGAAGCAATAGTGAATATTTTTTTTTCCTGAAAACCCAGTCCCGCAGGTTAAGATCGGATACCCCGTGCCGGTATTGTTTCATAAGCACATTCATGTTATCCAGCTTACCCGTGTCCCTTTCGCGATATTTTTCAAGTAATTCTATCATTTTTTTATCCGCCCTGAACCGGTCATATAATGATTTCCCCTTTATATTCACGCGTTGCCTCATCCGGTCATTATAAACTCTTCGCAAATCCATATACAAGTCATAGTATTCCTCAGGCTCAATATGGATCATGTATTTCTTCATCTCCCCGCTTAATCTTTCGCGTAAACGGTTTATCCCGACAGCAGGATTTTCACGATAAACAGTATAATACTCCGAAATATCAAAAGGTTCTCCATAGTTTACCAGCAGGGTACTCCCGAAATTCTGATAATGGCCGTAATCCAATCCAACAGGTTGTAACATTACACCCGGCTTATCACCATAGTCTTCCTGCACACGGAAGGCCATCCTGAAAATACCTTTAACAAGCGGCCTTAATCGCCTTTTATCTCCATGATTTCCTTCAGGAAAAATAACGATCTGCGTTTTATTCTTCCTTAATATTCTTAGTGTAAGGTTGAAAATTTCCTCGTTTTTTTTCAGATTTACTGCACCGTCACGCATACGATACATAGGTATTATTTTCAAGAAAGTCAGTATGCGACTGATAACAGGATTTTTAAAAATATCAGCACGGGCGATAAATACTGCCTGCTGCTTATTTGATACTACTATTGACAATGCATCCATTAATGCATTCTGATGATTAGGCGCAAAAATAACCGCCTTATCCGCGGGTACACGATGAAGATTCTTTACAGAAAAATTCCTGAAATATGATTTATATGACCATTTAACAAAAATGTTTTTTACAAACCAGTAACCCGGCGACCATTTATCAATCTTATCCCACTTCATATTCCAGTTAATATTATGTTCGATTCATTGCCATATAATAAATAATCACTGATCCTTGTATACTCAAAATGTTATCACCCTTTTTATAAACCGGATTCTCTTCGAACTACCTATTCATGTATCATGTATGGAACAAATGCAGGGCATATTCATATTAATCATTCACAGGTATTTTCGACCAGAGAAATGCAATTCCCAAACCCGACAAGATATGCCATATCCCCCACCAGGCCGCTATAAATGCCATGCCACCTATTGCAAGTTCGGGAGGGAATATCTTCGGATTAAACAACAAAACAAGAGCAAGTCCTGAATTTTGTATCCCCGTTTCTATCGTTATTGATCTGCGATCTCTTATATTCCTTCTGGTAAATGTTGCGAACGAGTAACCAGTCAAAAGTGCCACAGCATTGTGCAACAGTACAATAATAAAAATAAAGTAGATATGTGCCAGGAAATGATCATAATTCTTCATGAAAGCCAGCAACACTATGATTAAAAACAAAAGAACGGAAAGATTCCGGATAGGTCTGATTATTTTTTGTGTAAGGCGGGGAAATCTGGAATTAAATATCATTCCAATGATCAATGGTATTCCAAGCAATAAAAATACGGTCTTAAACATCTGCATCGGATCAATCTCCAGAGGTTGTAATAAAGTTCCCGAATCGAGGTGGGAAACCACATTGGTATACAGGCCTCCCCAAAATGCAAAATTAAGCGGCGTAAGGAATATCGCACCAATAGTAGCTACTGCTGTCAGGCTGACTGATAGCGCTGCATTACCTTTAGCCATGGCCGACATAAAATTTGAAATATTCCCGCCGGGGCATGAAGCAACCAGTATCATACCCATACCAATAGACGGTGTTATCAGTTCCTTAAAAATGACAATAAGTAAAAAAGTCATCAGGGGCAACAGAAAAAACTGGGAAATTACTCCGACAACGGGGGACTTTGCATTCAGTATCACATGCCTGAAATGGCTGACTTTAATTTCAAGTGCCACCCCGAACATAATAAATGCCAATGTAAGGTTTATAGCCAAAAGGCCTTCAGGGGTGAAATTCAGCCTGATCTCATCAAGGACTTGTAAAGACTCAATCATATGTGTCAATTTGTTAAGTCGTGGGTTATTAGCGCATTTGATGACGGGGTTCAGTGAACTTTATTAATGTAGATTAGTTGTTACTAAATAGTGTCTGTCCATAATGTCCAATATCCGCGTTGCTGTTCACATTTTAAATCCTCAAATACTTTAGTATTCTGCGGTTTAAAATGTTCACGCGCCTTGATCTCGAACATTCTGAACAAACACTATGAGTTTATTTACAGACTCTAAATATACATTAATAATGCAGGCTAATAATTCAGGGGTCTAATATAATAAAAATTATTTACCCTGAAGACATTAGGCAGGGTCAGCTGAAAAAAGTCTGTAGTGCATCAGATACAAGGCGGCAAAGCGAAGGTTTATAATAATACTGCAGACTCCGTGTAATACAAGTCATAATAATACCGGCAAGGCATATGAACAGGCATAAGGCAAAAAAAAGATCATTGATCGTACTGTTTGACGGTGACTGTGCAATATGTTCCCGCACCATTCATTTTATAACCCAAAGGGCTCCTGCAGACCATTTTGAGTTCATACCCCTTAAATCGGACAACGCGAAAAAAATGTTAACCCCGTGGTCAATTGACCCGGAAAAAATTGATTCTGTCTTATTAATTGAAAACAATAATGTATATGGCAAATCAACCGCTATACTCAGGATCATGAAGCATTTAAAGGGATTATGGCCTGTATTGTGGTTTTTTATTATTGTACCACCTCCTTTACGTGATTATCTATATGACAGATTTGCACAGCATCGCCATCGATTTTCAAAAATATTTAAAAAATATATGTAATTTTACTATTCAGTATACAAACAGGAAAAACTCTTAATACTCATAGCTCTTTTAAAATGAAAAAACTACTTGTTATCTGTATCTTATCAGGCTTTGTATTCCTTTTAAAAGCACAGGATACCACGGCCGTAGACACAACAAAATTCTGGAAATTTGGTGGCGTTGGTACCCTTTCGTTCTCCCAGTTATATTTTTCAAACTGGTCGGCCGGCGGTGAAAAAGCTATGTCTGCAATTGGTATATTCAATGCAACGGCAAACTACACGAAAGATAAACTGAGTTGGGAAAATGCCCTGGATCTTAACCTTGGTTTTGCACAACAGGGTGAAGGCGATCTGGTAAAAACAGACGACCGCATAGAATTTGCTTCAAAGCTTGGTTATAAAGCATCTGAAAAATGGTATTACACGGCACTGTTGGGTTTCCAAACACAATTCGCCGAAGGATCTGATCCCGCTAACCGTGATTCGGTAATTTCAGCATTCCTTGCTCCTGCATACCTGAATTTTGCAATTGGTATGGATTATAAACCCGGGAAAATATTCTCATTGTTTATGTCACCACTAAACAGTAAAACAACGATCGTGAGCCATGAAGAATTTGACGACAGGAAAGCTTACGGCGTTGAACCCGGTGAAAACATTTTGTTTCAACTCGGTGGATT
>Ga0307421_1001934_pt1 | contig 12030 bp, 9 predicted proteins | sample SalMarWE160270MG_FD_202163 | JGI IMG/M metagenome (GOLD analysis project Ga0307421, IMG submission 202163) | Salt marsh sediment microbial communities from the Plum Island Ecosystem LTER, Massachusetts, United States - WE1602-70 | ecosystem: Environmental > Aquatic > Marine > Intertidal zone >...
ACCTTCTTTTCTGGATGCGGCTATTAGCTCGTTACAGAGCTTTTCTTTCATTAGATACTCACCTCTACTTCTGGCAGCTTTCACCAGCCATTTAATAGCAAGAGAAAGTTTTCTTCCCGCCCTTACTTCCATCGGAACCTGATAAGTTTGTCCGCCTATCCTTTTTGGTCTGACTTCAACCATCGGCTTAACATTATTAATAGCCTGATTAAAAACATCGATACCTTCTTTACCTGTACGTTCAGTAATAAGATCGATAGCACCGTAGAAAATATCCTCTGCTACGCTTTTTTTACCTTCGTACATTATATTATTTACGAACTTCGATACAAGTTCTGAACGATATTTGTAATCAGCGGGTATTTCTCTTACTGGAGCTCTTCTCCTTCTCATTTTCCCTCTCCCGTACTATCTTTAGGCCTCTTCGTTCCATAACAAGAACGGCTGTTTTTCCTACCCTCTACTCCTACCGAATCATATACCCCTCTTACAATATGATATCTAACTCCGGGCAAATCTTTAACTCTACCTCCTCTAACCAGAACTATGGAGTGTTCCTGCAGGGCGTGTCCTTCCCCGGGGATATAAGCACTAACGACTTTCCCATTAGAAAGCCTAACTCTTGCCACCTTACGTAGAGCTGAGTTGGGTTTTTTGGGAGTAGTCGTATATACCCTTAAACACACACCTCTTTTCTGAGGACAACCGTCGAGCGCCGGGGACTTATTTTTTTTCTTAACTTTTGATCTTCCTTTTCTTATTAACTGATTTATTGTCGGCATATTAACCTCCTATGCTCTTTTTGCTTCCTCTGTTGCTTCTTCTTCATCATATTTTAATTGTATATTATTAAAATCTTTAAATCCTGTACCTGCGGGAATTTTTCCTCCTATGATAACATTCTCTTTCAAACCTTTAAGATAATCAACTTTACCTTCTAAAGCAGCATTTAAAAGTACCTTAGTAGTATGCTGAAAAGATGCCGCGGCTATAACAGAATCATGAGACAAAGAAGAATGTGTAATACCAAGCAACAGCGGTTCGAAAGTCGCGGGTTGCCCACCTTCTTTTGCAATCTGCATATTTATTTCTTTTACTTCTTTAGCATCCATAACCTGTCCTTCTAAAAATGTGGTATCTCCGCTTTCGGCGATTTTAACCTTTCTGAACATCTGGCGAACGATTATTCCGATATGCTTATCATCTATATTGACTCCCTGCATTCTGTATACCTCTTGAATTTCATTAAGCAAGTACTGCTGCGCCGCTATCACACCTTTTACTCTTAATATATCATGCGGGTCGACAAACCCCTCGCATAACTTATCCCCGGCATTTACTTTTTCTCCCTCGTGAACCATAAAATACTTGCCATAAGGAACTTTATACTTTTTCTTATCCTTATCCGATTCCACATAAATAATTCTTTTCCCCCTCGAAACTTTACCAAAACCGATAATCCCGTCTATTTCGGAAATTATGGCCTTATCCTTGGGCGATCTGGCTTCAACCAGAGCTTCGACTCTCGGAAGACCCCCTGTAATATCCTGCGTACGAGCGATATCACGCGGTTTTTTAGCGAGAAGAGAACCAACTTCCACTTTGGCTCCGTCTTCAATAAATAAATAAGAACCTCTGGGAATCGGATATTCGGCCATTTTTTTCTTTTTATCTCTAATCTCAATAGTAGGCAGATATTTACTCTTAGAACCATAAACCACCATTCTCTGTCTCTTTCCCGATTCATCTACCATCTCTTTAAGAGTAACTCCCTCTTTAATATCGATAAACTTAACTTTACCATCTTTTTCTGCTATTATCAAATTAGAATAAGGTTGATATTCAAACAGAACATCTCCCTTCTTAACCTCATCCCCATCTCTGACTTTTAAAACCGATCCATAGGGGATCTTATATTTTAATTTACCCTCACCATAAGTTAAATAAAGTGCGGAATTTCTCGAAAGAACTACCATTGGTTTCTCTTTAACATCTTTATAATCCAAATCTTTTGCAAAAGTGATTTTTCCGTCTTTAGGTGATTTTTGATAAGACTCGGCTGCCGCACCCGACGCAATTCCACCAACATGAAAAGTCCTTAAAGTCAACTGTGTACCAGGTTCTCCTATAGATTGAGCAGCGATAACCCCAACCGCAGTTCCTATTTGGACCAATTTTCTGGTTGACAGATCTCTACCATAACACCTCTGGCACATACCCGTCTCAGATTCGCAGGTAAGAACCGAACGATTTCTGACAGATTCTACACCCGCCTCTTCAATTTCCCTGCCTATTTCTTCATCTATCCACTCACCTGCCTGAACAATAATTTCACCCGTTAGCGGATGAATGACATCATCAGCAGTATAAGAACCTTCGATTCTGTCAACTAGAGACTCAACAACTTTCCCTCCTTCGACAAGTGCCGATACATCCACACCCATAACCGTACCACAATCCTCTTCAACAACAACGACTGCTTGAGCCACATCAACCAATCTTCTGGTTAAGTAACCCGCTTCAGCAGTCTTTAACGCCGTATCTGTAAGACCTTTTCTGGCTCCGTGGGAAGAAATAAAATATTCCATCTCATTTAAACCTTCTTTAAAGGAATGAAGAATAGGAGTTTCAATTATCGCCTGGGAAGAAAGTTTCTTTTGAGGCTTTGCCATCAAACCTCTGAGACCGCAAAGCTGCCTTATTTGGTCCATATTACCCCTTGCTCCGGACTTGCTCATCATATGAATAGGATTAAATCCGTCTCTATCCAGCATTAGAGATTTTTCTATCTCTTTCTCGATTATCTCTGTGGCTCTGGTCCATGTATCTATGACTTTATTGTATCTTTCTCCTTCTGTAATGATACCCTGTACCTTATGCTGCCTTTCCGCTTCCTGAACTTTTTTCTGAGCGTCTTCTATAATTCCTTCTCTTGCTTCGGGAATAATCATATCTGTCAGCCCTATAGTGAGCCCCGAACGACTCGCGTATTCAAAACCAAGTTCTTTAATTTCATCCAGAAATTCTGCAGTTTTATCCATACCGAGTTCCTTATAACACCTCAAGATTAACTTCTTTAATCCCTTGCTCTCCAGAGGTTCATTTACCCATCTAAGAGACTCTGGAACTATTTCATTAAAGATAACTCTACCTACAGTAATCTCTACCCATTCTCCTTTATGCATAAATTTGATCCAATCATGAAGTTTTATTACTTTCTCTTCATAATTACAAACTACTTCTTCTATACTGTCAAAGAAACCTTCTATCTTCTTTTCTCCATGTCGTTCCTGTGTAAGGTAATAAACTCCGATAACTATATCCTGAGTAGGAACCATTAAAGGACTTCCATTAGCAGGAGACAGTATATTTCTTGAAGAAATCATAAGGAAATAACACTCCAATTGAGCGTAAGCAGACAGAGGAACATGTACTGCCATCTGGTCACCATCAAAATCAGCGTTAAAGGGAGGACAAACCATAGGATGAATACGTATTGCGTTACCTTCAACCAGCTTAGGCAAAAATGCCTGAATGGAAACCCTGTGCAGGGTAGGAGCACGGTTTAATAAAATAGGATATCCATCTACAACTTCCTCTAACAAATCCCATGCCTTTGGATCATTTGCGTCTAAAACTCTTCTTGCCTGTCTTATTGAATCGACGACCCCGGACTCTTCAAGTTTCCTAATAATAAAAGGTTTAAAAAGTTCTTTTGCCATTTTCTTAGGAAGACCGCATTCATATAATTTCAGAGTTGGATCCACAGTAATAACGGACCTTCCGGAATAATCGACCCTCTTACCTAAAAGATTCCTTCTGAATCTTCCTTTTTTACCTTTAAGAGAATCGGTTATAGATTTAAGCGGTCTATTACCTCTGCCGGTAATAGACCGACTCAATCTGGAATTATCCAGCAACGCATCTACAGATTCCTGAAGCATTCTCATTTCATTTCTAAGTATGGTAGGAGGAGCATCTATCTCTATCAGATTTTTAAGCCTGTTATTTCTTGTAATAACTCTCCGGTAAAGATCGTTGACATCAGAAGTGGCAAAAACCCCACCTTCAAGAGGAACCAGAGGTCTAACATCAGGAGGGATTACCGGTAAGACCCGTAAGACCATCCATTCCGGCTTATTACCGGACTTAAGGAATGACTCCACTATAGACAGTTTCTGTAATAATTTTTTCTTTTTATGTTTTGAACCAACGGATTTTATTCCGGATTTTAGTTCTTTAGATATTTCACCGAGATCTAACTCTTTTAAAAGCTCATAGATACCTTCACCACCCATTTTAGCTGTAAAAGCCCCTTTATATTTATCCTTTAATTCCGCGTACTCTTCATTAGAAATAACCTGCCCTTTCTTAAGGGGAGCATCTCCCGGATCGAGGACAATATAAGATTCATAATATAGAATTCTCTGAAGCTGTATCTTTTTTAATTCAAGCAATTTACCGATAACACTCGGATTAACTTTGTAATACCAAATATGAACCACAGGAACTGCCAGTTCGATATGTCCCATCCTTTCCCTTCTTACGCTGGACTTCGTCACTTCGACCTTACATCTTTCACAAATGTGTCCCTTATACTTTGGTCCTTTATATTTACCGCAGTTACATTCATAGTCCTTAACCGGGCCAAAAATCCTCTCGCAGAACAACCCTCCCATTTCAGGTTTCTGAGTTCTATAATTTATAGTCTCAGCCTTCTTTACTTCACCGTGGGACCAGGACAATATTTTTTCAGGATAAGCAAGAGAAAATCTTATAAGGTTAAAATGTTTAGGCAACCCTTCCTTGAATCTTCCTTCGTTAAATTTCATATTTATCCTCCTCCCCATCCTTGAGGAGTTCAACATTTAAAGCCAGTCCCCTGAGTTCTTTAACAAGCACATCGAATGAAGTCGGCAATCCGGGCTCCGGTGGGGGATCTCCCTTAACTATCGCCTCGTAAGCCTTATTCCTTCCTTCAACATCATCGGACTTTATAGTAAGCATTTCCTGTAGTGTATGCGCAGCCCCATAACCCTCTAAGGCCCATACTTCCATTTCTCCGAATCTCTGTCCTCCATACTGAGCCTTTCCTCCAAGCGGCTGTTGGGTTATCAAAGAATAAGGTCCGGTCGCTCTGGCATGATGTTTGTCTTCAATCATGTGATAAAGTTTCATTAAATACATATAGCCGACCGTTATTTTCTGATCGAAAGGTTCCCCGGTTCGGCCATCGTAAAGATCTACTTTACCGTCTTCCGGAAGACCCGCTTCTTTCAATAGTTTTTTAATCTCGTCAATAGAAACCCCTTCGAAAATAGGACTTCCAACATTTACATTTAACTTTTCGGCAGCCCAGCCAAGATGTGTTTCCAAAATTTGCCCAACATTCATTCTGGAAGGAACACCCAAAGGATTAAGAACAACATCCACAGGGGTACCGTCTTCCATGAAAGGCATATCTTCTTCCGGCACTATAGCCGCGATAACACCTTTATTACCATGTCTTCCGGAAACCTTATCCCCTATCGATGCTCTTCTTCGTTGACCTATATAAACTTTAATCATCTTATTAACACCCGCAGACAACTCATCTCCTCTTTCAGCAACCTTAACGGCATTTGCCATTTCCTTCTCAATCTTTTTAATCTTTTGATCTATCTTCTCGAGGAAATCCTGTAACTTAGAATAACCTTTTAAATCTGTCCACTGCTCCAATTTTGCCAAGTGTTTTTCTTGAATCATTTGACTTTTTCTAACTAATAATTTTTGCCTTTTTCCTTTTTTGGGATTTATATAAATTGAATCCTTAGCTTTTTTATCGAGAAGTTCCGCTTTAACAACCGCCTCTTTTCTTGCTTTCAACTGTTCTATCATATCACGATACTTCTCTATAACTTTATCTATGTTGACCTTACGAGCACTCCTCTCCAGGATAATCGTCCCAATAACAACTCCGTGTACATCAGAAGGCACTCTTAAGGATGTATCCTTAACATCTTCAGCCTTTTTTCCAAAAATCGCCCTCAAAAGCTTTTCTTCGGGTGTTAATTCTGTTTCTCCCTTGGGAGAAATTTTTCCTACAAGAATATCACCTTCTTTAATTTTCGCGCCAAGTCTAACTATACCCTCATTATCAAGATTTGCCGCGCTTTCTTCTGAAACATTCGGGATTTCTCGGGTTGTTTCTTCCGAACCCAATTTCGTATCTCTAACTTCACAAGTATACTCTTCTATATGATAAGATGAAAATATGTCATCTTTTAAAAGTTTCTCTGAAATGACGATGGCATCCTCATAATTCCAACCAAAAAACGGAACTAAAGCCACCAAAACATTTTGTCCGAGCGCGAGCTCACCATTACTGGTCGCTCCTCCATCGGCTATCACATCTCCGGCTTTAACTTTATCTCCCTTTTTAACGATTGGTCTCTGATTAACACAGGTATCTTGATTTGTCCTTTCAAATTTCCTGAGATAATAAACATCAAAAGGATCTATCAAATAAGACCCCTCTGTCTCTATCCATATCTCATCGGCTGAGACTTTTTTAACAAATCCATCTCTTTTAGCAAGGATAACCGTTCCGGAATCTCTTGCTACCTTACCCTCTATACCGGTCCCAACACGAGGGGCATCGGGTTTTATCAGGGGAACCGCCTGACGTTGCATGTTAGAACCCATTAAAGCTCTATTGGCGTCATCGTGTTCTAAAAAAGGAATAAGAGAAGAAGAAACAGAAACAAGCTGTTGCGGAACAAGGTCCAGGTAATCAACTTCTCCACGTTTTATGGTAGGATAAGTATCTCTCTTCCGCGCCATAACATAATCATCTACAATTCTTCCTTTTTTATCCACTTTTAAATTAGCGGGAGCTATAGTATACTTGTCTTCCTCATTTACGTCAAGATAATCGACCTTATCAGTTAATATACCGTTCTCTACTTTTCTATAAGGAGTTTCAATAAACCCGTCCTCATTGATACGCGAAATAGAAGCAAGAGACATTATAAGTCCAATGTTCGGCCCTTCGGGCGTTTCAATAGGACAAATACGACCGTAATGAGAATAATGCACATCTCTCACTGCGAACCCCGCGGTATCTCTGGTAAGTCCACCCGGACCAAGAGCGGATAATCGTCTCTTATTTGTAAGCTCAGCCAGAGGATTCGTTTGATCGAGGAACTGAGAAAGCTGACCCGTAGCAAAAAATGAATTCAGAACTCCTTTAATCTGCCTCGAATTTATAAGTTCCTGAGGAGTTATCTCGCTATTGTCCGACACAACCATTCTCTCGGTAATAGTTTTAGACATTCTTCTTAAGGCCACACGAAACTGATTTTCCAATTGTTCCCCGACAGTCCTGATTCTTCTATTTCCGAGATGATCTATATCATCCTCTTCTTTCTTTCCGCTTGCCAAATCGATCAATCCTTTAACAACATTTATAAAATCTTCGGCAACAAGACAAAGTATGTTCTCGTCCACATCTTGATTTAACTTTCTATTTAGAACATGCCTTCCTACTCTGGATAAATTAAACCTTGTTGGGTCAAAAAAGGATGAATTGAAATAATCTTTAGCAATACTTAAATTAGGAGCATCCGTACCTCTAAGATAACGGTAAATCTCAAGCATTGCCTCTCTTCCATTTTTCGTTTTATCTTTCTTAAACGCATTTAATATATAATCGATTGACTTTTGCTCAGAACTCAAAAAAACCTTAAATGTTTTAAATCCAGCTTTTTTAATCTCTGTTAAATCTTCTTCTTTGACCTTATGCCCTACCTCGAATATAACTTCTCCGGTATCTTCTGAAAAAATATCCTGCGCGAGAATTCTACTCTGGGCTTTTTTACCCGTTTTAATTTCCTCGATTTCAAAGAAAAGGGGTAACATTTCTTCTAAACTATTCCATTTCCCTTCAACGGTTTCAAGTAACTTATTAATCTCTTTTATTCGATCTATATATTTCTTGTCATACTTCTTTTCGCTTAAAAGATTTATTAGTTCTTTCTTTTCTTCATCTAAAGATTTAATATCCTTAAGATAACCCAGGGCCTTAATAAGAACTGTTATTGAAAAATTGCGTCTCCCATTCAGATTTACCTTAATCGCCTCAGTTAGTTTTATGTTGAATTTTAGCCATGAACCCCTATCGGGTATTATCTGCGCACTGTATTTACTACGAACTTCATCAACCTGTTCTTCCTCAAAGTAAACTCCGGGAGCTCGATGCAGCTGGGAGATTATAACTCTTTCTACACCATTAACGATAAAATCTCCCCTCTCGGTCATTAAAGGAAAACTAGCCAGAAAAACATCCTGTTCGATCGACTGCTTTACTTCTCTGGGAGGTTCAAAATCTCCTATCTCGTCCGCAAACTCGACTTCTTCCGGCTCTTCATACTCAATCAACCTAAACCTGCCATGAAGAGGCGCAGAATAAGTAAGCTCCTTTTCCTTCACCTGTTCAGGAGTATATCTGGGATCCTCAAAAAAATAATACAAATATTCAATTTTATATCTACCATGAATATCTTCTATCGGAAACACTTCCCTGAAAACAGATTCCAAACCAAAATCAGGACGGCTTTCCGGATTATCATTATATTCCTGCAGAATAAACCTTTCAAAAGAATCCCTCTGCACAGACAAAAAATTAGGCGGAGTAAAATCCAGTTTTTCTAAACTGGCTATTCTGCTACTACTAGCAAAAAATTTCCTTTTAGGAGTCAAACGCTTACCTCCTTTTGTAACATTTTACTTCTTATATAAATAAGAAGCGCCACTTTCTTGCAATACCCTATAAGAAATCTTCGAATTATATACCTATCTATTATAGATAAAACTTTCAAATGCCGATTATTTAATTTCTACTTCGCCGCCTGCTTTCTCAATTGTAGATTTCATAGATTCCGCTTCTTCCTTGGAAGCACCTTCCTTCAATTCCGAAGGAGCAGATTCTACAACTTCCTTAGCCTCTTTAAGACCGAGGGAAAGCAAAGACCTGACTTCTTTTATTACGGCAAGTTTACTATCTCCAAAAGATTTCAGCACAACACTGAATTCACTCTTTTCCTCTGCCGCTCCAGATTCTCCTGCCACTCCTCCAGCCACCTGAACAACCGGAGCTACAGCAGTAACACCAAATTTTTCTTCCATAGCTTCTACAAGACTATTTAGCTCAAGAATCGTCATATCTCCAATTAAATCAATAACTTTTTCAGCATTTTTAGATAATTTTGTTACTTCTGCCATCATTCCTCCTTTTGTTTTGCTATCTCAGATAAAGCAAATACCAACTTTCTTGTTATCCCTGACAAAATAAAAGCGAACTTGTTCAACGGAGAATTTAAGGAAGCCAACAACTTTCCATAAAGCTCTTCCTTAGAAGGTATAGACGTCAACTTGCCAAAAGTTTCAAAATCAAAATACTTACCTTCAATAAAACCTCCGGTAACAATCAACTCTTCATTCTCCCCTTTAAAATCAGAAATTATTTTAAGAGGTCGCAGGGGATCTTCGTAACCAAAAACTAAAGCTGTCGGACCTTCAACCAACTCATCAATATTACTTCCATTAGATTCATCAGCCAGCGCTTTTTTTATAAGAGTATTCTTAAACACCTTCAATTCGGCGTCTTCTCTCTTAAGTTGCCTTCTTAGAGTATTAAGCTGAGCAGATTTTATCCGCAGAAAGCTTGTAAAACAAAGAGAATTAGCTCTCTCACACCTTTCACTAATCTCTTTTACAATTTCTTTGTTTTCTCTTATTCCCATTTTAACTCCCTACTATTATATCCTTTTTAACATGATTTATATCTATCTTAAGTCCGGGACCCATAGTCGATGACAGGGTAATTCCTTTTAGATACTGTCCACCAACAGATGAAGGTTTTAAACTCCAGATTTTCTTAATTAAATCAACAAAATTTTCATATAAATCATTTTCCTTGAAAGAAGCTTTCCCTATCGGAACCTGGATATTGCCTCCCTGATCAACCTTAAAATTAACCTTACCCTGTTTTATTTCCTTGACAGCCTGACCGATATCTTTCGTTACTGTACCATTTTTAGGAGTAGGCATCAAACCTCTTGGTCCCAATACTTTTCCGAGTTTACCGATTTTAGGCATCATCTCGGGAACCGCCACAATAGCATCACATTCCAGCCAGCCTTTTTCGATTTTATCGACAAAATCCTGACTTCCGACCCAATCGGCTCCGGCTTCCTCCGCCTTAACTTGAGATTCTCCTTCCGCAAAAGCAAGAACTTTTTTCTCCTTACCGCTGCCGTGAGGAAGCAGAATCGAACCCCTAATCATCTGATCAGCTTTTTTTGGATCAACATCAAGTTTGATTGCAGCTTCTACGGTTTCGTCAAATTTCGCGGAAGCCATTTCTTTTATCTTATTTAAAGAATCTTTAACTTCAAACATTGTCTCTTTAGAATAAGAAGAACTTAATTTTTGATATCTCTTGCTTCCCTTCATTACTTACCTTCCTCGACAAGCATGCCCATTGAATGCGCGGTGCCTTCTACAACCTTCATCGCAGTCTCTATATCATCCGTGTTAAAACTGTCTTTTTTCGCCTCCGCGATTTCTCTGACTTGTTTTTTTGTTACAGTCGCGACTTTCTCCCTGTTAGGCTCCCCGGAACCTTTGACTATCCCGGCTGCCCTCTTCAACAAAAATGAAGTAGGAGGAGATTTCATAATGAAATCGAAAGAATTATCCCTGTAAACCGTTATAATAACAGGAATCAAATCGCTACCTCTACTCTTGCTTTGCTGATTAAATTTAGTGCAAAAATCCATTATATTTACGCCATATTGACCAAGTGCCGGGCCAACGGGAGGCGCGGGAGTAGCCTGCCCTGCCTGAATCATTAACTTAATCTGTCCTTTTTCTTTTTTTGGTGCCATCTTTAACTTCTCCTAAATTAGTTCGACTTGGCTATAACTTAACTCAACAGGTGTCGACCTTCCGAAAACCGTAACCATTACAACCAATCTTTCCTTTTCTCTGTTTAACTCTTTTATAGTTCCATTAAAATCCGTAAAAGGTCCGTCGATTATTCTAATTGTCTGTCCATCTAAAAACCTTGTATCGTTTATCTCTTCTACTGTTTCCATAAGACCTAAAATTTTTTCCGCCTCTTCGTCCGTTATAGGTTGAGCGGCTTTTTTACCCAAAAACCCCATAACCTTCGGAGATTCCGCTATAAGCTGTGTCACAGCATCGTCCTCTACAGCATGTACTAAAATATAACCAGGATACAATCTCTTTTCTTTGCTTTTGATCTCACCTTTTCTATTCCTAACTTTAATCATTCTTTCCGGAACAACAATTTGATCTATAAGATCATCCATTTTTTTTCTTTTCTTCTGTTCTTCAAGATATTTACAGATGTTTTTTTCCTGTCCGGTAAAAACATGAATTATAAACCATCTATACATTGTATCAACACCCATAAAAACCTAGCTTACCAAATAAATAAAGATTCTTGAAAAGAGAAGATCTAATACCCAAATAGTCACACATAGAATCACCGAAAAAATTATCACAACACTCGTAGATGAGACAACTTCTTTACCTTTCGGCCAAGAAACCTTAAATAATTCCTGTTTTACTTCCTTAAAAAAAGTTAATATCTTCTCTAACATTATATCTCCTAAATGCAGGCCTGGGAGGACTTGAACCCCCAACCCCCGGATTTGGAGTCCGGTGCTCTAGCCAGTTGAGCCACAGGCCTATTTTTCTTTATGAAGCGTATGCTTCTTACAATGCGGGCAATATTTTTTTAGCTGCAACTTACCTCTTTGATTTTTTGCCCTGCGTGTCGTGTAATTATGAACATTACATTCACTACAATTTAAACGTACAATTATATGCAAATTTTACTCCTGTATTCCGGTAACGACGCCGGCGCCGACAGTTCTTCCGCCTTCTCTTACCGCGAATCTAAGCTCTTCTTCCATCGCTATCGGGTGTATCAATTCTACTTCCATCTCTACGTGATCTCCG
>Ga0307421_1001936_pt1 | contig 12020 bp, 9 predicted proteins | sample SalMarWE160270MG_FD_202163 | JGI IMG/M metagenome (GOLD analysis project Ga0307421, IMG submission 202163) | Salt marsh sediment microbial communities from the Plum Island Ecosystem LTER, Massachusetts, United States - WE1602-70 | ecosystem: Environmental > Aquatic > Marine > Intertidal zone >...
AGCTGTTCGGCTATGAAAAGGGGGCCTTCACCGGGGCGGACAAGGGGCGCAGGGGACTCTTTGAGGCGGCCCATACCGGGACCCTCTTCTTGGACGAGATCGGCGACATGCCCCCGCCCCTCCAGGGGAAACTCCTGCGGGTCCTCCAGGAGGGGGAGGTGCGGAAGTTGGGGAGCACGCAACCCATCCAGGTCCGGGTCCGCATCGTGACCGCCACCAACAAGGGGGCCGAGCAACTGGTGGTCCAGGGTACGCTCCGCGAAGATCTCTTTTACCGCCTCAACGTGGTCAGGATCTCGATCCCCCCGCTGCGAGAGCGGCCCGATGACATCATCCCCTTGGCCCATCACTTCCTGGAGGTCTATAGAAAGCGGGCCCAGAAGGCGATCGAGGGATTTGCCCCCGATGCAATCCAGGCCATGCTCGATCACCCCTGGCCCGGCAATGTGCGGGAGTTGGAGAACGCCGTGGAGCGGGGTGTCATCATCTGCCGATCCTCCTCCATTACCGTGCAGGACCTCTCCCTGGGACTTCTCCCTCTCGATGCGGCTTCTGTTGAGAAGGGGGTCACCCTGAAGGAGTTAGAACAGCGTTATATCCTCACCGCCTTGGAGCGACACGGGGGCAACCAGGCCCGGGCGGCCCGGGAGCTGGGCATCGGACGCAACACCCTCTGGAGGCGGCTGAAGGAGTATGGTATCCTGCCGTAGTTCCATTCTCTAACAACTGTTCCAATTCGGAACAGATCGTTTTTGCCCTCCAACCTATTTTCTCTTTTAAATCAGTTAATTAACAATATTCTCTCGCTGGCATAGTGTTTGCTGGATAATCAATTCTTGAACGGTCTGCTACGGGGTGGGGGGCTTTAGGGAGTTTTATGTCTCAACATATCCGCCCCAAAGAAGTGATCCAGGCCTTCTGTGTCTGGTTCATCTGGGAAGAAAGGACCAAAAGGAACGTGAGTTTTTGAAATGAAGGAATCCATTGATCTACTCTTTATCCATGTGCCCAAGGCCTCCAGTTATTATCCCCCCTATGGGGAGTATATGACGGCCAACCTCCTCCCCATGGGGACCTGGGCCCTGGCCGATCTGATAGCCCGGCGCGGATATACGACTGAGATACTACACCTGGGCTTGGAGTGGATCGAACAGGGGGCCTTTTCCCCCAAGACCTATCTGGATGAAAAGGAGGTCAGGGTTGTAGCCATTCCCCTCAACTGGCATCAGCAGTCGTATGATGTAATAAAGACCGCTGATGAAATCAGGGGAAAGAGGCCGGGTGTCTTTATTGTATTAGGCGGGTACACGGCCAGTTTCTTCCACAGAGAGATCTTGGATGCATTCCCACAGATTGATGCCGTTATTAGAGGCGATGCAGAGACCCCTCTGCTGGCGCTTATGGGGGCGGTGCGAGGAAAGCGGCCCTTTGCCGCAGTCCCCAACCTCACCTGGAGGGATGGAGGGGAGATCACGGAGAACCCCCTCTCGTACGTTGCCTCTGAAAAGGATCTGGAGGGGGGATCATACGCCAACCTCGGCCTGTTGCGGGATAGAGAGACCTACATCCGTTCGATGGGGATCCCCTTTGTCTGGGCCAAGGGGCTCTCCAAGGAGGAGAACAGGAAACGCTTTCACCTCGGACCTCCAGTCTTTCCCCTCAATATCGGGCGGGGGTGTCTGGGGAATTGTACGTGGTGTGGGGGCGGGGCTGAGGCCCAGCGCCTGGTAAACGGCAGGAGAGGGGTGATATTCCGCGCACCTGAAAAGGTTGTGGACACGATGGCCGAGGCAAGGGAATGGGGGTACAAGATGGTCCACATCGCCTTTGACCCGGGAAAGGAGGGCGAACGATACTACCAGGAACTCTTTCCCCTCGTGAGACAGCGGGGATTACGGATGAAGTGTTACTTTGAATCCTTCTCTATCCCTTCGGCGGACTTCCTGAAAGAATTTCATGCGACTTTTGAGATCGATGGTTCCGTTATTGCCCTCTCCCCCGAGTCTGGAGACGAGGGGGTACGCCATCGCAATAAATCCTTCACCTATTCCAATGAGGAGTTGCTGGAGACGGTTGCTCGAGCTGAAGGGTTGGGTATAAGGGTGGACATCTTCTTTGCCATGGGGATCCCCGGGGAGAAGTATTCTGATCTGGCCAAAACCGCGGCCCTGCGCAGGGAGATACAAAGCAGGTTCAAGAATATCGGGAGGATCTGGACCTCCCCCATATCATTAGAGCCGGCCTCCCCGTGGCACCTGCACCCTGAGAAATTCGGTATCTGCTCGGCCAGGCATACATTTGCTGATTTCTACCGTGCGAGTGCACCTGGGGGTGGGGGGTTGGGATACCACATCCCCCAGTATCTGGGGAATGGGAGGGCGTTGAACGCCCGTGAGTTCGAACAGATATTGAGGAAGACAAAGTGCCGGGATCACTGTTCCCTGCACCCCAATCCCGCAAAGACCAACAGTCCTTTTTGGGGAAGGCTCTACTGCCGCTACATGAGCTGGCGTCTGAGAGGTGCCCATGGATAGGATCTTTATCGTAGACGGGACCCTGCGCGAGGGGGAGCAATCACCCGGGGTCCATTTTACCACCGCAGAGAAACTTGAGATCGCCCGCGCCCTGGACCGCATCGGCGTTCCGCTCCTCGATGTGGGGATGCCCGCGGTATCCCCTGATGAGCGGGAGGCCATTCGCGCCATCACCCAGGCGGGACTGCGGGCATCCATTGGGGTGTCGGCCAGGTTGAACAGGGCGGAGGTGGATCAGGCCGTTGCATGTGGCGCTGATGAGATATTCCTCATCTGCTCGGTCAGCCCCCTGCACCTGCGCTACAAGCTCGGGATGGATGAAGAGGGTGTAAGGCAATTGGCAGAGAACGTGGTTCGTTATAGCATTCAACAAGGCTTGGTGGTCAATTTCGTTGCCGAGGATGCCTGCCGGGCTGAAACCCCTTTCCTGTGCGGCATCATTAAAGACGCTCATAAATGGGGGGCGCAACGGGCCTTTATCTGCGATACCGTGGGGGTTGCAGAACCCTTCCGGATGCGGTCGCTCATAGAAGAGATACGATCAGCGATCCCCCCTGAGATGGCGCTGGGTTGTCATTGCCACAACGACCTCGGTCTTGCCACGGCAAACACCGTGGCTGCTGTAGAAGGCGGGGCCCAGTATCCCTCGGTTACTGTCAACGGCATTGGAGAGCGGGCGGGCAACTCCCCCCTCCACGAGGTGGTGGTGGCCGTTGAGAAGAATCTAAATATAAAACACGGAATAGATATGGGTGGTCTCTACGCCCTCTCCAAGCTCGTGGAGCGCTGCTCCGGGATCCTCATCCCCCCCCATGCCCCGGTGGTGGGTCTCAATGCCTTCCGGCATGAATCGGGGATCCACGTGGATGGTATCCTGAAAAATAGCCGGACCTACACGGGAGTCGACCCCCAGGGTCTCGGGAGAGAGCCGACCTTCATCCTCGGCAAGCATACAGGTACCCAGCTCATTCAATACCTCCTACAACAAAGAGGGTATCAGGCCAGCGAGGGGGAAATACAGGAGATCCTGAGACGGGTCAAGGAGTGGAAGACGAGGGATGGCAAGGGGGAGATAGGGAGGATGGTCAGAGAGGTAGAGGAGTATTATGAACGCTGTCTCGGCTTTCCGCAGGATGCCTTTTGGGAGATCGTAGAGGGGGTGATACAGCACGGTGGGTAACGGTCTTTCAGGGGAGATCATTCAGAGACATGCCGATGGTGAGCGAGAGGGGGGATTTCTCCGGACAGAGGTGGATTTTGTCCTCCTGCACGACCCCGCCTGTGCCCTGTTATTGGCGGATCTGCGGGAACTGAAAGCGACTATTTGGGATAAGGCAAAGATCTTGCTCACCGTGGACCACTTCGCTCCTCCTTCTTCTGTAGAGCGGGCCAATATCGTAAAGGATGTCCTCTCCTTCGCTGAGCATGAGGAGATAGCGAACTGTAAAACCTATGAAGGGATATGCCACCAGCTTCTGGTGGAGGGGCCCTGGGTGGGGCCCGGCATGGTGGTCGTGGGGGCCGACTCACATACCACCACCGCTGGGGCCCTGGGGTGTGTGGCCACCGGCATGGGTTCCACCGATATCCTCTACACCCTCGTGACCGGGAGGACCTGGCTCAGACCTCCTGAAGCGGTCCGCGTGGACCTCATCGGGGATGTGCCCCCGTATGTAATGGGAAAGGACATCGCCCTGGAACTCCTCGGCGGGGTCGGAGAGGGAGGATTTCTCAATAAGGCTCTGGAGTTTTATGACCTGGATGGGGTTATTCCTATAGACGACCGGTTTGCCATCTGCAACATGGTGGTGGAAGGGGGGGCCAAGAACGGCCTCTTTCACCCCGATGAGATCACCTGGAGCTATTTAAAGGAGCGAGACGGTAAAGGAAGGGTATTCCCCTGGTCCTTTACGGGAGAAGCGCACTATGGGGAAGCAATCGAAATAGACCTCTCCTCCCTCACGCCTAAGCTGGCCTTGCCCCATAGCCCAGCCCTGGTCGTGGATGCAAAAGAGGGAAAGGGTATCAAGATTCAGCAGGTCTTCATCGGTTCCTGCACCGGTGGCAGGCTGAGGGACTTGGATAAGGCAGCCCGTGTCCTGAAAGGGAAGAAGGTGGCCCCGGGTATGCGGCTCCTCGTAACGCCTGCCTCTCAGCGGATCTACCAGAAGGCCATAGAACGGGGATATATTCAGGCCATCGTGGAGGCCGGCGGGGTGATTCTCAATCCGAGCTGCGGGCCATGCGGGGGTATAGACAAGGGGATTTTGGGGGCAGGGGAACAGTGCCTCAGTACCTCCAACAGGAATTTCCAGGGGAGGATGGGAGATCCGTCGTCTCGGGTATACCTTGCCTCTCCCCTCACAGCGGCAGCCTCTGCCGTGAAAGGGGAGGTCACGGACCCGAGGGAGGTGCTGACATGACCATCCCGAGGATGATCTCCGGTACGGCCTGGAACTTAGGGGACCATGTGAACACCGATATCCTCCACCCCCCTGCGTACTTCAGCCTGGATGAGGGGAGGGTGAAGGATGGCTTGCGAGAAGGGATGGAGAGACTCAAGGCCGGCGTCCAAGGGGGTGATTCAACAGATGGATTGGTGATCGTAGCTGGGGAGAACTTCGGCTGCGGCTCCAGTCGGGAGACCTCGGTAAGGTCTCTGCGCATCTGTGGTGTTCGGGCCGTGATAGCCCACTCATTCGCCCGGATCTTCTACCGGAGTCTGGCCAACCTCGGCATTCCACCCCTGGAGTGTAACGCAATACAAGCGTGTGTCCAGAACGGGGACCCCCTGCTCATCTCCCTCACGGATGGGTTTATAGAACTGGGCGACACACGGCGATTCCCCTTTTCTCCTCTTGACCCCCATATAGAGCGGATCCTGGAATGCGGTGGGCTTATCCCCTACCTGAGGAGGGAACAGGATGGGGTATGACTACGATGTGATCGTCGTGGGGGGAGGGCCTGCAGGCATCAGTGCGGCCATCAGGGCCCGCTGGATCAAGCGATACAAGGCCGTTCCGTGCAGCACCCTCCTGATCGAGAACTCCCTTCTGGGCGGTTTGGCAGGGTGGCACGGCTGTTGCTTCGCCGGCCCCTCATGGACTATGACCAGCAAGGATATCTGCCAGCGCCTCACGAAGGATCTGGAAGGTCTTCACATACCGGTTCATCACGGAAGGGTGACAACAGTCCACGATCGGGGGACGTTCAAAGAGGTTATTACAGCAGACGGGAAGCAATACCGTTGCCTGGCGGTCATCATCGCGACGGGGATTAAAGTATTGGCCAATGAGCGGGAGTATCTCGGCCGCGGCCTGGAGGTAACGAGCATGGGGTATGAGTTCATCGTCTCTCAACTGAAGGAGCTTCTGGGCAGGAGGTGGGACCCTCGGTTGGCCGTCGTGGGGAGCCCCAAGCTGAAGAACCTGATACCCGTGATCAGGAAACTCAACGCCGCCGGATCCCCCCTCACCTTTGTCATAGAGGCAGAGGGAGAGGAGGGGAAGGATACCCTGAGGGGATGGGTCGAGGGATACTGGGGTGATAACCATGTAGAGGGGGTGAAGGTCCGCACTGAGCAGGGGGTTCGTTCAATACCGTGCGGGGGTGTCCTTCTGGATTTCAACTCCTATGAGCTGGCACCGGTCACGAGGATAGAGATGAGCGATAGACTCGATTTCCCTTTTATAACAGTCGACCAAGATATGCAGACCTCCATACCCGGCATCCTGGCCGCCGGTGATGCCACGGCTGGGGGGTACAACTCCTTTGCCCGCGCAATCTCCCAGGGTATCACCGCAGGACTCAGTGCGTATCGCTACGTATATCGTCGAAAGTTTGGCGCCTATCCGCCACTCTTTGCCTACCGCCCAACCGATTTTCCCCTTCATGCCCAGTTCCAAGAGCTCCCATCCCTTGATGAGGGACTCAAACCCAAGGCCCTGGTCAGAGAAGAGGAGATCACGACCATCTTAGAAGAGGGATGGACCTCGTTGCCGGATCACCTTAGGGGGGATCATTCCATTGGGGAGATCGCCGAGAAACGAGGCGTCCCCGTAGAGTATGTGAAGGGGCTCTTGCAACAGCTCGTGGAACAGAAGATGATCACCTTTCATATAGAGGTGGAATCATGAGGGAATTGCCCTCAGAGGTACGGGAACTGGACAGAGAGATCCTCACCTTCATCCGTAAGGGTGTGGATCATCAGGACGCTGATCAGTTCAACCGATTGGCCCTCAGGACCTTTGAGCTCCAGTATGATCACATCCCCCTGTACCAACGCTACTGCGAGCGTCGGGGTGTTACACCGAAGGAGGTCTCCTCTTGGGAAGAGATTCCCCCGCTCCCTACCGATTGCTTTAAGGCGGCGGACCTCACCCTCCTCCCCGCGCACACGGTGAGCACCTTCATGACCAGCGGTACCACCCGACCCGAGGAAAGGGGCAGGGTGCACTACGATGAAGGAGGCCTCAAGCTCATGGACGCTACGATCCTTGAGGCCGCCTCCACCTACCTCTTCCCCGATGGTCTCAAAAACCTTATCCTCATCATCGCGCCCCCCCCTCAGAGAGCACCCCATATGGTCATGGCCTATGGCATGAATCACCTGAAGGAGCATTTCGGTCTGCCTCGAAGCCGCTTCCTCGTTGAGGCGGATGGATTTGAGGTTCAGGATCTGGTGGATGACCTGCGCAGGTCCGAGACCGAGGGGACACCCACGGCCATCTTCGGTGGGTCCTTCGGTTTCGTGAACTTCTTCGACTACTGCCGCCAGGAGGAACTGCGGTTTCACCTCCCCTTTGGATCCCGCTGCCTCGATGCCGGGGGATTCAAGGGGAGGAGCAGGGAGGTGGGACGCGATGCGTTTCTGGACAGCTGCGAGGAATTTTTGGGGGTCCCCCGAGGGTACTGCGTGAACCTCCTGGGGATGACGGAGATCGCCTCTCAGTTTTACGACAACACCTTGTGTAATCTCCACAAGGGGGTTACCGCGCCGCGTTTCAAGGTCAGCCCTCCGTGGACCAGGACCATGGTTGTGGACCCCGATACGTTGGAGCCCCTCCCCGCTGGTGAACAGGGGCTCTTGAGGCACTTTGACCTGGCCAATAGGGGACACATCTGCGCCATCCAGACCGACGACATGGGAAAGCAGGTGGAGAACGGGTTTGAGGTCTACGGGAGGGCCCACGAGGGAGAGGCCAGGGGGTGTTCCCTCACCATCGATGAGATGACGAGGGTCTTGGAGGGAGGGTAGAGGGTAATGGAGACCATTGAGGTAAATGGATACTATCTTCCCCCCCGCTTAAGGAAAGGGATAAAGACCTTCCGAACCGAGGTGTACCAGGATGACAGCACTACCCTTCACCTCAAGATCCCTGTCGTGACCAGGGCCATCGTGGAGGAATTGGCCGATCACCTGAAGAAGAACAGGGAGGAGTATCTTGCTCAGCTCCCCATCGAGAGGATCGTAGCGATCCTCGATGAGGCCTCCCGGAGGTGGCTGGACCGCGATTACCCCTACCGCAAGCTGGCCTTGCGGACCATCCCCGTGGTAACCGGATTTACCCCAGAGGTGGTGGAGGCGAGCATTGACGTGGAGATGGAGAGCTCTCTTGGAGAGGACATGTGGAAAGCCCTCTGTTCCGAGATCGCGAACCCCCTCTATTTGGACGATTTTCAATACTCAGAGGAACTGAACGGCTTTCGCCGGGCCTTCGGACCTGAGCTTATCGTCTCCTTCTTTTCCGAGAACATCCCCGCCCTGCCCCACCTCCTCTTTATGCGGTCCGCCCTGCTCAAGGCGGCCTGCCTGGGCAAGGTCGCCGCAGGGGAACCCACCTTTGCCCCCCTCTATCTGAAGACCATCGAGGATATTGACCCTCAGATGGCCAACGCCATGGCGGTCCTCTACTGGCCAGGCGGGGATGAGGCGATAGAGGATGCGGTCTTTAACCAAACCGACGCGGTAATCGTGTTCGGGGGGGTGGAAACGTGTAAAGCCCTCATGGAGCGAATCCCTCGAAGGATCAGATTACTGGCACACGGACACAAGATGGGCTTTGGGGTTATCGGAAGAGAGGCGATGAAGACAGAAAACCTTAAGGAGCTGGCCGCTGCAGTTGCCTATGATCACTCGATGTTCGACCAGCATGCCTGCCTTGCCCCCCATTGCTACTACGCCGAGTATGGGGGGGAGGTGACACCCCAGGAGCTCGCCCGAACCCTGGCTGGGGCCATGGAGGAGATGGAGGTGCGGATGCCCCGTGGAAAGATTTCCGCTCGGGATGCGGCTCTTATCAATCAACTGAGAGGGAGGTATGAGGTTCAGGAGCTCAACGGTGAGGACTGCCTGCTTCTTCCCTCTTCCCATGGTACGGCCTGGACAATTATCTATGAGAGAGACCCAGGGGCCTTTTCTCCTTCACCCTTAAACAGAGTCATCAGGATCTGGGGCATAGAGGATATCTTTCAGGTCCTCCCTGCCATAAGGCCCTTGCGTCCTTTCCTACAAAACGCCGCTGTCGCTGTCGGAGACGAACGGGAAAAGGAGTTCATAGAAGAGTTGGGAGCACTCGGGCTGTCTCGCATCACCGCTCCGGGAAAGATGCCGGTCCCCTCCATGATGTGGCGCCATGATGGCATTACACCCCTTGCCCTTCTGCTGCGCTGGTGCGATGTGGAGAAGAAGGAGAAGATCGAATGAAGGAAACGGTAGGGGAACTGAGTTGGGCCGCGAATGAAATTATACGGCCTTTATCGAGGCAATGCTTAATGCCGTAATATTTACGGAGAATCGAGGTTGATATGGATTATTCATTAGCGACCAATTGGGATCTCAAGCTATTGGATCTACCGGAAGGTACCTCAGTGACCAATCTGTACGGTCAGATATGGGGGGACCCGTTGGGTGGCGGCAGGATGGCGCTCTTCATCCCCAAGGTAGGCAGAGAAGAAGCAACTGCTTTTATTGCCGAGACCAGAAAAAGGGGACTCGGATTCAACTACCTCATCAATGCGACGTGCTTTGACAATGCGGAATTTACCAAAGAGGGATATAAGAAGATCATTGAACATCTGGAGTGGATCGCCGCAACTGGGGCTGATATGGTGACAGTGGCTCTCCCCTTCCTCCTCCAGATGGTTAAGAAACGTTTCCCTCATCTCAAGGTCTGCGTATCGTCCTTTGCCCGAGTCCAAAACGTGCATCTGGCCCGTTCATGGGGGGAGTTGGGTGCCGACAAGATCATACTCCCCGAAAATATCGCCCGAGACTTCGACACCCTGACGCTGATCCGGGAGGTGGTTGGATGCGAGCTGGAACTCATCGCCAATCATTGTTGTCTCTATCAATGTCCTTTCGACCTCCATCACCGCAACATGGTCTCTCATGGCTCACAGCACGGCCATCCCTGTGGCGGCTTCGCCCCTGATTACTGCAAGCTCTCCTGTCAGCAAGTAAAACTCCTACACCCCGAGGAACTGATCAAGGTCCGCTGGATCCGACCGGAGGATGTGGGGATCTATGAGGAGATCGGGATCGACTGCCTCAAGCTGGTGGAGCGCTTCAGGGGAACCGATAGCCTTAAAAAGATCATCAACGCCTATGAACGGAGGAGCTATCCTGGCAACCTCGCTGAGCTCTTGGCCCTCCCCCAGGAGGGGGTTTATACGGCGCCAAACAGTGATATGATAGAGCGCCCCGACCTCATTGATACGGACACGATGAAAAAGATCATGGCGGTCTTAAGAGAGCCCTTTGTCGGAAAACTCTCTATTGACAATACAAAGCTCGATGGTTTTATCGATCATTTCAAAGAGGTCGATTGTCTCCGTACTGATTGTGACCGATGCGGCTATTGCCAGCGGGTTGCCTCCCAGGCCGTTTCCATGGATGAGGGGTGGAGGCAGGAGATGATCTCCCGTTTTGAGAGGGCCATCGGCAGCTTGGTCAATGGGCAGATAGCAGCAGTCCCCTCTTCAGCCGACAATGTTTCCATGAGGAATCAATTAAGGATATAATATCAAAAGACAGAAGGAGGTATCACTATGAAAAAAAGCAAGCAGTTTGTAACATTGGCAATTTGCATGTCCCTTCTCTCGCTCTTTTCATGCTCGCCGGAAGTGGACGTGGCAAAGGAATCCCCCTATACGATCGGGGTCAACCTCGAGCTGACCGGGCCGTGGGCGGAGGTGACCAAGACCGTGAAGAAGGTCTTGATCATGGAGGTGGAACAGATCAATGCCATGGGGGGGGTGGACGGACACCCCTTGGAGCTGATCATCGAGGACAACGGCTTCGATCAAGGCAGGGCCGCAGCCATCATGACCAAGTTCACCCAGAACAAGGAAATCCCGGTAGTGTTGGGCCCCTGGGAAGACCCCCTCCAGGCAACCACCAGGGCCATTGCCGAGCGGGAAAAAATCACCAACATCATCTTCTGCCCCTCCAACCCCATGGTTCGGAAATTAAAACAACGGTGGTCCTTCAACGTCGCCCAGAGTGATATCATCGTCTCTCAAAAGTTGGTGGAGCTGTGTCTGGCCCGCGGGTATAAGACGATCCTGGTCTTTCCGGGTAATTGGCCGCTGGCCCTGAGCCTGGCCGACTATTTCAAGCAATTCGGTGAGGAAAAAGGGCTGAAGGTCATCATCTCCCGGGAAACTCATTCGCCGAGGGACATCGACATGACCCCCCAACTCATCAAGCTCAAGCCGATCATCGCAAAAGAAAAGGTGGACGCCTTCTACGCCTGCACAGGCGGTCCTCCCGGCCCCATCACCGTCAAGAATATGCGCGCCCTGGGCATGAAGACCCCGGTCATCGGCACCCACGCCTTCGGCTTCGGTTTTATCATCGCCCTGGGGGGGGCGGCGATGGAAGGGGTGGAGTTCCCGGCAGGAAAGCCCGTGGTCCCCTACCAGCTCGATGAGGACGACCCCGTGCGACCCATCGTCACCGACCTCGACAAACGGATGAAAGAACGCTACGGACAGGGACTTGATCAAATAGCCGGCCATGCCCACGACGCCATCTGGCTCATCTACGATGCCCTGAAACGATGTAAGGGGAAGGTCACCAGGGCCGCATTCCGGGATGCCTTGGAACATACCACCGGCTTTACCGCGTGTCACGGCGTCTATAACTACAGCCCCACGGACCATGATGGTTTGAGCAAAGAGGACATGGTTTTCATTAGGATCGAAGAAGGAAAATTCAAGCGGATCACATTCTGAGGGTTTGACTCAGGGTTGCACATCGGATATACAATGATCACGAATAAGGGGTGGGAGGACAGGAGGATCCGCTCACCCCTTTTTGACCTTTTTATTAATTACTAAAAGGAAAGGTTTCATGACCCCGTGGGTACATATACCCCAACTCCTTGCCGCCGGCATCACCATGGGGGCCATCTATGCCCTGGTCGCTTTAGGATTCGTTATCATTGTCAGGGCCTCCCAGATCATAAACTTCGCCCAGGGGGA
>Ga0307421_1001942_pt1 | contig 12000 bp, 8 predicted proteins | sample SalMarWE160270MG_FD_202163 | JGI IMG/M metagenome (GOLD analysis project Ga0307421, IMG submission 202163) | Salt marsh sediment microbial communities from the Plum Island Ecosystem LTER, Massachusetts, United States - WE1602-70 | ecosystem: Environmental > Aquatic > Marine > Intertidal zone >...
CAGGATCTGTGGCTGGAAGGCGACCGCTTTGGGCTTCAGTTGATAGACCCTACGTATGCTGGCTATGAGCTCATCGGCCGAGAAAGGCTTGACCAGGAACTCCCTGGCACCCGCCAGCATCGATCGTCTTAAGTAGTCAGTCTCACCCTGGACCGACATCATGATGATCTGCACCTCGGGCACCGACTGGGAAATGGACTCCGTCGCGGTAATGCCGTCTATGTCTGGCATATTGATGTCCATCAGGACGATGTCGGGCCGAAGGCTGCGTGCCATCTCGATGCCTTCAGTGCCATTGGCGGCTGCGCCAACGACTTCGATGTCCTTCTCGAAGTAGAGCAGCTTACGCACGTTCTCCCGGGTCTCGGGAATGTCATCCACGATGAGGACGCGTATCTTGCTGTCGGGTAGTTCAGCCATGGCTATTCTCTCGCCACTGGGAATTCCTTCGTGTACCCGCGCACCAGCGCGCTCGGCTACGGTTGATAGGACTTGGGCACGAACCGCATGGGCTCAGGCGGGACCGTGATCTCGAACCTGGTCATGACGTACTCGAGACTCACCGTCTCGGTGCGCACACTTGCATGGTCCTCGCGCCCGCGCAGCACGAGGTCTATGGAGGCGTCGCTTGCGCGTGCAAACTTGAGAACCAGAGCGTCCTGCTGGTCCAGCAACAGCGTGAGAATTACCTCCGCCCCCGCCTTGACTGGCGCCAGCTCGCCCTCGGCTGTGCCTTCCTCTCCCTCCGGCACTGGTGTCTCTTCTGCCGCCGCTTCCTCCTCTGCCGTCGGCGGGACGGCGACACCGGCCCATGCGCCGACACGCAGGACCTCCACGTCCTGAAGCAGCAGTTGGGCCAGGAGGACGTAGGACTCTGCCGGTACAGCTCCTTCTTCCTCGCTCGCGGTTGGTTCCGCCTCGGTGTCCACCATCCAGTACGAGATCAGGATGTCCACGAAGTCACCGTTCTGGATAGCCCCGGCCACCGCTTGTAGCTGACTGGTGCGGAAGGCCACAGCCACCTTGCCCTCCGGGATATTGAGGGAGGCGTTGTAACCCAGTTCAAGCACCTTGCTCTCGTCGAGAAGCACGTCCGTGGTGATGAAGGAGCCTCTGGAGACGTTGGTCATGGTCTTCTTGCCGATGACCGCCTCTGGGTCCAGCAGGTACTTTGCGGTCAAGGCCGACTTGGGGATGAGTAGCGTTCCCACGGCATCGGCCGGGATCTCGGTGAGGGCAGGTATCTCCTGCGCGGCGATGACCACCGAGATCTTCTCCTCTGGAGTTGGCTGGGGCGTCGCTTCAGGCTGCGCACCGGATGGCCGGAGCAGCACGAACACGATTGCCGTGGTTCCCAAGGCCAGGATGATCCCTACGATGATGAGTATGGTCCCTCTCCGTGGCATGTCCACTCCTATCCCTTCATCTGGACCGCAGCGTCCGTGGCCAGATGGGTTCTGATGCCTTCATATTCTACCGCGAACTCGTCGGCCTGGCAATAGTCAATTCTTCTCATTTGGATAGGATTTCCGGTCTTCTAGGGTAACCCCCGCGCGAGGCCCGATGAGAAGCGCCAGTGCGGGAGCATCCGGTCCCTTGTACGCACTCGCGGGACCGCTTCCCATCTGGGGAGCCCGTCGCCTAGCTCACCAGTCGCAAGAAGATGTGCTGCGCGATGTCCTGGAAGATGGGAATGAGATCATCGGTCGACGCCGCGTAGCTGTGTGTGCCACCCGTGGCGTCGGCGATGTCCGCCATCAGGACCGGATCGGCGGCGCTACCCAGGCTGATGGTGAAGATGATGATGCCATTCTGAACCGCCCAGTCCACGGCATTCTCGATGTGGGATCTGGGCCACGTGCCAGGCAGTTCACATTGCGCTATCGACCAGCCATCCGGACAAGGTCGGTTCGGCTTGCCGTCGGAGAGCAGGATCATCACGTGGACGGCGTTGGTGCGCCCGTGGTGTCCTTGGGCTTCGTTGGTGCTCAGGATCTCGCAACCACGGTAGATGCCGTCCCCGATGTTGGTCGTTCCATCGGCATCGAGGCCCCACAAAACGGTGGTCACCGGCGAGAAGTCGCCGCCCGTCAGTTCCGCGACGATCGCCGAGTCATTGCTGTTGGGGTAGTAGTTATCGTTGGTGGAGTCGTCGGAGTACTTGGCCAAACCCACCTGATCGAGTTCCGGATCCAGGCAGGGCACCGCCTCCTCGCCGGAGCCGATCTGGCACTCGTTGATGAACCAATCGGCGGCGTTGAGAGTGTCCCAGATGGGTTGCTCCTTGAACCCGCCACCCGCGCAGTCGGTCTCGCCGTAGCCAGGGCACTCGCCCAGAGGTCCTGACGGCTCCGGGCCGTTGACCATACCTCTGATCCTGATCTCGTCCCACAGGCCATAGTCGTAGGCCTCCATGTACCTGGATCCGAACATGATGCCGAACTGGGTGGTCTGGGCTGGCATCAGGTAGGCTCGCCAGTCCCAGTAGTTCTCGCCGCGCTCGTTCATGATCCTGGTCCACCCGCCCCCGTCGCGGCTGTACCAGAGGGCGTTGTAGTCGCTGCTGTCGGCGCTGTAGGTACGTTCCCGCAGTACGACCTCGATCTGGTCATAGGCGGAGGCGTCGAAGGACATGTGGTACTGTCCGTCGCCGCCATCTCCCTCCGTCATCCCGTAGTTCCCGCTGTACCTGTTGGCGTCGTTGCGCGCCCCTACCTGCCAGGGGAGCTGGCAGGACCAGGCAGAGTTAGCGCCGCACAGCCGGTCCGGATCTGTATCGCCGTCCCCCAGGTTGTAGCCCTCGAAATCCTCGTAGATGATGTCGTGGATCTCGCTCCACCAACTCTGGTCGCACCCGTTGGACATGTCGCTGTCGGCGTCGCACGTATCGTCGTCCATGGACCCGGAGACGTCGAGCACGATGGCTATGTCGAGCCGGTTGGCGTTCTCCCCGATGGCGTGGGCCGAGACATCGACGGTCTCGAAGCCCAGCACTCTCATGAAGGTCAAGCTGACCCGCTGGGTCGCGCTCACCACCAGATGGTAGTGAGGACAGGGAGGGTTCATGCAGTCTGACTCTTCGGGAAAGCCCCAGGCCCAGCCGAAACCGTCGGCAGTTTCTTCGTAGCCGTTGAGACTGAGGTACTCGATAGCGCGGCGCCGAGCAACGGTCTCGTCAGGCAGCTCCTGGGCGCCTGCCAAGGCCGCTGCATCGACCGCCCGGCCTAGTCTCACCTTCTCCACGTACATCAGCCCCAGGTCCACGGCCAGGCCCACGGCGGCCAATAGAGCGACGATCAGAAAGGCCACGATGATCAGGCTCTGACCTCGCTGTTGATCCCCCTTCAGCATCAGAACCCGGATCGTTCCTCCTGAAGACCGTAGTCTGTCTACCATGGTCCACCTCCCTGAGCGGCGGAAAACGACCTAGCCGTGCGGGCGCTCATCGCCGCGCTCTTGCTTCGTTCTGGGCCCACGCACGCTTGCCTGCGCATCTACTCGTACCTCGATACGCCTATGCGGCTGATGGAGCGGCTGTACAGTCGCAGGGGGCCCAGGCCCACGAACTCGGCGCCCATGCGGGTTCCCAGTAGCAGTTCGTGGTCGTAGAAGACCTCGACCACGACCAGGTTGTTCTCGGTGTCGTAGTAGTCGGCGTTCTCCGTTGCGATCTCCTGGTACAGACTTGCTGGCACGCGTGACTCCACGGGGAGCGTACCGGTGATGTAAGGTGCGCCGCCCTCTATGCTCCAGTTCCCTTCAGCATCGATAGGCACCTTGGTGATGATGATGGTGGCGTTGGCGTCGGGCCCATCGAAGACGGGGTGCAGGGAGAGCATGGCCACGTAGACTACTTCTTGGATCTCCTCGTATTCGAAGACCCGCCGGGAGGCGAAGCGAGCGCCCTCGCGGCTGGCCGTCGACACGGTGAGATGGGCACGCATGGCCCAACCGACCTCCACCATAGCCACGAGGATCATGAGCAACAGCGGTAGCACCAGGGCCAGTTCGGCCAGGCTCTGTCCACGTTGGCGCTCGTCCGATTGTCTCATCGTTCTCTCTCCGGGTTCTCCACTGGCTGGTCAGGGCGCCTTGCTGAGCAGTTCGCCAGTGGTGGCGTCCACGGTCACCACCAGTGTGGCCCTTTCGGGGCTGTAGATGCCCATGGCATACCACACCAGCCTTTCGCCGCTCTCGTCTAGTCCGATCCTCAGGGTGACGGTCGCCCCAGGGTGCTGCGCCAGAAAGTCGCGCCCTCCACTGTCGAGGAAGAGGCTCAGCACCTGTTCGCTGTCTACCTGCCACAAGCTCATGTCTACGCCGCGAGTCGTGGCGGTGGCATCCGACGTCTGCACCTGTTCGGCACCATCCGGCGTCACCGATACCACGCGCACCAGGCGCGTCTGAGGTGAGACGAAAGTGTAACCCCAGGCCGCAGCTTCCTGCAAGTCCTCCTCGCTCTGAACGTTGGACCAACTGGCGGTGGCGTTCACCAGTTGGGCGTCGGTCTGCCAGCTCTGTGCCTCGGTCACGGCCGCAGGATAGTACTCTCTGGCCGTTTCTGCCAAGTTGGGTGGATTCTCCTCGCCTGGCGGCACGGTCTCTCCTGAGTCTGGCCCGCCCATGGCTACCACGAGGACCGCCAGGGTCCCGTAGACCACTATCACTAGCACTCCCATTATGATGAGTAGCAGCCTGATTCTCACGTTGACCTCGCTAGTAGCTCTTCAGGGACAATGGCAGGTAGCCCACGGGCCACACAGTGGGCGTGTTCGTCGGCGTCGAAGTGCTGGTGGCTGTAGACGTGCTTGTGCTGGTGGGTGTAGACGTACTGGTTGACGTCGGCGTGTTGGTCGGCGTCGGCGTGCTGGTGCTGGTTGGCGTGGGAGTGTGCGGATGGTACGGATCACAAGGGTCCCAACCATTGAAGACCTCTACTCCGTCCAGGATGCCGTCGTCGTCCGAATCGGGGTCGTCGACGTAGGGACACTGGTCAGAGTATTCGTCCTCGTCGAGGAGACCATCGCCGTCTGAGTCCGGCCGCACCGGAGTGCAGCGCAGGTCTTCAGCGATTTCCCTCATGATGTCGTGCAGCTCACCTGTGCTCGCCGCGTGGTGAGAACTACCGCCTGTGTCTTCCGCGATCTGATCGAGGAGGTCCTGGTCCGCTGCGCTGCCCAGGCCGATGGTATGGATGACCACGCCGTTCTGAGCCGCCCAGGCGACCGCGCTGTTGGTGTGGGTGAAGGGCCAGGTATCAGGCTGTTCACATTCCCATTGCGACCAGCCGTCTGGGCAGGGCCTGTTGGGAATGCCGTCGGTGAGAAAGATCATGGCGTGCACGGCGTCGATGCGACCGTGGTGTCCCTCTGCTTCATTAGTGCTCAGCACCTCGAGCCCCCGGTAGATGCCGTCCCCCATGTTGGTCCAACCCTCGGCGTCGAGCTCGGTCCACAAAGAGTTGGTCACGATAGAATAGACGGTAGTTAGCTCGCAGGCCGTTCCCGAGTCACCGCTGCCGGGGTACATGTTGTCCTGCACGCCGTCATCGCTGAAGTAGGCCAGGCCTACCTGGTCGAGGGCCGGTTCCAGGCAGGACGAACCGCCGTCCGTCTGGCACTCGCCCACCAGCCAGCCTGTCGCCTCCAGCGTGTCCCAGAGGGGCTGCTTCTTGAACCCTCCGCCCGCGCAGTCGCTCGCGCCGTAGCCAGGGCACGAGCCCAGAGGACCGGAAAGCTCCGTGCCGTTGACCATGCCTCTGATGCTGATCTCGTCCCACAGGCCGTAGTCGGAGGGTTCCATGTACCTGGAGCCGAACATGATGCCGAACTGGGAGATCTGCGCTGGCATCAGGTAGGCTCGCCAGTCCCAGTAGTTCTCGCCGCGCTCGTTCATAATCCTCGTCCATCCGCCTCCGTCGCGGCTGTACCAGAGGGCGTTGTAGTCGCTGCTGTCGGCGCTGTAGGTACGTTCTCGCAGCACGACCTCGATCTGGTCGTAGGCGCTGGCCTCGAAGTTCATATAGAATCGACCGTCAGTGCCGTCTCCCTCCGTCATCCCGTAGTTGCCGCTGTACCTGAGAGAATCGTTGCGGACCCCTACCTGCCAGGGGTATTCGCAGGACCAGGGGGAGTTGGCGCCACACAGCCCGTCCGGATCTGTGTCGCCGTCTCCCAGGGTGTAGCCCTCGAAATCTTCGAAGATGATCTCATCGATCTCGCTCCACCAACTCTGGTCGCAGCCGTTGGAGAGGCTGCTCGCGTCGCACGTATCGTCGTCCATCGATCCTGAGTGGTCGAGGACGACGGCCAGGTCGATGAGACTGCTGCATTCTTCTACGATCCGATGTTCTACCTTCATGGCGCTTGAGTCCGCTGTGCCGAGCACTGCCGCGTACAGCATGGGTGCTGCAACAAGTAGTGTTGCCCCGAGTGTGAGCGGAGCCCGGCCGAATCCCATTCCCTCCTCCTTACTGCGCCTCCTCAGTAAGCCTTCAGAGCCAGTACGAGTGGCGACCTGACCGGAAACCGCTTGGTGTAGTATATGTCCTGATCCGCGCCGGAAACCTTCTGCTGATAGAGGAGATAGACGAACTGGCCGTCGGCGGCCAGAGAAGCGAAGCCGTCGGGCCAGCTATCTCTGAGAGTCGCGGGCACAGGGTCTGACCAGGTTGTCCCTCCATCTTGGCTAGCAGAGTAGTAGATGCGATCGGAGTAGTCACCCCCCTGTCTGCCATTCCACGCCAGATGCAGGTTGTCTGGGCCCATGAGGGCTATCGCTGGGCTGGCGTAGGTAGGCAATAGTTGGGAGATATCGACTCTGCTGCCTGGGATCAGGGTGGCTGAGATGTTGCTGGTGTCCGAGATGGGGAAGCGCGTGTAATAGACGTCTTGAACGTGCACCTGGTCCTTGACATCGACGCCGAAGGCCACGTGGACTACGTCGTCGCTCCCCACCGCGATGAAAGGCGTGGCGGCGCTCTCAGAGAGGCCCCAAGAGAGGGTGATGGGCGTCGACCACACGGTGTCCGTGGTGACATATACGGTCCCCGAGATGTACATGATCTCTCGTGGCTTGGCGTCCTCCCACCACACTACGTGGAGGTTGTCGTGCTGGTCTGCGGCTATTCTCAACTGGAGGGAAGTCCTCCCGGTGGCGGCTGCCAGGTCCGGTGCACTCCAGACCTCACCACCCTCGCTCCTGCTGTAGAACACCTCGTAGGGGTTCGAGCCGGTCTCCCCGAGGGTCTCCTGGGACCAGACGGCGTGGATCCAGTCGCCGGCGACCTCCACATCCGGCCCGACGATATTGGTAACGGACTCGGTGGCGGCGATCCTTACCCGCTCCTCCCAATTGCCGCCCCAAAGCTGCCCGTACCACACCTCGTGTTCGCCTGGCGACTCACGCCATACGAGGCGTAGCCCGCCATACTCGTCCAAATCCGCAGCGGCCTCGAACCTATCGGTCGTGGTCGGTGTGAGGGGGATGGTGTGGGACCAGTTGCCTCCTGCATCTGCGGAGCTTGCGTGGTAGACGGTGTAGCGGAGGGTGTCGGTGGTCGCCGCTTGCTGCATCCAGAAAGCGTGGAGAGAGCCGTCATCTTGCTGCAACAGTGTGGGGCCTCGCGAGGTGGAGCTTCCACTCTGGGACAGCTCGATGGCAGGCGGCCAGCCGCCCTCGTCAGACAGCGATGACGCCCAAGCCGTCAGACCAGCGATGAGCAAGAACAACAGAGTGCTCGCTGCCGCAACGACGAGGGAAGCCGTTCTCCGCGCAAAGGGCATCAGACCGGAAATCTCCTATGGGAAAAGCGTGATATCAACAGGGCTGGTGCCTTGAGTGGCCAAGACCTGGATCCCCACCTGTCCGCCCTGGTAGGTGGTGCCATCGATCTCCACCAACCCCTTAACATAGTAGCCGGTTCCTTCCGACACACAGTCGAAGATGTAGCTGCCGTCGGTGTCCGAGAGGCCCGAAGCTATCAGCACATCCCCCGCCGTGTACAGCGACATGTTGACCCTCTCCGAGGGTACGACGAGCTGGCCGCCGATCATGGCCCACACGGTCCCACTGATCCAGCCGCAGTCGGGGTCCACGGTTGCGGTGGCTGTAGGTGTGGGGGTATCACCCGCATACACCACCGAGACCGTCAGAGGGCCATAGACGTTGTTCAACTCACCGTTCGGCGGCGCCTCACCGACGAACCCGAAGCTATCCGTCTGGCCGTAGAGGTAGTACGTCTCACTGATGGTGAACGTGTGGCTGAACTGGAGGGCTGTACTGGAATTGGCCCCCAGGCTGCTGATGCCCTTCCAGTCCACACCTTGGTCCGGTACGGCCGGATAGCTGAGCGTGTCAGTATATACGTAGAGATCGGTCCAGAAGAAGTCGTTGCAGGGGCCGGTGGAGTTGTTCTTCACCGTCGCGTTGATCGCCACCAGCGTCCACGCGTACACGGGGTCGGCCTGGACCGACATGTCGGTGATCACCAGATCGGGCTCGCGCACAGGGGTCGGGGTGAAGGTTGGGGTCCTGGTGGGCGTTGCTGTCTTGGTGGGTGTAGGCGTGGGTACGGATGAGCAGGGCACGTAGACAGGTGCCTGGCCTTGCTGGCCGGTGAGGACCACGAAGGCGTAGAGAGCGTGTTTGCCCGCTGTGACCTGGCTGCCCGTGACGGTGAAGCTGGTGGAGAACGTGCCGTCCGTCTCGGGGACCACGCTGGCATTGCCAGTGTAGGACTCGGCGGCGGCGCCGGTTCCGTCCCAGCCGAACAAGACCTCCGTCTCTCCATCCCCGGGCCATCCGCTGCCCTCGACCGTCAGCGCGAGGTCTACACCCACATCGTCGGTGCAAGAGTATATCATCCCAGTGGGGGGTGTAGGGACGGCGATACTGATCGCCGCGGCTGGTGTGGGAGTGGCCGTGGGTGTTCGGGTCGATGTCGGCGTGGGAGTGTTGGTAGCCGTCGGAGTGTTGGTAGGTGTGTTCGTGGCCCCGACGACCGTCGCCTCGTCCCAGGCATAGCTCCCAAAGACTCTGATCTTGTGGCCGATCACGAGCGGTGGGCTGACCTCGATTCGAAAAGTGCGGCTGCTTTCTATGATACCGTATCCGAGGCGGGTGTTGGTGGTCCAATCCCAGACTTCCAGGCTCACAGGCAGGTAGCTTGGATCCCCAACGCCGGTGACAACCACGTCGTTGCCGCGCAGGGGTTCGTTGATCTGGAGGGGGATGGGGGTGGCGGTGGGCGTATTGGTGGGCGTAGGTGGGTCCACCTCCGGTGTGGGGGTGTACGGGTTGTAAGGATCGCAGGCGTTCCACCCCTGATCGACCTCGGTGCCGTCCGAGATGCCATCGTAGTCCGAGTCGGCATTGTTCACGTAGGGACACTGCCCCATGTACTCTTCGTTGTCGTATAGCCCATCTCCGTCGGTGTCCAGAGGCTCGAGGGTGGGCATCACTGTGAGCACAGGCGGGGCCTGGGCGCCTACCCAGGTCTGGAAGCCCTCGTTGATCATCTCGGTCTCGGCTGAGACCTGAATGGTGGGCATGAGCCCGGAGAGTACCGGAGTCATGACCGGCAGGTTGAAGAACACCCGGACTCGCACCCGAGCGCCGGGAACGCCGGGGCAGTCCATGTCGGCCGCATCGAAGAAGGATGGTTGTCCTTGAACTGAGACACCGAGGTAGCGCGGAGCCAAGGGATTGGTCTCGGTGGGGTCCCAGGGCAGCCCGATAGCTGCCTCCCTGGCCTTGTCCTTGATCGCCTCGGTGCGGAAAGCGCTATACTCCGTGGGGCAGACGTCGCCGTTTACGAGCCGCGCCTCGCACGAGTGCCCATACGCCGTGGCACACTCGGCCTCGGATGGCAGACCCACCACGGCGTACCTCGCTCCCTCGCGGGCTGCGTGCTGGACGGCGAGATAGGTCTGGATCAGCCTGGCCATCTCGATCGTGCCGAAGACCACCATCAGCAGAACGGGTAGCACGAGTGCGAGTTCGGCTATCCCCTGGCCCTTGTCCTTTTCTCGTCGTACCATCTGTTGTGCCCCCATTGAAGTTGGTGGTACCCCGTGGGAAGTAGGGCCCTGGAGTCAGGTAGATACGATATGTGCAACCGGTGGGACTGTATGTTGCAGCAGACGGATGGCAACACGGGCCGCCGGGCCGGTTCACCTGGCACGCAGGACTACAGAACTAGGCAGACCATGCCCCAACTCCTATTGTACACTATACATTATGGTCCCGCAAAAGGCAATAGGAATATGGTACCACAAAAGCCGCAAGCGTTGACAGGCTATGACCGCAGCGTTCTTTGTTCCAGTAGCTCGGATATAGGCCTTCGCGGGGCCGGCAGGCTCGGGATGCTGCGTCCGCCGCGCTGTGGGGTCGCGCGGTCGGCGGGCACCGTGCTGAACAGAGTGCGAGATGTTGGGGTCGGGGGCATCGGAACAGGGTCGCCGGCGTTCCGGGCAGCACTGCCGAGAGCAGAAAAGGATGATCACGGACCACGTTTGTCCAGCGTGCGGACCCCGATAAACGGCGACTGTCCACAGAGGAGAGGGGGAGGCCCAAGCACTGTGCACGGAGGATGGTGGACCGGGAGGAGCCATTGGGGCGCGGCGCGCACCCGTGGCACGGCAGAATGAACAGAGCCCTACCTAGGTAGGGCTCTGCACTTGACAAGGGTGGTGTCGCTTGTCTATTAGCCTGCTCTCAGCAGACCGCTGGTGATACGGCTGAAGATGTTGCCGATCTGCGGGCCCAAGAGCAGCAGGATGGCGATGACTACGATGGCCACCAAGACTAATATCAACGCATACTCCACCATGCCTTGCCCTTCCTCTTGCGGCAAATACACCACTTGATCTCACCTCCCTTCTCTACTACATCGGTGACTGGTCTACCGTATGCTTCCATTATATGGACAGGGCTGCGCAAAGGCAATAGGCTTTTGGTACTATCGCGGAGGGCACAGTACTGCACAAGGTGCACGTGGACTCACGTGGCGGGGATGCTCATGGTCACCTTGGTGCCTCTTCCGAGGCTGCTGTCGAAGTGGATGGTGCCGCCCAGCATCTCCATTCGCTGCCGCATGGTCGCTATGCCCAGAGTCTTGCGCTGGCTGGCTGAGGCCATCACTTCGTCGACGTCGAAGCCGCTGCCGTCGTCCTCTACAGTTGCGGCGATCGCGGGCCCCTTCAGATTCAGTCCTACCTGGACGTGGCTCGCATGAGCATGCTGCCACACGTTGTGAAGCAGTTCCTGGACCACGCGGAAGACCGTGACTTCCACGTGGGGAGCGAGTCTGCGCTCCTCGCCCACCACCTCGAAGGAGACGTTGAGCCCGCTCTTCTCCTCGAAGTCTTCCACGTACCGGCGCAGAGTGGGCACCGCACCGAGGTCATCCAGCATCATGGGGCTGAGTTCGAAGACGAAATCCATCGTCTTTTCGAAGGTAGCCTTCACTGCGTTCCTCAGGTTGGTCAGCTCAGCGCGCGACTGGTCCGCACCCATGTCAAAGGATTTCTCTACGATCTCGGCTTGCAGAATGAGATTCGTGAGGGACTGAGCGGGGCCATCGTGCATCTGCCGGGCTAGCCGCTTTCGCTCGCCCTCCTGGGCCTCGATGACGCGCATGACTACGCTATCTGCGGCTGACGGAGAGGCGGCTAGTCCCTCGCCAGGAGTGCTCAGTCCAGGCATGCCCTCCACGACGTCCAGGAACGTGCGCAACTGTTCCGCCTGCGACTGCAGGTTCTCTTTTCGGGCCTCGAGTTGCTCCAACTGGGAGCGCAGCATCACCAGGCGGAGTTGGGAGGCCTGTGAAGCGCCATACGCCTCCTTAATGTCCTCTCGGGGATAGCTGTTGAGGTTGGCCTCTAAGTGGCGCACCTTGTTGGTAACCTGAGCGGTGCGCTGGTCGAGGTTTTCCACCTCGCCTGACGTCTGCTGGAGCAGGACTTCTACCTCTTCGAGCTCCTTCTGCACTTCGGTGTA
>Ga0307421_1001945_pt1 | contig 11988 bp, 9 predicted proteins | sample SalMarWE160270MG_FD_202163 | JGI IMG/M metagenome (GOLD analysis project Ga0307421, IMG submission 202163) | Salt marsh sediment microbial communities from the Plum Island Ecosystem LTER, Massachusetts, United States - WE1602-70 | ecosystem: Environmental > Aquatic > Marine > Intertidal zone >...
TAAAAATAGCGCTTCTGGGGAACTTATGCCGCTGCACAGGGTATGAGCGCATTATCAGCGCTGTAAAAAAAGCTGCCAGGAAATAGGAGAGATTCTATGAAGGTTAATGCGAATATTCCCGATTTAGTAGGTACGAATGTTCAAAGAGTGGATGTGCAGGAAAAAGCCACTGGCGCGGCGGTTTTTACAGATGATGTGCAGTTTGGAAGAAATCTGCTCTTTGCGCGGATAAAGCGCAGCCCGCACCCACACGCGATAATCAAATCAATTGATACAAGCAAAGCAGAAAAACTGCCTGGAGTGAAAGCTGTTGCGACCGGCACAGATTTTCCACAAAGAATTGGATTGTATTTGAAGGATAAACATATTTTTGCCCGCGACCGAGTCCGTTTTGTAGGCAAACCGGTGGCTGGTGTTGCGGCGGTCAGCGAAGAAATCGCTGAAAACGCTTTAGATTTGATCGAAGTGGAATATGAAATACTGCCAGCAATATTCCATCCGGGTGACGCCATCAAACCCGACGCGCCCCTGATCCATCCAGATTTAGGAAAATATGAAGTTGCGAATTTCATCTTTCCGGAACCAGGCACCAATATCTCAAATCATTTTAAGATCAGGAAGGGAAGTCCTGATAAAGTCTGGGACGCGTGCGCGGCAGTTGTGAACCGAAAATATTACATCCCGCATATTCAGCATGTTCCAATAGAAACGCATGTGGCTATTGCTAAAGTTGATCGCACCGGAAAAGTGACATTATGGTCGAGTTCACAATCCCCATTTGCCCAGCGCGATCTAATCGCGAAGGCATTGGGGATGTCCCCCAGCAATATCAGGGTGATTGCCAATTATGTGGGGGGAGGGTTTGGCTGTAAAGCAGGCGTAACGATGGAGGCGCTGCCCATTGCTCTCGCATTAAAAGCGAAGGGGTATCCGGTGAAACTGCGCTTAACACGGGAGGAAGAATTTTATACAAACTTTGTACGCCAGGCGCTGGCGATCGAATTGAAAATGGGCTGTGATAAAGATGGAAATATTTTAGCGCTTGAAAATACGATGTACTGGGATGGAGGCGCTTCCACAGAATACGGCGTCAATATCACGCGGGCAGGCGGTTATTCATGCACCGGCCCTTATGATATTCCTCATGTAAAAGCGGACAGCTACTGTGTGTATACCAATAATACAATTGGCGGCCCTTACCGAGGGTTCGGGATGTCGGAGCTCCATACAGGCATTGAGCAATGCGTGGATGAACTGGCGGAAGAAATTGGGATGGATAAGGTCGAGTTTCGCGTACTGAATGTGGTCCAAGGCGGTGATATTCTAGCGACAGGCATGAAGATGCACCCAACGGGTATTAAAGAATGCATAGAAAAGGCCGCGCAAGCGGTGGAATGGGGTAAACCATGTTTGCCATGCCCTCCGAATAAACGCCGGGGAAAAGGAATCGCTTTAATGTGGAAAGCACCAGCCATGCCCCCAAATCCGGGATCAAGCGCTACTATTAAATTGAATGAGGACGGTACAATCCTGCTGGGAGTGGGAGGGCAGGAGATCGGCCAGGGGGCATTTACTGTAGCAGCTCAGATGGCAGCGGCTTCTCTAGGCGTGCCTTTTGAATCTATCCGGGTAGTAGGCCCAGTAGATACAGACTATTCTCCTTATGAATGGCAGACTGTTGCCAGCCGCCTTACCTGGTCAATGGGAAATGCGATCAAGGCAGCCGCAATGGATACACGAAAGCAAATCTTTGAGATTGTCTCAGAGGCATGGGGCGAAGATATCAAGGACCTGGAAATTTTAAATGGGGTCGTAATTTCAAAAGCCAGCGAACGCGAAATTCCATTGAAGGACTTCGCGGTATACGGCATTCCTAATAAGGATTTTGAAGGATGGATAGGCGGTCCAATTTACGGGCGTGGCAGTTTCATGCCAAATTATGTGACGGGATTGGACAAGGAAACAGGACAGGGTGAACGGGCTGTGGTCCATTTCACAACCGGCGCACAGGCTTTTGAAATTGAAGTAGATTTAGACTCTGGAAAAATTGAAATCATTCACGCCGTGTCTGCTTTTGATGTCGGCAGGGCGATTAACCCAGACCTTGTCCGAACGCAAATGGAAGGCGGAATTGTGCAGGGTATAAGTTCCGCGATATTCGAACAGATGATCTTCAAAGATGGGCAAATGCAGAACCCAAATTTTGTGGATTACCGCATTGCCACAACAATGGATCTGCCAAAAAGAATTGACTCGTTTATCGTTGAAGTACCGCAGGATGATGGCCCGTGGGGAGCGAGGGGCATTGGAGAACATCCAATGGTACCCACAATCGCCGCTATCGCGAACGCTATTTACGACGCTGTGGGGATTCGGATGGAAGGTCCACCATTTACAGCAGAAAAGATATTTACTCACTTGAAAATGAAGGGAACTTAGGAGTTTCTAACTTATAAAAATAATTTGGAGGACGATTGGAAATTAGAACACGCGTTATTAAAGGCCAGTATCATGATTCTGTATCGCTTATGCTGGCTGCGAAGGAAATAAAAAAGATCGAGGGGGTTATAGATGCTGCCGTTGTGATGGGAACTGATGCTAACAAAGCACTCTTAAAACAAGCTGGTTTGTTAACGGAAGAAGCTCAATCCGCATTTGCCGATGATCTTGTGGTTTCAGTAAAAAAAGATAAGGGAGCGGATGCCATTTTATCTCAAATAGATGGTTTCTTAATCAGCAAATCGTCTGCGGAAACCGGATCACCGAAAAAGGACCTTAAATCCATAAGGAGTGCTGTACGCTTTGACCCCACAATAAACTTTGCAGAAATCTCAGTCGCGGGCGCATACGCGGCAGGGGAAGCACGGGAAGCGCTCGCGAGCGGGCTGCATGTGCTTTTATTTAGTGATAATGTTTCTGTTGAAGATGAAGTATCCCTGAAGAAGTACGCGGTATCACAAGGGCTTCTATTAATGGGGCCAGGAGCGGGGACAGCAATCATCAATGGTATCGGGCTGGGTTTTGCAAACGCGCTTCCGATTGGACCGGTAGGAATTGTATCCGCCGCAGGAACCGGACTGCAGGAAGTCAGTACGAATCTAGCAAGGTATGGAGTGGGAATTTCACAGGCAATCGGAACAGGCGGACGGGACCTGAGCAAGAAGGTAGGCGGCCTCATGGCAATCGCGGGCATTGAGGCGTTAATTGAAGATGTGAGCACAAAGGTAATCATTCTGATCAGCAAACCTGCTGATGATGCTGTGATAAGTAAGATCCTGAATGTATTAAAGCGCGGAAAGAAAGAGAGTGTGCTCTGCACGCTAGGGGCAACGTTTGAACACATACAGGATGGAAATATCCATTTCACCCACACCCTTGAAGAGTGCGCGCTTACAGCGGCCTCTATTATGGGGGCAGAATTACCCGATTTCCAAGCATTTATGCAAACTGAAATGAAAAAACAGCAAGCCCAAGCAAATGAATTAAGATCAAAATTAGGATCAGAGCAGAAATTTATCCGCGGTTTGTATTCAGGCGGTACGCTTTGTTATGAAGCGCAGGTGATCTGGAAGGACTTGCTAAAAGAACCTGTTTTTTCAAACGCACCGTTAGAAAAAAAGAATTATTTAAAGAAGAAGAATGCAACGCAGTGCCATACTGCTTTAGACCTGGGTGAGGAAAAGTTCACCGTTGGAAGACCACACCCAATGATTAATAATGATCTGCGCGTGCGGTATATATCAATGGCAGGCCGCGATCGAACTACTGCAGTCGTTGTGATAGATGTGGTCATCGGTTATGGCGCACATCCGGACCCGGGATTAGAGCTTGGAGACGCGATCAGACTCGCAAAAAAGGAAGCAGAGCAGCAGGGAAGGGCGCTGATCGTGATCACATGTGTCACCGGGACGAAAGATGATCCCCATGGTTTGGCTGAAACAATTACAAAGCTCGAAGAAGCAGGCGCGGTTGTATGCGATACGAATGCCCAGTCTGCCCGGTTAGCTGGAATGGTTGTAACTTCATGAAAATAGATCCGGGAGTGAATGTGGATAAAAAGAAGATCTCGAATTTGTTTGGCAAGGAATTAAAATTCACAAATTTAGGCCTTGAAAGTATGGCTGCCGCGCTTGAAATGCAGGATATCCGGGTTCAGCGAATAGACTGGAAGCCCCCAAAGGAAATTTACCCCAATCTTATGTACACCGATAGCGGCATAAGTATTGAAGGAGCGAATCGAGAAGCGGTAAACTGCATTATGGGTTCCAAAGCGGTATTGGTTGGAATGGGTATCGCGAAAGATGTCATCCCGGGGGTGCATGACAGAATGATTTTACACGCAGGACCACCAATAGAGTGGGAGCAAATGTGCGGGCCAACACGGGGGGCGGTGATGGGGGCGCTGATCTATGAAGGATTTGCCCAGGATGAAAAGGAAGCCGAAAAATTCGCCGCTTCCGGCGAATTTGAATTTTCACCATGCCATCATCATCAGACGGTGGGTCCGATGGCTGGCGTTGTTTCACCCAGAATGCCCGTTTTTATTGTTGAAAATCCCGTTTGGAATGTACGCGCTTACGCAACGCTAAATGAGGGGCTGGGAAAAGTGCTGAGGTATGGAGGGATGGGAGAGGAAGTCTATCAGCGCCTTCGCTGGATGGAGGATATCCTCTATCCAAATTTATCAAATGCACTTGATAAGATTCCTGGTGGAATTGATCTGAAAAACCTGATTGCTCAGGCGCTGCATATGGGCGATGAATGCCACAACCGGAATCGAGCGGGTACTTCTCTATTTTTGCGCTCAATCGCTCCTTCCCTGATACGCGTACAGAAAAACCCCGAGGATATTGCTACTATATTTGAATTCATCAACGGTAATGACCATTTCTTCCTCAATTTAAGTATGCCGGCGGGGAAAGCGATGCTGCTGCCAGCGGAAGGAGTGGAAGGGAGTACGATCTTAACTGTGATGGCAAGAAATGGGACCGATTTTGGGATTCGCATTGCCAGTATGCCAGACCGATGGTTCACAGCGCCGGCAGGTGTGGTGGATGGACTTTATCTCCCGGGTTTTTCTAAGCAGGATGCAAATCCAGACATAGGGGATAGCACGGTCACAGAAACCGCGGGGTTTGGAGGTTTCGCGATGGCAGCTGCCCCGGCGATCACACAATTTGTGGGGGGAAGCCCGTCCCTGGCGCAGAAAATTACCCTTGAGATGTATGAGATTACCCAGACAGAACATAAGGATTTCACGATACCCACGCTGGGCTTTCGCGGGACGCCATTGGGAATTGATGTGCGCAGGGTGATGGAAACAGGAATTCTCCCCCGAATCAACACCGGGATTGCTCACCGCAAACCGGGAATTGGAATGGTTGGGGCGGGAATGCTGCGAGCACCAAAGAAGTGTTTTGAAGATGCGTTCAATGAATTTATTAAAATAAATTGTTCCAAAAAGGAGTAGGAAATGAAATATATCGATCTAACAATTCCATTGGGAATTGGCACACCGCCCTGGCCGACCTATGAACCCCTTCAAGTGAAGTATTTTAAGCGCCTGGCTCCAAACGGCGCGAATGGGCAATTGGTCACACATTCTAATCATCTTGGAACCCATTTAGACGGCGAAATCCATTTCTACACACCGGGGAAGGATATTGCTTCATTGAAAATGGATTTTTTAGTGCATGAAGCTGCTGTTGTGGACCTGAGTGATGTGTGCGGGGATTATGATGTGTACACCAGCCAGATGATCGAAGAACGAGTGGAAGTTAAAGAGGGTGATATCCTGATCATCCATACTGGCTACCACCATTTTGGGTGGGATATGCCGTATGCGGATGAGATTCGATATATGGTGAAACATCCAGGACCAGACAGGGAGTTCGCTGAGTGGGCAAAGAAGAAAAAACTTCGCTGGATTGGTGTGGACTGCGGCAGCGCGGATCACCCGATGAACACTATCATCCGGGATTGGATGCCACGCCAGGCGCGGGAAGCGGATCGGGTTTTCCAGAAGAAACACGGCAAACCTTTAGCTGATTTTTTTGATGACACTAAATATCAGTTGATGCACATCGAAATGTTTCCATACGGTATCATCCACGCGGAGTGTATTGGCGGCGAAATTGACATGCTTGTAAACCGCAGGGTAACCATTGGTTTCTTCCCATGGCGTTTTGTGGATGGTGAAGCCAGTATTGGGCGCTGTGTTGCTTTTTTAGATGATGATGAGTATCAAGCGGTTACAAAACTAGCAAAGGACCTGCCAAAGACCAGATTTGGTGATGTTTATAACCCTGCTCATGTTGAAAGTATTAACGCTCTCACGAAGAAAAATCTCGAGTAAATTTACTTAGGTAAGGAGGAATTTATGGCAGTTGATATGGATTTGGAGGTAGTTTTACGAGCACCTCCGATTGAAATGGCGAAATATCCGCCTAAAATGATTACATTGGCAAATGGAAAAAAGATGATCGTACGGCAGGCGAACATTGAAGATGTGCCTATTTTACTAAAGGCGGTACGTCCAACTTTGGACATCCCTCGTGATTATTATGATATTGTTGGCGCGCGATTATATGCTGAATTATTAGGCTGGTATCGGCATCGCGTCCGTAATGAATATTGTCTTGTAGGGCAGGTTGAAGGTTATTTGGTTGGGATTGTGAACGGACGGATGGTTGATAAAGGTATCGGCATGAGTTATCACACGCTTGCTATTGACCGCGGGCTGCGGGTTGGCTCTCACCTATTTGCTGCGAAGATGGAATACCATATTGAATACCTGGATCAGCAGGAAGTCTGGATTACCGCGGAAAGCCCGATAGGATTCCGACGCTGGATGATCGAATATGGTTTGATCAAGCAGGAGGGTGTTCAACATGAACTTGGAGGGGCTACTTCATATAAATTGACTCGTGATATTTATTTTGAAACAAAACCTCGTTTGGTAACCGGAAGACGCCCAGTACCAAAGAAACAACTGGAAGAGGCGCTGGATAAGATTTTAGTGGCTGATGAGGATACAATCAGAGAAAAGATTTGTGGCGTGAAAGGGAGGTAGAAATGCGGCAGGTAGCAATAATTGGTGCGGGAATGATCCCTTTTGGACGGCGGGATGAGGATTCACTGCTGGATATGCTGGCTTTTGCATCTCTGAATGCGTTGGATGATGCAGGGATGGGCAACAAAGGTGTGGATGCTGTATATGTCGCGAATATGGGCGCGGGAATTTTACAGCATCAAACTTCGGTCGCCAGCGCGTTGGTGGATCGATTGAGTTTAATTCCGGCAGCAGCAGATGCGATTGAGAATGGGCCCGCATCTGGCGCTTCCGCGATTAAGAATGGCGTATTGGCAGTTGCTTCCGGCTATTATGATTATGTGCTTGTGGCAGGCGGAGAGAAAATGCGTGAGGTTGTTGGCTGGAAGGCAACCGATTTTGTGGCCACGATGACTCACCCAGAAGTGGAATATCCATACGGTGTCACTTTACCGGGAATGGCGGGTATGTTTACGCGCTTGTATATGGAAAAATTTGGCCTTACCAGAGATCAACTGCTTGCGGTTGCTATTAAGAATCAGAAAATGGGAGCATTAAATCCTTACGCGCATGTTGATATGATCATTACTAAAGAAGGCATCGCTGACAGCCCGGATTCTGTAGTTAATAATCCTATGGCGGCTGACCCTCTGCATCTGTATGATATGTGCCCGGTTAGTGATGGGGCTGCAGCGGTGATTCTTTGCCCACTGGAATTGGCAAAGAAGGTCTCGAAAAAAACGCCAGTCCTGGTTGCTGGTTTTGGACAGGCAACGGACACACATACGCTGCAGGAAAGAGAAGATCCTACAGATCTGAAAGCGGTCACATTGGCTTCAAGCCAGGCGTTTGAAATGGCAAAACTGACTCCAAAAGATGTTGATCTTGCGGAACTTCACGATGCTTTCACGATTCTCGAAATTGCTGAAAGTGAACATGCAGGTTTCTTTAAGAAGGGGGAAGGGGGAAAAGCGGTTGAAAAAGGTGAAACCTCACTGGGTGGAAAATTGCCAATTAATATGTCGGGCGGTTTGAAAGCGCGCGGCCATCCAGTTGGCGCAACCGGGGTAGCACAAGTTGTAGATGTAGTTTTTCAACTTCGCCATGAACTTGGTAAAGACCGCCAGGTTAAAGGCGCAAAAACAGGATTTACACTGAACTTTGGCGGGTTTGGAAATAATGTGGTAGCTTTTTTACTAAAGAGGGCAGAATGATAGATGAACTGAAGATCACGGCTTATCGGTGCAAGAAATGCGGACGAATTCATTATCCATTCCATGACCGCTGCCTTGATTGTCTGGAACGCGATTTTGAAGAGATCAAACCTGAGGGAGATGCTAAATTGCTGGCATATACAGAAATATACAACCTTCCCTGGGGGTTCGATGTCCGTTCGCTGAAAATCGGGGTGGTTGAATTCTCAAACAATATTAAGGCTATGGGGCAGATTCATATTGATGATATTAAAAAGTTGAAAACCGGAATGAAGTTAAAAGCATTTTGGGAACCGGTTAGAAAATTTGCCGGAGAAGATATATTTGGATTGGTTTTAAAGTAAATCTAAGATTTTTGATAAAAAATTGGGGATGATTGGATGAATGCCAGCATCCCTGCCAAGGTATCTAACCCGGAAGAGCTGCCGTAAGATAACAGCTCTTTTATTATTTGTGCAGCCGAACGACCATCACTGTTCAGCCATTTCACGCAGCGAATGATCCGTTCATCCGCGCTGCCAGAAGCCGCGCAGGCAATTAAATTAGCACTGAGGGTGGTTGTTTTTCCGAATGCAACCTCAATGATCTTCTGGATTGCTTCCTGTAAGGCAAAACCGGGAAAGAGAATTTCTTTCCACGCATGCGCTGCTAATAAAAACCCACAAATGAAATCATCTCCGGATGGAGTTAATCCCTCTCCACAACCCAGCAAATTAGATAAAGGTTCAAAGGCAGCGACTTCATTTCTTGAAGATAAGGATGATTTCAGGTTATTTTTTATATTGGTCTGAATTTCCTGTGCCTGACCCTGGTTCGCAATATTTCTAATGTTGCAAGAGGTGAAATCGGATTCATTGTCAGAGAGTTGACGGATCATTTCACGATCAATCAGCCTGCTTCTATTGATGAATGCTTCGAGATTGAAATCCACTTTGTTTAAGATCAAAGGGGTCCAAACATGTGTTTGCGAGTTGATTTTGATTTCCATTGCAGGCTGAATGAACTTGATTCGATTTGGAGAAAGCAGGAGGTAACCATTGTTAGAAAGTGCCTGGTGTGCAGGTAAATTCTCATTTATATTAACGGTTAAAGGTCCTTTAAACTTTTGGTGAGAGATAAATAAAATCCTTTTTTTATCGGTGACCGCGAATAAACCCTTCGAAGTATTTCCACATACATTTGCATTTATTTCGTTTTGAAGGATTTCATACGCAACATGACCAATTGCAGCGGCAGTTATAGCACCATTATCAACCATGTCTGCATTATCCCATATCTTGTTGAGCAAAGTTAGGCTATCATTTGTCTTGAAAGGTTTATTTAGGTATAGGTATAGGAAACGGCTTTGGACTTGTGATGTTTTTTCCATTAAGTAAGAATTGGATAAACAAATTGATATCATGGACTGGCATTTAGTAGAAGAGAAATAACCGTACGTACGTAGTAGGTGGTACACGTTTGGAATGGGAATATAAGTATCTATTTTCAGTCTGCTTTGGCTTGCACATAGCATGATGGCGATTTGGAAGGTAGTGAATGTTTAGAGAGAAAGGGTGAGGATCGCGTGGTCAGGTGATAGTTCGGCGCTTCTAAAACACTGGCATTTTTATCCCTCTATTGTTCTTATCTGGACGCGGTACGGCAAATGAATAAATCAGTGCAAAAACCCTTTCCTCCAAAGACATAGAAAACCCATGCCACCGCCGAAAGATATAGAAGCTCCGATCATAATGCTAACCATAACCCCCACTCCGTGTCTGCCACCATAAGTTGCGGCTTATTTTGGAGAAGAAGTGCCTGAATTGGTAAGGCATGAACAGTGATTTTTTTCTGTTGAGAACGCCGGGTGGAGAGCAACATATGAAAATGTTGAATGGGGGATGCTGCCAAGACCGACAATTTACTAAGATCAGCTGTTGCTGGAAGGTGTTAAAAAGAATATCTAGAGCGGTCAGAGACTCCTGACAGATGTGTCTGCGAATTTATTGTAGTAGAGAGGGACAATTAGTATAATCAGATAGGGAATTTGAACATTTTTGAAACATGGAAGGAGAAAATAATTTGAGCAAGAACCGGGTCTTGCTAGTTTTAGCTTGCATTTATTTTTTGCTTTTTATTCCGCCCAACCTGACCGGTGCCAAGGATTCCGCCATGCTGGCGGTGTTCAACTTGGATGAGTTCGCCCAATTTCCACACCTGCTGCGCATGCTCACTCCAGCTGATACACTCTATCAGACTCTGCGAAACTTTGTGGTTTACCTGCATTATTTTTATGGCTATCCCTTTTATTTCCTCTCGGCTTTAGCGGTGCTGCCTCTGCGCTTGCTTGCCGGTATGGGTGAGCAGCAGACCCAATCTTTCCTGCTCATCCTGCGCCAGTGCGTCAGCGTTTTGCCCATGCTCCTGGCTGTTTATTTCATCACGGAGATGCAGGTTGGCAAGAAACACATTGTGCGTTTCATCGCGCTGGCTCTTTTTTTACTTTGCATCCCGCTGATATTTAAGAACAACCTGTGGTGGCACCCGGATAGTCTCAGTTTTCTGTTTGCCGCCTTGACATTGTATTACTTGAATAAGGATGATCTGCACCTTGGTAAGCAGTTTCTATTGGCAGCGGTTTTCTGCGGTTTGGCAATTGGCACCAAACAACTGGGTTGGTTCTTTTTCCTAACCATACCTGTTTATCTTCTTCTTGCCTTCTTGCGTAAAAAAGTGAGCGCCAGCCAGGTACTTCTAAAAGCACTGCTTTTCCTGATGCTTATGCTGGTTACTATCATTGTTTCCAACCCTCTTTTGCTGCTACCCATTGAGCGGCAAGAAATCATCGCGATACAGCGGAACCAGCTGGCTGCTTCATTCCAGGGTTTTGTCATTAAGAATCCCGAAACGGTGGTTTCGTTCGGGCGCTATCCGCAAAACCTGACCATTTCGTTCGGATACTGGCCGATCCTAGTTCTCGCCCTGCTCGGGCATGTCTTATCGCTGACTCGTCAGCACACGCGTCTGCGCGGATTGCTTTTCCTTTCATGGCTTATCCCTTTGAGTGTTTCTTTAAATCTCTCCGGCACGCGCTCTTTGCATTACTTCCTGCCGGTCCTGGTACCACTCATGGCAGGTTTGGCGACTTTTTTTGATCCGCAAATTTTCCCTATAATTAATAAGGAAAACGCATTCCTGCGCATGCTTCGAAAAATTTTTATCATCCTGCTAATGGTATTGATTGCTGCGCAGACCGTGCTGTTTCTCTTCCATGATGCGCAGATTTATTCTTCATACTTGCAGCGCGAACAGCAGTCACCCAGCCTGGAATTTTTTAATACGCTCTGGCATGATTATCTGCAGGATCTGCAATCGGATACCGCTGTGCATGTGCTGCACGAACCGCAAATCTATTTTCCTCAGTGCGAAGGTTTTTCCGTGCATATGAGTTGGGAACCGGTCACTTTTTCCTATCTGAACGAGATTAATCCGCATCTACTGCTGTTGGATAAAAACACCGTTGCTACTTATATTGAGGAAGATTTGTTGGAGAAAGCCATAGATCCGCAGCGCATGATCGCGTTCATCGAGTTCTACCAGTCAGTAGAAAAGGAGGACTTGGAGGATTATGTATTGTTCTTCCAGGATGATTACGGCATCGCATTTGCACGCCGGGATTTCTACGACTTGTATTTAAAAGAAGAATAAAGGAACCGCACTAATGGTTCCGATCGTGATAAAGAT
>Ga0307421_1001947_pt1 | contig 11978 bp, 11 predicted proteins | sample SalMarWE160270MG_FD_202163 | JGI IMG/M metagenome (GOLD analysis project Ga0307421, IMG submission 202163) | Salt marsh sediment microbial communities from the Plum Island Ecosystem LTER, Massachusetts, United States - WE1602-70 | ecosystem: Environmental > Aquatic > Marine > Intertidal zone >...
TCCGAGCGGAGAGATTTTACCATAGCTGAGAAAGAGAGACAATGTGAATACCCTCCTACCCATGCTAGAGGAGGGCATAGATATGACCATAAAGCAGTTTTATTGACTTCTATCAGGCAGGATTTTCCAAATCTTCCAGCATTATTTCTATATTTCGCAATACATCATCTGTGGTTGACTCGGGTTTCCGCAATGTACGCCAGAGGGCATCCCGATAAATATCAGAGACTATTTTCCATTGGCCCCCTTCATATCAGTTTGTACCATTTGTAATGCTGAGCTCAAGTGGAAGCAGGAGGTCACATTAAGACTTTTCTCACGCATCAACTCATGCTCTATAGCTTCTTCCGATTCTGAAAAAATCCTCTTGGGAGTAGTTCGTTGATAGGCTATTGAGAAAGATCCTGGATCATCTTTGGGCTCTTTCCAGAGTACAAAGAAACGAGATCTGCTGATATCCAGCGTATCCTGAACTTCTTCTCGTTTCATCAGACCTTGCTCATATGCCTGGAATAGAAAGATAACCTGCTCATCGGAAAACCGTTTGTGAAGCTGAACCATTGCTCCCTCCTTGGTGTTGTGAGGGAACTTAATATAGGAGTCCAGCTTTGAACTGCAAAGAGTCCACTTTTCAATTTCAAATAACAAAGACGATCCGATCCCTTGACTCATCTCATTCCGCACGCTAAAATGTTTGTTCGCGGATGGCTCCATTGATGCACCTGTCATCCGCTGTTTTTATGTTATTGGCAGGACCGGTATTTTATGTTTGATCAGTTAACGAAACGCCTGGATGAGATCTTTCATTCATTAAAGCGGAGGGGAAAACTCTCCGAGAAAGATGTTGAAATAGCGATGCGCGAAATCCGGCTGGCGCTGCTTGATGCAGATGTCCAGTATGGGGTAGTGCGTGATTTTGTGTCGCGAGTGAAAGAACGCGCTGTTGGGCAGGAGGTTTCCAAAGCGCTTAATCCGGGTCAACAGGTAGTGAAAATAGTTCACGAGGAGTTGATCCAGACCCTGGGAAAACCCGCGCCCCTCAATACAGCCGAACGTCGGCCTTTGGTAATAATGCTGGCCGGGCTGCAGGGATCCGGAAAAACTACCGCTGCAGGAAAGATTGCCCGGCTATTAAAAAAGCAGGGGGAAAAGGTACTGTTGATTGCGGCTGACCCTTATCGTCCGGCCGCAGTGGATCAGTTACAAAGCCTCGGCGACCAACTTTCCATTCCCGTCTTTTCTGATCAGTCTCTCCAACCACCTCAATTGGCAAAGAAAGCCCTGCGGCAAGCCCAACTCTCTGACAGCACAGTTGTAATTCTCGACACAGCAGGAAGATCTCAAATTGACGAGGATTTGATGGAAGAGCTGCGGGCAGTTCAAGAAGCATGCAGCCCGGATGAGATTCTGCTGGTTGTGGATGCAATGATTGGACAGGAAGCAGTAAACGTCGCGGAAGGATTTATTAAAGCAGCGCCAATAACGGGCCTTCTCATGAGTAAAATGGATGGAGATGCCCGCGGAGGTGCCGCAATTTCGATTCGGGCAGTGACTGGTATGCCGATCAAATTCCTGGGAACGGGTGAGGGACTTGAAGCTCTAGAGACTTATGACCCAGCCAGATTGGCGTCCCGGATCCTGGGCATGGGTGATGTGATTGGTTTGATTGAGCGGGCTGAGGAAACGATTGATGAAGAAACCGCCAGACAGCAGACCGAACGTTTGTTATCCGGAGAATTTACCCTGGAAGATTTTTCCAAACAGATATCCCAGGTTATGAAGATGGGACCAATTGGTAAATTGATGGGCATGCTGCCGGGAGAATTTGGTAAAATGTCCCAATCCGTTGATCCTCGGGAAGCTGAAAAGAGAGTAAAGACAACCCAGGCCGTCATTCAATCCATGACTCCGGCAGAAAGGCAAAACCCCAAGATCCTCAATGCCAGCCGGCGAAAGCGGATTGCGGCTGGATCAGGGACCCAGGTGTATGATGTAAATCAGCTGGTGAAGCAATACCGGGATGCGCAAAAGTTATTTAAACAGTTAAAAAGATCAAGGCTGGGAAATATGCCCCGTTTTTCTTAACAATAAGAGTTATGGTGTATAATAGTCACCGCTGTGGAATAGCTGCAGCGGAACGAAGCAGGAAATAAAGATTAAGGAGTACAAGTTATGGTTCGAATTCGTTTACGCCGTGCCGGAGGGAAAGGACAGCCTACACATCGTATTGTGGCTGCAGAAAGAGAAAGCCCCCGTGATGGCAGATTTATTGAGATCCTTGGTGATTACAATCCACGGACTGAGCCCTCGACTATCCGGATTAAGGAAGATCGGATTTATTACTGGCTGAGTGTTGGCGCCCAGCCATCTGACGCAGTCTTGCAGATTTTCCGGGTTGTAGGTTTGATGGAGCGCTATCAACGGTATAAAGATGGCGAAGACATCGAAGTCTTGATTGTTGAAGGAAAACAGGTTGAAAAAGACCGCAATGTTGATCCCCGCACACGCAGGGATGACCTAGTTAAAAAAGCACCTCCCAAGAAGAAAGAGGAACCTGTCGAAGAAGTCGCCGCTGCGGTGGACGCTGACGCGGAAGCTGTTGTTACTGACGCGGAAATGGAGCCTGAAGTTGCCGTCCCGGAACCTCAAGCTGAAGAGATTATTGACGCGGAAGCGGAAGCGGAAGCCGAAGACGCGGAAGCCCCGGTTGAAGAAGTCGCGGAAGCGGAACCGGCAGCAGATGATATAGAGGAACAGGAAGTACAGGAACCTGAAGCAGAAGCGGAAGCTGAAGCTGAACCCGAAGACGCGGAAGCTCCGGTTGAAGAAGTTGTGGACGCGGAACCTCAGGCTGATGTTGAAGAAGAAGTAGAAGAAGAGCAAGTTGAGGTAAAAGAAGCCCCGCAGGAAGAAACTGTGGAAGCGGAAATTGAGCTAAAGATCACCGCTGCTGCCAAAAAACTGGCAGAGGAAAATGGAATTGACCTGTCCACTGTTAAAGGTACTGGAAAAGACGGGGCAATCTTAAAATCGGATATCTCCAAACTGATAAAGGATTAACCTGAAAAACCAGGTTATATTCTCTCTTCTAGAATCTGCGGAGGAATAAGTTGATAGATTTAATAACCTATATTGCCCGGTCGCTTGTGGAGGATCCCACGCAGGTAAAAGTGACCCACCAGCGCCGCCGGGAAAGTATTAGTTTCCAGCTTGAAGTAGCACAGGAAGATATGGGCCGGGTGATCGGGAAAAATGGCCGGGTTGCCAACGCGATCCGCACGCTGCTGAATGTTCCGGCCTCCGGAATAGGGAAAAGAGTGAATCTCGATATCGTAGAACCACAATGAATTTCGATAATAACTCAAATAACAACACAGGTTCGTCGCCCAAAGATGAACCTGTGTTTGTAATTATTGGCAAATTTCGACGCCCTCACGGGATCCGGGGGGAGATTGTTATGACAGTCTTGACGGATTTTCCAGATTTGGTAAAGCCGGGTCAAAGGATATTTGCCGGGGAACAGCATCAACCATATGTTATTAGTAGTATTCGCTGGCATGGAGCTGATATGCTGATATCTCTGGTAGAACTCCCTGACCGCACCGCTGTGGAGATATTTCGGAATATTATGGTATATATGAAAGCAGATGATGTCCCTGAATTACCCGAGGGAGATTTTTATATTCACCAACTGGTGGGTATGGAAGTTATAACAGACCAGGGTTTGACATTAGGCAGACTTAAGGAGATTATTGTCACGGGAGCCAATGATGTCTACCTGATTGAACCGGCCGAGGGAAAGAATATTCTGATTCCGGCTATTGACCAGGTTGTCCTGGAAATCAATCAGGAAGAGAGAAAAGTCCTGGTTCATATCATCCCCGGGCTATTGGATATATAATAAAGAAAAGAGAGAAGAATAAACCAGAAGGGGGAGTTAATGGGGGGAAATCCAGTGAAATTTGCAGGTTATTGGACTTCAACTAAGTAACTCCGGATGATTAATGGAAATTTTCCTCCCGGAAACCTCACTTGACATAAGCGAAAAATTTATGGTATTCTTTGCCCGGCTGGGGTAAAAGATACCCGGACAGGCAAAACATGGGGGCTAGATATGAAAAACAATACTAAGTATTGGGTTGGATTTAACCTTGTAAAAGGAATAGGCCCGGTTCGCCTGGAAAAGCTATTACAATATTTCGGAGATATCCAGACAGCCTGGGAGGCAAGATCTTATCATTTGCAGGCTGCAGGTTTAAATAATAATCTAGTGAAGCGGATTATCGAAATCCGAAACCAGGTTTCGCTGGATGAGTTGGAGCAGAAGCTCCGCATCCAGGGAATACAGGTTCTTACCTGGGATGATCCGGCATATCCCGATAGACTGCGGCAGATTATTCAGTCTCCGTTTGTTCTTTATATTAAAGGAGAAATATTAGCAGAGGATGCCTGGGCTGTCGCAATTGTAGGTACAAGACGATACAGTTCTTATGGACGGCAGGTCGCTGAAAATGTATCCCACACATTGGCACGAAATGGGATTACAATCATCAGCGGTTTAGCCCGGGGTATAGACGGGATTGCCCATAGGACTGCATTAGCTGCCGGAGGAAGGACAATTGCGGTTCTGGGAAGTGGACTGGATATTCTTTACCCACCGGAGCACCGCGCTCTGGCAGAAGAGATATCAAACACGGGTGCGCTGATTAGTGATTACCCGCTTGGAACGCCCCCGGATGGTTCGAACTTCCCGCCCAGAAATAGAATTATTTCGGGTTTGTCAAAAATCATCATCGTGATTGAAGCGGGTGAAAGAAGCGGGGCGTTGATTACCGCCACCTATGCAGCTGAACAGGGAAAAGAAGTATTCGCTGTTCCGGGTAATATATCTGCGCCGATGAGCAAAGGCACTAATCTATTGATCTCACAGGGAGCGCACCCTCTGCTGGATCCGCAGGATGTACTGGATTTATTGAATATGACCCTGGTTGCGGAACAGAGAGTGATCAGGAAAGCCCTGCCGAGAGATCCTAAAGAAGCTGTCCTGTACCAGGCAGTGGGTGAAGAACCTCTTCATGTTGATGAGATTTGCTCTCAGGTTAATTTACCGATTGAAGAGGTAACCTCAACCTTGGCCCTGATGGAATTAAAAGGAATGGTGCGTAAAACGTTCGGGATGAAATATGTGGCAATCCAGGAATTGAATGCCGTGTATCATATTAATTTGAATCAGGATAGGGAAGGAAGATAACATGTACGAAAATTATTATGCTGTTATTATGGCTGGCGGGGGAGGAACCAGACTCTGGCCTCTTTCACGAAAGAGCCGTCCCAAACAAATGCTCGCGATTGGGCAGGACCGATCATTGTTCCAGGTTGCTGTGGATCGCCTGCAGGGAGTTTTTTCATCAGACCATATTTATGTAGTCACTGTGGAAGAACAGGCCGCGGAGTTAAAAAAGCAGTGTCCGGAAATCCCTGCAGAAAACTTTTTACTGGAAACGATGCCAAGAGGAACAGCTTCGGTGGTAGGTTACGCAGCGGTTGTTTTGGGGAAAAGAGACCCTGATGCTGTCATGGCGGTCTTGACAGCCGACCATATTATTGGTAATTTAAAGCTTTTCCAGCAGATTCTAACCTCCGCATATCAGGTTGCAGGAGAGGATTATTTGGTCACTCTGGGAGTGACGCCTACATATCCCGCAACCGGGTATGGATATACTCGGTGGGGCGATTTGATTGGTAGATATCAGGATTTGGATGTCTTTCAAGTAAGGGAATTCACCGAAAAACCAGATCTCCCAGAAGCGGAACGAATGCTTTCAAGCGGGGAGTATTCCTGGAATTCAGGGATGTTTTTCTGGCGGACAGAGATCATACTTAATGAAATCTCTCGTCAGATGAGTGAGCTTTCCTCCCAGATCAAAGTCATTGCGGAAGCCTGGGGAACCACTGACCAGGAAAACGTGATCCGGAAAGTATGGCCTGATATCCAGCCGGAAACAATAGATTTCGGCATTATGGAAAATGCAGGCAAGGTGGCGGTCATTCCTGCCGCTGGTTTAGAGTGGAATGATGTGGGCAGTTGGGAAGCCCTCTTTGACGTATTGCCTGCTGATGCGGATGGAAATATTTGCCAGGGAGGTGAGCATATTTCCCTGGATACTTCCGGCACATTGATATTTTCAGCGGATAATCCCAGAACGGTGGTAACCATTGGTGCCCGGGATTTAATTGTAGTTGATACTGGCGATATTCTACTGATCTCTGACCGGGACCGGGCCCAGGAAGTCCGCCAGATTGTTAAACAGCTCGAAAGCGAGGGACGTTCCGAGTTAATGTAAAGGCGATCGAAAGATCTCCTGTTGTTTGAGGAATAAAGGTTTATTATTATTGATTTTATACTAAATCTGGAGGTCAGATTTGAAGGCGTATTGTGTGAAGTGTAAAGAAAAACGTGAAATGGGATCACCAACCGCGGTGTTTACCGCTACCGGTACACCCGGGACACGAGGAACATGTTCGGTTTGTGGAACAAATATGTTCCGGATGGGTAAAACCGAAGCTCATGAAGGGATGACACCGCCAGAGATCACCAAGAGGAAAACAAAAAAAGAAAAACCCCGCAGTGGAAAACTGGTGATTGTTGAGTCTCCTGCAAAAGCCCGCACCATTAGCCGCTACCTTGGAAAAGAGTACAAGGTAAAAGCTTCTGTCGGACATATCAGGGATTTATTGAAATCCAAGTTATCTGTTGACCTGGAGAATAATTTTGAACCCCGGTATCGGGTTCCAAATGAAAAACGGGATGTGGTGAAAGAACTGATAAAGTTAGGCAAGGAAGCAGAGGAGATTTACCTGGCGACCGACCTTGACCGGGAAGGGGAGGCAATTGCCTGGCATTTAATAGAAGCAGCTGAACTGGATCCAGAACGGACCAAAAGGGTTGTTTTTCATGAAATTACCCGATCGGCAATTGAGTCAGCATTTGCCGCCCCGATTGGGCTTAATATGAATCTGGTAAATGCGCAGCAGGGACGGCGGGTTGTTGACCGGCTGGTTGGATTTCAGATAACACCGATCTTATGGTCCAAGGTCCGGGGCGGTTTATCCGCCGGTAGAGTGCAATCTGTAGCGCTGCGATTAATTGTGGACCGGGAAAGGGAAATTGAAGCTTTTGTACCAGAAGAATACTGGTCGATTGATGCAGAACTTTGTCCTCTGAGTAATGATAAAAGCATGACCTATTTAGCCAAACTTACTCACCTGGATGGGGAAAAAATACAGGTCAGTACAAAGGAATCCCTTGAGCCTATTCTGCGGGACATGGGCACAGCCCACTATGAAGTACGGAAAATCCGTCGGGGAACCAGGGAACGTAAACCTTTTCCGCCGTTTATCACCAGCACACTGCAGCAGGATGCTTCCCGACAGTTGAATTTTTCTGCAAAAAAAACCATGGCTGTCGCCCAGCAGCTTTACGAGGGAATTGATGTTGGCAATGGTGGTGAGACCGGTCTGATTACCTATATGAGAACTGATTCGACGAATATTTCCGATGGGGCGCGGGAAAGTACACGGGATTTTGTTAAAAGCATATATGGTGAGGAGTATGTTCCCGCGGAAATTCCGCATTATACAACAAAAGCCAAACGGGCTCAGGAGGCTCATGAAGCAGTACGACCGACATCGGTAAGCCGAACGCCGAAGGCACTTAAGTCATTCCTTAACAACTCCCAATACAAATTGTATAGATTGATCTGGCAGCGATTTGTCGCTTCCCAGATGTCCGCTGCAGTATACGATACGATAAATGTTATTGTGGGAGCAAATGGATCAGCTCATGTCTATGTCCTCCGGGCGTCCGGGTCGAAAGTGAAATTCCTCGGATTCTTGAAAGTATATGACCGAAACAACGGCAAAGCCTCACAAGCTGAGAAAGACCTGGAGCGAATTCCAAATATCCTGAGAGAAGGGCAGCAGCAGGAATTAATTAATCTGCTTCCAGAACAGCATTTTACAAAACCCCCTGCCCGGTATTCTGAGGCTTCTCTGGTCAGTGCGCTAGAGCAAAATGGGATCGGCCGCCCTTCCACATATGCACCGACAATGGGAACCCTTCAACAGCGCGGCTATGTACTGAGAAATGGACGGCGGATGTTTCCAACCGAGATTGGCTTTATTGTTAATGATCTGGTTTCAGAATATTTTCCCTCTATTGTAGATGTCGGGTTTACAGCCCAGATGGAAAGGGATCTGGATCAGGTTGCTTCCGGTAGTGAACAATGGCAGGAAATTGTGAGTGAATTTTACGGACCATTTTCCGAATTGCTTGAAATTGCAAAACGGGAAATGCCAAAAATAGAGCCCAGTCTAGAACCTGTTGGCAGAGCATGTCCAAAATGTGGTCATGATCTGGTTCAAAAATGGGGCCGGTATGGACTATTTATTGCCTGTAGTGATTATCCCAATTGCAAATATACAGAACCCTGGTTGGAAAAAATTGGTGTAGCCTGCCCTGAAGATGGGGGGGAATTGATTGAACGTCGGACAAGAAAAGGCAGAACATTTTACGGATGTGAAAATTATCCCGAATGTGATTTTTCCTCCTGGAAAAAACCGCTGCCAGAGCCCTGTCCTAGCTGCGGGGGATTATTAGTAGCTGCAAACAAAAACCATGCCCAGTGTATAGTGTGTAACCTGGAGTTTAAATTAGATGAGATCCGGAAAGAAACCGGATAATCATCAAGATTAATTCAACAAAAATAACAAGCGGTGGAATTATCTGATCCACCGCTTGTTACATTAATCTAGGCAGCAGTGGGTTAATCCTGGCCGGTAAGCTATAAAAACGATAAAATTTGGATTTCTTTGATAGGAAAAAATATATTTGACAATGGCACAGACCTTGCATCTATAGGTTTGAGGTACCAGAATAGTTGAGAACATTGCAGGAAAACCGTCTCTCGTCTACAATATCAATATCTGGCCTCCAGTTGCTTCAACTTTCATTATCACATGGAGATTGATTATGGATAAAATCCAGGACAATTTTAAGAAGGGTTTTAACAGCCCTCCCATTATGGCTGTAATCGGAATCGTAGTGGGGATTATTCTAGGTTTGCTATATGGGTGGGTGATATCCCCCGTAGAGTGGGTGGACGGCTCAATCGTTCAGCTGAGAGAGGATCTGAAAACAGATTATCTGCGCATGGCTGTAGATTCCTATGCGTTAAATCAGGATGCAGCTCTGGCAGAAGAGCGCTATGACCGTCTTGGTGAGGACGCTTCGACCTATTTGTCTGATGTGGAGTTTAACCCTTCAGGGCAGTTGGTCAGCGATATTGATTCTTTCCGAGATGTGGTAGAGCTGACGTACCTGACATATGAGCTTGAGGAGTTAGCGCTCGAGGAAGAGCCTAGTAACAAACTGTTCAAGTGGGCCTTGCTGGTCACAATTGTATTGGCAGGCGCATTAGTTATCAGGTATTTCCTGAGAAAGCGTGTTGCCGGGAATGCAGCTCCTAAATCCGCAGTTAGTATGGCACAGGAAATCACCTCGAAAATCGATTCCACCAATTTTGATGATCGAGGAGAATCCCCTCCCATGCATCAATTTGTGACAACCTATGTGTTGGGAGACAATCTTTTTGATGACTCCTTCAGCATAGAATCCGCTGCTGGTGAATTCCTGGGAGAGTGTGGTGTAGGAATTTCCGAAGCGATAGGTGTGGGAGAACCAAAGCGGGTGACGGCTTTTGAAGTTTGGCTGTTTGACCAGAATGATATCAAGACGGTTACAAAAGTCTTGATGAGCGGCCACGCGTTTTATGATGATGTTATTCGGTCAGAACTGGAAAAGAAAGGCGAACCGGTCCTGGCAGATCCGGGAGTGGAGTTTGTCTTGGCAACCAATAATCTGCGCATTATCGGGCGTGTGATGGATATGGGATACGGAGAAGGCCCTCTGCCAGAGGAAAGCTTCTTTGATCGGCTGTCCATCGAGATGTCTGTCTGGCCCAATGATGGGGCGGCAGTTGAACCGGAACCATTTGATTTTGACGAGTTTTAGAGTGTAGGAAGAAACCCAAGGCTCCCGGAGCTTTCAAAGCTCCGGGAGCCTTTTTACTTTAATAACTTAAGGAATCTTTTGATTAATCAATCGAAATGATCTTAAGCTCAAATACCCCGTCGGGAGTTGTTACGTTCACAATATCCCCAACCCGTTTTTTTAGTAAAGCATTGCCAATAGGAGAGATATGAGATATTTTATTCTGGATCGGATCTGCTTCCTTGCTTCCAACCAGATAGTAGGTCTCAGGGGGAAAATCCTCTTCCTGCACAGTGACTTTACAGCCCACGCTGACAGTATCCTGCCCGTTTGATTTCTCTGACGCAATTATTGCAAAATTGAGTATATGTTTGATTTCCAGAATTTTACCTTCAAGAAATCCCTGGTCTTCCTTGGCTTTGTGGTAGTCAGCGTTTTCGGATAAATCACCCATCTCAATCGCTGATTTTAGTCTGGCAGCAATCTCAATCCGCCGCGGCCCTTCCAGTTCTTCGAGCTCTATTTGAAGCTTGCCTTTTCCTTCTTTTGTTAAATATATTTTTCCTTTGTCCTGCATGTTGTCCTAATCCTTTATTAAGATTACCTTATGGTCTCTGCATCGGATCAAATAACTTCTGATGTTCATCAATCGCAAACCGGTCCGTCATGCCTGCAATGTAGTCACAGGTGGATCTCTCCAAACCTTTTTTCTCAATCCTGTTCTGAATGTGATTAGGCAGCATTAGTGGTTCCTTCTGGTAAGCGGCAAAGAGATCGCTGATGATCCGTTCCGCTTTAACCTGCATCCGGATGACACGATAACTTTGATAGAGATTCTTATATAGAAAATCTTTCAATTCCCGGTTATATTGTTGCATGTGATCGCTAAAACCGATCACATTGTGGGGTAATTTTTGTAGACTTTCCACGGATGTAACTCCACTTTGCTGGATTTTTTTATCTGTGGTTTTGATTACATCTTCGACCTCAATTCCAATCATCCGTCGGATAATCCTATTACGGTCTAATTCGGTCAGTTCGCCACCTTCCCATCCGACACTTTTCGCCAGGATTTTCCAAAGAGCCAAATTCTCAAGCATAGAGGCAGATATCAAGCCAGACCGCAGTCCGTCATCCAGATCGTGGGCCGAGTAAGCAAGTTCATCTGCCGCATTGGCAATCTGCGCCTCAAGGTGGCCCCGCAGGGCAGGGTTGTAATCTTCTGCGTCCGAGATGTCATACTCGGTTTCATGTTTTACAATACCCTCCCGGGTTTCCCAGGTTAAGTTAAGTCCTGGAAAATCTTGAAAGCGATTTTCAAGCTTGGTGACAATCCGCAAGGATTGTCTGTTGTGGTCAAATCCTCCGTGGTCTTTCATCAACTGGTTTATAATCTTCTCCCCCGAGTGACCAAACGGAGAGTGCCCCAAATCATGGGCAAGGCAGATGGCTTCTTCGAGATCTTCATTAGCACCTAGTGCCCGGGCTATCGTGCGTCCGATTTGGGATACTTCGAGAGTATGAGTTAACCGGGTGCGGTAATAGTCGCCTTCTGCGTTAAGGAATACTTGTGTTTTGTATTCCAGCCGGCGAAAAGCGGTTGTGTGCAGGATTCGATCCCGGTCACGCTGGAACGCTGTCCGGTATATGGGTGTGGAATCAGGGTGTTCGCGTCCTTTACTATCCTTGCTGCATATTCCGTAAGGCGCTAAACAAAGACATTCCTTTTCTTCCCGCTTTTCTCTTGTAATTACCATGTGTTCCTCTCTTCCCCGGTGTAAATGAGCAAATCCAGTTTAATGGTTGGATGGGACTCTGTCAACCCAGGCTTATTTTTTTGAGGATTCAACCTGATCTATCAGATTAATAATTTCTCCGTAATAGTTCTTAAGGGATTGATGCGCAAGATGATTCTTTTCGTTTTCTG
>Ga0307421_1001949_pt1 | contig 11976 bp, 11 predicted proteins | sample SalMarWE160270MG_FD_202163 | JGI IMG/M metagenome (GOLD analysis project Ga0307421, IMG submission 202163) | Salt marsh sediment microbial communities from the Plum Island Ecosystem LTER, Massachusetts, United States - WE1602-70 | ecosystem: Environmental > Aquatic > Marine > Intertidal zone >...
CTAAACTTTCCTTTTCAGTACCAGTCAATGCAATCATCCCCACAATCCGAATAATCTGGAGAGGCGGACCAGATTCGATCCGAACTGGAGCAGCTCTGAAGACTGGTTTGAACTGTGTCCGGTCTGCTGCTTCGTATTCGACGATGAAGTCGAGCGCATCGATTCTCTTCCCATTGAACACAATACTTCGAGCTATGCTGGTCACCTGCGAGTTCGTGGTAAACTCGAGGCTGTACTCAATGGAAGTGTTGTTGTCGACCACAGTCGCGTTGACGTTGTCGAGTACAACATTCTCGATGGTCTCTGGATAGTCAGGGCCGATGGTCAAGTCACCCCGCTTGCCCCTCATTCGAGCAAGCTCACGCAACCGAGCTTCTATTGCCAGTCGACGTGTAATCCCCCAGTCCTCATCCAGTCCAGTCGCCTCCCAAACTGCGTTAAGAATGAACGACATTGATCCGTCTACGCGGCGGCTGTACGTAATGTAAAAGTCAGTGGCATCCAAGTGAATGTCACCACTCTCGCCAGCCGGGGTCGAAAAGAGGATATCCCTTGCACCCTTTTGATTGACGAAGGTAGGAGTCTTGAAGAAAGTATCGCCATTCTCCAAGTTCTCATAGAAGGTCTCTTGGAAACCATCAGACCTTTCCGTATTGTGCAGCCACAGCTCCTGCACTCGGCCTTCCATTACGCCTGTCTGCCCTTCATTCGTTCCGATGGCAGCCCACGACGAGTCGGCATCGGTGAACGCACCAGTAGCCCCAGCGAGTGTGTCTTGCTCAAGGAATTGCCCATCCTTGAACCAGCGAAGAAACTTCGTAACAGCTACTAGGTCGATATGCATCCCAACAAATAGGGGCACATCCTTAGTTGCTGCACCACTAGCAGATCCAGAGGACTGTGATGCTCCGTCTGGCGCATAGACGATGGCTTGTGGTGACGTTGCGAGTATCTGTGTGGTGAAACGCCTTCCAGCCCCCGTCGGTCCGAGCTGAAGGAAGGCGGCGTTGCTCGTGCCGTTGTGCACCGCGAAGTAGCTCGCCTGCACGTAGTTGTCGCCGTTGACGTAGTCACCCTCCGGTAGCTCGATAAATGCTGTATCGCTTAGCGATGGCGTCTTCCCCTTGTAGGATTTACCCACTGCCCCTCCGTCTGCCAGTCCATCTTGCCACGTGGTCGACTGTGGGGTCGTCCATACACCATAGTGCATTTTACTCGAAGAGTCTTTGACGTACCCATCTTCTATCGGATCTTCAAGACAGTGCACAACTAGATTGTAGTCTTCCCAGACAGCCCATTGGCCATGGTCATCGTTCAACGGAACGTGGTCTGCGTTGTCATTCCCGTACCAGACGTAGCAGCTGTAATCTTCACCGGCCACTACGGCTGCCGGCTTGAACCACACCATGCACTTCTCGTTGACCGGATCCCACTGGGCGACTTCAACCGGAAGCTCTTCCCATCCCCACCGATCAGTGGTGATCCGGATATCGCCACCATCCGACTTCGCAGTCTTCAGGATGTCAGTCATTCCCGGTGCCACTTGGGTGAGGCACAGTTGTATCGAGCCGGTTGAAACCTTGATCTTCGAACCGTCTATGGTGAACTTCCGCACAGAGTTCCAGTATTGGCGCAGTTCTTCACGTCGACCCATGACACCAGTGCACATCGTATGTGCGCTACCAGGACGTGCACCACCCTCTACGTCTGTTGTGTTTAAGTCGATGATTGGTAACGCACCGAAAGTCTCGAGGTATGACCCACTCACTGGGACCATGAAGTCCTTGTTAGTCGGGTCAACCGAGATGAACTCATCAGCCACATCCGCATCAACCTTGCTACGGGGCTCATCCCATGGTATTGCACTATAGTCAGACACGTTGCCATGAGAATTGGCTTTTGTGTCATCGTTAAGTCCGACTGCATCAGTGAACGGGTTGCTCCCACCAAAACCAATACAGTTGTTGGTGTAGTATTCGTTTGCGTTATAGCGAATAGCATGATCTATCTCATGGAATACACAGTTATCGATTCTGCTTGGTTCGTTGTCAGCATCACCTTTTCCGTAGCAGCGGATACCATAAGACCCTGAGCCTGGCATATCACGGAAGATACAGTTCCAAACCTTGTTTCCACAATCACCCGACAAACGAAGACCTTGCGTATTGTCATACCCGCCACCATCGAAGATGCAGTTGCGTACCTGAACATGCTGCTGAGTATAGGGACTGGCAGCAGTGAATGCAACTTGATATGACGGAAGAGATGAAGGCTGGTCTATGTTCTTGATGTTAAGATGCTGAATGATGATAGTGCCAGTCCGTGTTCCTATGGTATTGAAACCAAAGTATTGCTGTCTGGTTCCAGTTAGCGAGATCTGGAATGAACAGATCGGCTTACCTTTTGGGTCAACAGGTGAAGTGATCTTGAGAGTGAGATTCGGGTTACCGAACTGGATATCCTTGAAGGCAGCTAGTCCGGTATCTGTGAAAGGACTAATTACCACGAACTCAAGGTTGGTGTAGATATTTGCGTCAATGTCTGTGATTGCAGCCGACAGAGTGGCGTAATCGCCATTCTCCCCAACCAGGTATTTCCCACCTGTAATTGCCATGTCAGTCTCCTAGTTCGGCAAGCCGCTTGCGCCCCCACCAGTTTCAGTCAGAGCCCTTACTTGACGTTCCAGCGCACCAAGTCGTGAAGTCGCTGTATCAAGTCTTGCTGACTGCTTCTTCATTGAGTCAGTCACTGCTTCACCGAATGACTCAACTCGAGGAGCAAAGCTATTCGTTGAATCCACCATCTGTTTCAGTGCATTCTCACTTGGTTCAAACGCAGCAGAAACACCCGCCAGATTCTGTGACAACTCCTGAGCTGCTGGTGCAATCTTATCACTGTTCAATTTGATAGCTTCAACAGTAGACTGAAGCGTAGCCTTCACGGTGTCAATGAACGACTTAACTTGGTCGCTCTGCTGTTTCACTGCGTCTAGATTCTGCCGGATCTCCTCTGCACCGGCAACAGCTTCAGTCGTGAATGCCTTAGCCTGCCCTATCTCCTGTTTGAATTCTTCTTGGGCTGTCTCAGCTCCCTGCTGTACTGCTGGTGTCGTAATACCACGACCCTGCTCTAGTGCAGCAGCCCCCACCTTCTTTGCTAGATCCTCGGCGTTCTTGATGGCATCTAGCTGCTGCTGAAGAACCACTTTCCGCTTTGCAATCTGTTTGTCCAGCTCTGCATTGATACCACTCTCAGCTGTCTCAACCGCCTCAGTCGCTGTCTTGATTTTCTCGGTTGTCTCGGCGATCTCATCCCTTGTGAACTCTATCTCTTCGTCACGAGCTGCAAATTCTTGCTGTGACCTAGCAGCTCGCTTATTAGCAGTCTCGAGTATTCGTGCTGCAGTCTCTTCTCTCTTCGCACGATTCTGAGCAGCTTCAAGTACCTCTTGTGCGAGTTGCCGCTCTCTCTCGATCAATCGGTTCCGCTGCTCTTGCCCACCGCGATCTGCCGTTCCTTCTTGAAGCTGTCTACGAATATCGGCGAGCTGCTCCTGCAAGCGTATCTCTTGATCAGTTGGTCCGGCTAACCTCTCAAGCTCTTGCCTCAGCAAGTTCAGAATGCGCGCCTGCTGCTCTGCGCTTTCAATACCGTCCTTGATGGCCTGGTTGAAGTCTCGCTCAAGGCTTATCTGCTCGGCCAGCGCAGGGTCTGCTCGTCTGAGTTGAGCTTGCTCAAGACGATCAGCAAAACGTTCTACTGAAGCTATTGCACGCTCACGCTCAGAGATGAGCTGATCGAACAGAGCCTGAGATTGGGCGAGCAAATCCTGCTGAACTTGAATCTGCTGATCAGCCTCTTGTCTGATGACATCGATTCGTTCTTGAGCTTTGGCTCGCAGGTCAGCAACATACTCCTCTTCGATACTTATGAGTCGAGCTTGCGCAATCTGTACTCGTCTCCGAAGAGTCTCGTACGCTTGAGCGATATCCTGCGTGGACTGCTCTGCTACTGCTTTAGCTTCTGCCAGTCGGCTCTCACCTAGATCTCCACTAGCGATCTCGCTTTGGACCGAGCCTAGTTGAGAATTGAGAGCGGTGAATCGAGTGAGTATCAACTGGAAGTCTGTATCGAATTCTCGTACTGCTTCCAGCCCACCAGCTAATCCACCGAGGGTTAGCTTCTCGAACTCAGTGTTAGTTCGCTGAATGAGCTTTGTCCAGTCTTCGGCTGTTCTTGCTAGATCAGTTACAGCTCGTGCTTGGATCCCGATAAGTTTAGTACCTTCCTTAATCGCCTCATTCGATTGCTCATTTCTGAGAGCTCTCAGGCCTTCAAGAAAGGCTATTCTCTGAACCTGTCGCTCAGTCGCAACTCCCTTAGCTTCCAATTCACGAAGTACTGCCAATTCAATAGCAACACTCCCTATTGCTGCAGCAAATGCACGCGCTGGTTCAATGCCAGCTTCAATAAACTGATTATACTTATCAGTCGCACCACGTGCTTCAATAAGTCCACGCTGTTGCTCTGTTATAGAATCGCCCCATTTTCGTGAGGCTTCATTCGAAGCTCTTAGATACTTCAGGTATGTGCTAAGTCCAGGAATGATGCTAAGAAACCCGACCTTTATTCGATCTGTTGCATTTTCATTGCCCTCTACGAATCGCTCAAAGACATCATTGAGCTCAAGCCATTCATTGATTGCTGATCCGATCTTCCATCCCGCGATGGCAGCACCAAGTCCAAGAGCTGCGGTAGTTCCCAGGCTCATTGTGGCTACATTCTTACCAAGTATTGCGCCAAGACCAGCGGCAGCTCGACTTGCCAAACCCCTCGCTCCTGCGTTTGTGACGAATGCGGTGCTGGAACCAGCAACCACTGCATTCTCCTGTGTGAGAGCGAGAATACTTGCAGCGATGTTGGCGAGGAATGTCGTGAACCCGCTCCACAGTCGAGAGCCGACATTACGGAGCCAGGCGGCAGCGTTCGCAAACACTACGCCTGTCTCGGTGCCGAGAATAGCTATCGTCCGACCAATCAGTCGGAGAACCGGTGAGTTCGCCAATGCTTGTTCAGCAGTGAGTTTGCTGTACCACGCTGCAACGTTACTAGTAATCGACCCTGTTTCGAAAGTCAAGATTGCAATGAGGGCCCGAGATACTCCACTGAGTACTCTCGAAGCAGCATTTACCTGCACAACTATCACTCGATATGCCAACCATGCAGCTGCTAGCGACCCAACTACGAGTCCTGCCTTGGTCAAGAGCACAATAAGCTCGCGATTCTCTGCGATGAAGTCAGTAGTTGCAGTAATCACTGGCACCAAAGCTTTGAGAAGGTCTGTGCCGATCACAGTGGCAACATTCAGGAACGCAACCTTGAGCAAGTCAAGCTGTGGGCCTGCTGACTTGAAAAATGCATCCACACCTTCTTGTACTCGACCTGCACTGTCCTGTACCTTGTCGAGATTCTCAGCGAACAAGTTGACATTACCGATGAGAGCGTTGATACCACGTAGAGCTCGCTGATTGAACAGCTGACCAATACTGACTCGACCGTCAGCAGCTGCTTGGGCAAGGATTCTGATCTTCTCGGCCAAGTCTTGAGACTTGAATGCATTGTCTCCTGTGACAATCTCCAAGTCTTTCAAGACTTCCTTGGCTTCCTCCGCTGGTTTAATGAATGCCTGAAGTGCATTGAAGAGCAGCGTTGCTGCAATCTCACCAGTCTGGCCTGTGCTGGTGATCGTAGCGAAGGCTGCTCCTAGCTCGTTGAATGAGAGCCCAGCTCGAGCAGCTGTTGGTCCCGCAAGGGCAACGGCGTTCGCTACATCCTGCAACGTACCTCTAGTGAGGTCAGCAATGCGGACGAGCTTATCGCCTGCTTCATCGGCGTTAACTCCGAAGTTTCGTATTGCTGTGGCAATCGCGTTGAAAGCATCCTTAACTTCTATGCCAGCAGGTATTGCGGCTTGAGCAGAGACACGGATAGCATCGATAGCTTCCTGTCCTGCAAATCCAGCTGATGCTACATCGAACAACGCTGCTGAGACTTGAACATAGGTCAATCCAGTTTCATCGGCGATTGCTCGTAGCTCTGCTTGAGTCTGTGACAATTCCTCATTTGTCTGGTTCAAGATGACGTTAGCACGAGCTAGATTCCTGGATTCTTCAGCAGCTGAGGCAAATCCAATTCCGGTGATGAGGGTTGCTGCCCCCGCCACTGCAATGAGGGTTGTCCGCATCTCAAGCAGTCCTGCTTGGGCATCACGGATACCATCTTCAAAGATAGCGAATGACTGCTCTGCTGCAGTTCCAACAGTTTCAGTCGCGGCAGCTACCTCAGTTGCCGCTCCTGCAGCGTTTGTCTGCACGTCCACCGTGACCGTAGTATCCGCCTGACCCTTTAGGGATTGGATCTGGTTGATGACATTGCGCACTGACGCTTCATCAAGGCCCAGCTGGATCAGGAATTCTTCGGTGGTGGCCATGTCAGCTACCCTTCTTATTCCGCTTTCGGTTCTGCTTGCCCCGGTTCTTGCCCTTTACACCGTCGAGACCTGCGAAGAAACTATCAGGTGACGAAAGCACTCGACCCTGCGCCAACTCGATCTTTCGCCACGTGTCTTCCAGCTCTTTAATGAATCTGCGGAAACCCTTTCGGTCTGCGTTGATAGCGGTGCGAAGCATAGAAGCCTGCTGCTTCGTATCTTCCGCTTTCTTTCGGACCAACGCTTCGTAGTGAATCTCAAGCTCTTCGATACAGTAGTCGAACATCACTCGGTCGTAGGGGTGCCCTCCGTCGAGGAGTTCGGCGATGAGGTCTGCGTTTGCAACGCCTTCCGGGCCTCTGCGTTTACGGCGGCGCTTTCTGCGACGACCTCTTTGATGATCTTTACTAAAGGGCGGAGGTTCTGCCTTGCAATGGTATAGATGAGCTGGACTACTTCGCCCAGTCCAACTTCTTCTGCTGCCCACTCCTTCGCGGCTTCTTCCGTTGGGAAGTTGTCGCGAGTAATAGTCACGCTGATGAGCTCAAAGATTTCCCTCTGGTTTTCGTGAAGTAGCTCACTGAAGTCTGTCTTGAGGATATCCCTGAGGTCCTTAACGTCTTTGAATGACCCAAGCGCCTTCTGAATTATCGCGGTCAGGGTCTTTGCCAGTCTCATGGAAGTCCAGTAATTCCACTTGTAGACCTTGAGCGTTCGGTCACCCACCTGGACTTCTTCAATCTTCTTCGAGATTGCCTCTGTGAGTCGGTCTGGCGTTTCCTTCTTCTTCTTCTGCCCATCCTGCTTGCTTTTGCTACCCACGTGGATCCCCTTTGTGATGCGCATGGGAGGGCCGGGTAAACAAGCGGCCCTCCCATACTAAACTGCGTCGTACTACAGGTCCGTACCGGTCCCGTAGTGGTAGAACAGACCGAACGGTGCGGTCTCAACGGTGTCACTGTCGTCCAGGATCTTCAGCCGGAGCTGGAAGTTGGACCAGTCATCATCGTTCATTGCGAACGCACCTTCCGGCTCGATCTGAGCATTGCGGAACGACCGCATGAACTCGTTGCCCGTGTCGGAGACGCCGAAGAACAGCGCCTGACCAACAACTTCGAGGCTCGTGGCCGGGGCGAACCGCCTCCGAACACGACTCACGTAGTTGTAGTCGACCCTGACGAAGTCACCATCTGCGATGGCTCCGCCTTCGATCCGCTTGATACCGACGTATCCACCCGGAGAGATTGCGACTTCTTCGTAATCGGTATCCTTGACATACGTGGTGACATCGGTGATGTCCTTAACCACGATGTCCTCTGCGGTGTAACCGAACCGGAGGATCTTCGTGTCTGTCCGCTTCAGCTGGATGATCTCGTCATCCACTGAGTTGGCAGGCCACGCAGTCCATACGACTGTTCCGTCGGTTACAGTCCCGCCTTCTGCTGTCGGCCACGTGGGCTCACTGGCGTCCGACGTTCCCGCGGTGGTGCAGATGAACCTGTACCCCGCCGGAGTCGTTGCAGCGACCCAGTCTCCAACAACATAGGCCGTCGTTGCCTGCCAGTCCGCCGGATCGGCCGGCTGGGCGGGCATGTCTGTTACGTCACCGCCTCTGAAGAACGAGCGGAGGTTTTCGGTCGACAACTCGTCCAGGGTGAAGATGACCTCTTCCGAGATCTCCTTGACCAGTGACCGATCCTTCCGGCGCGTTCCCGTCTTGGACGAGAAGTGGTCCTGCTCTTGAATCTCCTGCTCGAGATTGGAGTCGACCACGTTCCCCATGTCTACGAACCCCTCATAGCGGTTCGGAGTCACAGAGTCGTCGGATAGACGATTGAACCAGAAGCGGGTTCCACCAATCGTATAGTTCGATGGTGAACCACCCTGAAAGAACGCTTGTGCGCACATTCTGGTTTCTCCTTTACCTCCGCCTGCCTCTGCGCCCACGGAACCTGGCGCGAACAGCCGGTGGTGCATTACGCCAATAGAAGGCTAGAGCTTGTTTCATCTTTGGGTATATGTACGGACCATTCCGCGTACCCGCTCTAGTACCTTCCTCCACAAAACGAGCATAGTCTTTGTTCGACCCTACAGACCAAAGGACATCAGTCTCTTTTCTTGCATTCAACGAACTACGAAGACCAGGAGAACTGGTACCCTTTGGCGCTCTGCGCTGGGCAGCTTTCAGCGCAGCAAAAGCTCCAAGACGAGCAGCAAGGCTTCCGGCTCCCAGAATGGCTGAAGCGTCAAGGGAACGCAGGGTGGCGATCTGCCTCCGCAATACACGCTTCATAACTTTGAAGCCCACTTCGCCTCCAGGTACAAGGTACGGCTTCGCTTTTGTTGCAGCGCGCCGAACCCGTTTGAAGACTACATATGGGCCTCTACTTGCCATCGTTAAGCTGCTGCCTCCACGAGCTTCCAGTCAAACGAAGTCGCTGCCAACCACCGATCACTGACTGTAGTCCCAGCGTCGGCATACGATTCCGACTCTTTGAGCATGTGGACGGTGACCGGACTACCATCATATGACAACGCCTTGGCAGTCAGCACATCTCGGATCACATCCATAATCTCACCGGCATCTACATTGTTACCGGCGGACGACACGTTGAGCGTCAGAACCCCCTCTCCACGACCTCTCTTGGCATCCCACTTAGTGCCTGTCAGTCCATAGTACACGACAGGCCCAGACTCTGGTTCACTCGGATCTTCCGCCGGGCGGATGTTATTTGCTGTGACCAGACTCGTCAGCGCGCTGGCCTCAGTCAACACCTTCTTGACGGCGGTATATAGTTTAGCTATCTTTGAACTCATATCCGGGTGTCCTTCCGGAGCAAGACTTCGGTGTGGTCGAAGACACCATCAAGGTCTGGCTTGGGCTCTACGCTGACAACAACAAAGTTTCCCGCCACCCACCCCAAGTCGACTACGAGCAAGTCGTCGTCTGCTACATCAGTAACGAGAGTGTAGAACATCGCATCGAAGGGAATGTTCTCACCCTCATCGGTGATCGACTTGACACCACCGCGTGACTGAAACAGCCCCTTGATGTTCTCCTCTTTCGTCGGATTCCCATAGTCGAGTTCCGTTGCATTAGTATCCGGGTCTCGAGGTCGATCCGGCCGCTTCTGCAATACTGTGTGAGGCGTGGTGGACAGGACGCTCATTACTTGCCCTTCTTGCCCTTCTTGCCCTTCTTGTCCTGCTTCTTTGCCACTGCCTTGTCGAGCTCGGTCGGTTCGTCAGCTGCCGACATGACCTCAGTCTCTTCGCCAGCTTCGACAGCTTCAACCTTGTCCTCCGACTCGACCTCTTCATCTGCGACATCGACTACCTCAGCCTCGGGCTCGAGTTCGGGCTTCGACTCTTCGAGCGCAGGGGTCGAAGAAGGCGCAACCTTTTCCTTCTTTGGCTTCTCCTTCTTTGGCTTCTCACCATCGATTTCTTCGATGGTTGTGCCACGGTACAGCATCTTCAGCCTGTTCAGATTTCGCTGGGTGACCATGGGGATGTCACCCTCAACTTCGACCATACAGACTGAGTCTTCGAAGTTGAACCCACAAGCGGGTCCCGAATACTTGTCGAGTCCGATGGTTATCTTGAGTGCCATCGGTTCCTCCTCTCTCATTTCTTCCGAAGAAAACGACCTTTCACCAGTATGTAATAACAGGCGAGTACCCCAAGAACAAATGGTATGCCTGGATATTGCTGGAAGACAGACTCGCGCACCCAGCTGATCATTGAACCGATTGCCCCACCCAGCTGAGCATTGACATCCATCGAGATGACCAAGATGGTGAGCAGCATCATAATCCACCACGCTGTACGATACCAGTGTGGTTTGACTGCCTCCCATGCTATACTGGCGCGTTCTCTAAGAGGTGGTGACTCGCCTGTGACTTCATATGCAATCTTGTTGAAGTCTTTTGTCAGACCTGGTTCGCCCTTATCGGCTACTCTAACATCACGGATGTCTGTATTGTCGGGCATGTCTACCCCCTTGCTAGCAACTCGTCGAGTTTGGTATCCATCGCCGACTGAGTCTTCCGTACACCATCTATGTGTGCGCTTACAGATGCGGTCTTCTCTTTAATCTCCCCTATCTGAGTGGCAAGACTCTCAAACTTGTTGTCACCCCTGTCAAGCCGCTCCTCATGGTTGCAGACCTTGGTCTCGACACGAGTCACATCGGTACACGTCAGGGCGATTTTATCATTCTGCTTCTCCTGCGAGCGCATAAAGAAAGCAGTGGCCCCAACAATCAATGGAACTCCAATGGCGGCTATCTGAACGATCAATCCTGTTGTCATCTCTGCTAGCATTGGTGCCTCCCTCTAGTGAACTGAGGCCAGCTCAGGTGACCTGAGACAAACCCACATCATTTAGCAATGCCACCTTATACATGGCCCGATCACTATAGAGATGTGGAAACCAAATCGCAGCCATTTATGGGGAGTCATCATACTCAGATCCCCCACTTGTGTGATAAGTATCCCTCGACTGCTTCACGCTCTGCCGTTGTCAACTCGTCGCTAAACATGATGAGCTCACCTATAAGACCATCCCAGAAGAACTCAACGGGAGTTCCTTTACGACCGCTAGCCCCAATAGTCAAGCCCGTCCCACATGATGCAAACTCCCAGTCATGACGAGTTCCACTTGTCAAGTCACGGAGGTCCACGCTACCGTCTAAACCTATGAACCAATCACCCGACCCAGATACCTGCCGCACCATCGAGTAGAAATGGTCGCCTATGGTAATATCAGGTAGATTTGCGTTCGAAGCTCCCTGACGATCCACGTAGACATTTGGTTCGTCTTCATCGAAAGCGGTAAGCACTTCATTGAGAAACGCTCCAGTAGCTGGGCCATATCCATCTCCAATGCTATACTCACCACTTGCTGTTGATATGACGATTCTAGCCGGAGTAGTGGTCTCATCAATGTTCACATCTGGGTGAAATACAAGAAATACAGAACGCACATTAGAAGGGCAGGCACCAGGGTTTTGCAAGTAGTGTGAGGTACCATCAAAGTCGATGGCATCCAGCGTGTTGATTTTCCGCGTTCCCGTCTGTGGCTGATTCACTCCTGTCGGTTGTAATAGGTGGTAGCCGTTCGGACCCTTGTCTTTCCACTCAGATACTGCTCCCAGTGACTTGATGATGGTGTCAAAGTCGGAGGCATCATACCAATATTGCAGATTATCCAGGTCGTAGGGGTTGAACCCCACTCTAAACGGGTTGATAATCAGCGGCATAATGCCCCCTACTAGACACGTCAACCATCAGTGCAATTATCAGATCTTTGCGCTAATAGATGAACTACTATTCGGCGTCTTCGATGACCGCGTCGAGTCGGATGCGGACAACCGCTTTCTTGCCCGCAGGCACCGCGCCAGGGAACTTGATGACGAGTTCTGTCTCGCCCGCCGGGATGTTAACCGTCTCGTTCGCCTCGAACGTCTCCTGCTTGACTAGACT
>Ga0307421_1001953_pt1 | contig 11964 bp, 9 predicted proteins | sample SalMarWE160270MG_FD_202163 | JGI IMG/M metagenome (GOLD analysis project Ga0307421, IMG submission 202163) | Salt marsh sediment microbial communities from the Plum Island Ecosystem LTER, Massachusetts, United States - WE1602-70 | ecosystem: Environmental > Aquatic > Marine > Intertidal zone >...
ACCAGCACCTTGAAGGCCTCGTCCCCCGAGTAGGCGACGAGCACGTCAGCGTGGACGGGAGCTAGCATATGCTTCAGAAGGACCACCATGTCGCGGTCATCTTCAACGACCAGTATGCGCGGCGCTAATGGATCCTGCCTGGTCTCCATATCACCACCGTGACTGCTCCGTGCCGCCGGGAAGCGCGCTACTCGATGTCCAGCGTCTCAGCCGACCAAAGGTCGCTCGGAGCAGTGCTGTTGATCTCGAAGCCCAGAACGTGCGGGCGGGCCAGCGCCAGGCGCGGCCGCCAGAAAAGCGGAATTGCCGGGAGCTCCTGGGCAAAGATCGCCTGGGCCAGCTCGTGGTATTGCTGGTGGTCGTCGGAGCCCGGCCGCGCGCTGAGCGCCGCTTCGCAAGCTGCATCGAAACCCTCGCTGGAATACCCGCTGGGGTTGATCCCCTCCCAGGCCAGACCCCAGGGGACCTCGGACGAAAGGAAGAGCCGGCATGTCCCGGTCGCGTCCAGGTCGGACGTCATCTCCGCCATGTCGAACTGCCGGCCGAAGACAGGCCCGTCCGGGCCAGGCGCCAGCAGCGTTTCCGACGCCAGCATCTCCACTTCAACGTCTACCGCGCAGTCTGCCAGGTTGACTCGGACGATACCGGCAACCTGACGCGAGATCAGATCATCCGACGAAGCCAGCAGCGTGATTCTCAGCGGCGTGCCGGAAAAGACTCCCGGGACGCTGTGTGACTCACGAACGCCGTCCTCGTCGGCGTCGATCCAGCCGGACTCCTCGAGCCGTGCATTAGCCGCCCCGGGGTTGTAGTCCCACTGCACGAGCCGGTCGCCAGCATAGAGCGGGTGCTCGGCCGGCAGGTAACTGTGGGAGATGGTGCCGTGCCCGTAGGTGACCTCGTCGACGATCGCCTGGCGGTCTATGCACTGGACGATCGCCCGCCTTATTGCCGCCTCGCCGAAAAAGGCAGGCCTCCCGTAGTACGATGCCGGCAGGATGCCGAAATCGATGTGCTCCCACAGGTCCGTACCCGCCGTGACCAGCCGCACCTCGCCCCGGTCCTCGGCGGCCGCAAGCAGAGGCAGAAACGGCTCCCAATCCGAGTATCCCACACCTACGCCCAAGTCACACTCCGCCGTCAGGACCCGGGCGGCCACTTCCGCGGCGTCATCGGCGAACTTGAAGACCAGTTGATCGAGATGGGGCAGCCCTTCGGCGGCGCGGAAGTAATGCTCGTTTGGTGACAGCGCCAGATACTCCCCCGCGACCCAGGCGTCGACGATGAAGGGCCCCCAGGTGAGCGGGCTTCGCCTCGTCTCCTCGATCTGCAGCAGCTGCTCCGGCGTGTAATCCTCCAGCTGGTGCTTGGGCAGCGGAGCGAAGAAGGCCGTCGCCACAGTGGAGTTGTAGTAGCCCCGGATACCGGTCCACTTCACGCCCCGCTCTCCCACGGCGACGTAGCTCGTCGTTCTCTCTACGATGTAGTCTCCTACGGGCGTGGCCGGATCCCGCACGACCTGGTAGGCGAAGACGGAGTCCGCCCCTGTGACCGGCTCGCCGTCCGACCAGGTGACCCCCTCCTTGATCGTGAAGGTGGCCTCCATGCGCTCCATGAGCAGCCATTCTCCGAAGAACCTGACGGCGCATTCATCCCGATAGCATCCGGCCGGGCGCACTCGAAGTCCAGCGGCCAGCTCCTGCACCTGACCCTCGGCATCGACGACGATATCGCCGGGATAGGCCCGCAGCGCGCGGGTGATCACATCGCCGGCGGCGAAGCTGGGCAGGCTCTCCAGTATCACCGGCTGTGCTGTGTAGTCGAGATAGTCGACGGGGCCATCGTACAGCGATGCAAGAACGTGCTGAGTGGCGTCGATTCCGGAGCCACCGTACAAGTAGAGCGAATCGGGCTCGCCCAGCACGCAGACGTTAAGCAACTTGGGCCCCGCCGCGATGGACGTGTCCGACGTGGGCACGGCCACAGCGGTGCCCCCGGGCCGGCGAGTGCCGACCTCGATCCCACCCGTCCCCGAGCAGCCGGCCAGGGCAGCGAGGACAAGCCCCAGACCTACGGCTATGCGGAGGCCGTCTCGCGCCATCGGCCTTCTCAGCCCTCGTCCTCGCCCAGGCTTAGCATCGCCAGGAACGCCTCCTGAGGAACCATCACCTGCCCAAACTGCTTGAGCCTCTTCTTGCCCGCCTTCTGCTTCTGCAGCAGCTTTCGCTTGCGGCTGACGTCGCCCCCGTAGCACTTGGAAAGCACGTCCTTGCGCAAGGCGCTCACCGTCTCCCTGGCGATGATCTTGCCGCCGATAGCCGCCTGAATCGGGACGGCGAACATCTGCCGGGGGATCACTTCCTTCATCTTGTGCACCAGCGCCTTGCCCTTCTCCTGAGCTTGGTCGCGGTGGACGATCAGAGCCAGCGCGTCCAGTATCTCTTTGTTCACCAGGATGTCCATCCGAACCAGATCGCCAGCCCGGTAGCCGGCGAATGTGTAGTCCATCGAGGCATAACCCCGGGTGACGGACTTGAGCCTGTCGTGTAGGTCAACGATCATCTCGGCTAGCGGCACGTCATAGGCGATCATCACCCGCTGGGCGTCCAGGTACTCGGTGGAAACGTACTCGCCGCGCCGCCGCTTCACCACTTCCATCACCGACCCGATATAGTCCGCCGGGGTGAAGACCTGGATGCGCATCCACGGCTCGCGTATCTCCTCGATCGTCGCCGGGTCGGGCAGATCCGCCGGGCTGGAGATAGTGATCTCATCCCCGCTGTGGGTAAGCAGCTCATAGGCCACGCTCGGAGCGGTGGCGATCAGCTCCAGACCGTACTCACGCTCCAACCGCTCCTGTACGATCTCCATGTGAAACAGGCCCAGGAAGCCGCAGCGAAAGCCGAATTGGAGCGCCTGCGAGCTCTCCGGCTCGAAGACGAGGGCGGCGTCGTTCAGCTGGAGCTTCTGTAGAGCATCCCTCAGCGCGTTGTAGTCCTCGCCCTCGATAGGGAAGAGGCCGGCGAAGACCATCGGCTTGACCGGACGATAGCCGCTCAACGCCTCGGGCGCTGGCTGCACGGCGGAGGTGATCGTATCGCCTACCTGGCACTCGCGGATCGTCTTCAGCCCGGTAGCGACGTAGCCTACCTCTCCCGCCGTCAGCCGCTCGACGGCGCTCATCTGCGGCTTGAAGATGCCCACCTCCACCGGCTCGGTCTCAGAGCCAGTCGCCATCAATAGGAGCGCCTCGCCGTCCCTCAGCACGCCGTCGACAACCCGCACGTAGGCGACGACCCCTTTGTAGGGATCGTAGTGCGAGTCGAAGATGAGCGCTCGGAGGGGGGATTCAGCCGCGCCTCGGGGCGATGGCAAGCGCGCGACCACTGCCTCAAGCAGCTCCTCCACGCCCCGCCCTTCCCTGGCGGAGACGTGCAGCACGTCGTCCGGCTGCATCCCCAGCAGGTCAGCCAACTCCAGCGCCACCTCGTCCGGCCGGGCAATGGCCAGATCTATCTTGTTCACGACCGGGATGATCTCCATGTCGCCGTCCAAGGCCAGATATAGGTTGGCCAGCGTCTGGGCCTCTATCCCCTGGGCTGCATCCACGACCAGCAGCGCCCCTTCGCACGCGGCCAGGGCCCGGCTCACCTCGTAGGAGAAGTCGACGTGGCCCGGCGTATCGATCAGGTTCAGCTCGTATTCCTGGCCGCCTGGGGCCTCGTAGGACATTCTGACGGCCGAAGCCTTGATCGTCACACCCTTCTCCCGCTCCAGATCCATCGAATCGAGCACCTGCTCCTTCATGTCGCGCTCGGTTATCGTGCCGGTCCGCTCGAGCAGCCGGTCGGCCAGCGTCGACTTGCCGTGATCGATATGGGCAATGATACAGAAATCGCGGATGCGGGATTGATCCAAGACCACCACCCTTCCACGCACCATTCTAGCCTGGCAGGGGCGGTTGTCAAGACAGCGCCGCTGAAAGAGAGGCACCCGGCTTCCTGTTCGGGTGCCGGGTGCCATCCTCTATGGAGGGGTTGGCGTGCTAGAAGAAGCAGGCCGCTAGTCGAGCATCTCCAGTGTGGTCACGCCCTCCACCGACATCGGCACGGTCAACTCCATGTCGCCCATCACGATGAGCGACTCGCCGGACAGCGTGGAGGTGATAGTGGCGCTGCTCGTCCAGCCGGTATCCACATCTACCTGCAGGAGACCTTCACCCGATCCCGAGAGGTCATACGTGATCTCGTACAGCGTCAGGTCGAGCGGATAGGCATCCGGGTCCGTATTGACCGTAGAGGCCACATCGATCGTCGCCACTCCGTCCTCCAGCGCGCGGAGAGTGTACGTGGTCTCCACGATCATCGCCAGCGTTCCGGGCAGTTCGCTGGTGACCGTCCAGCTATCTCCGACTTCCACCTCGCCCTCCGGATACTCGGGGATAACGTTGCTCACCTGAACCTTCAGGCCATCGTCGCCGATGATGTTCTCGATCATCTGTCCGAATCCGAGCAGGATCTCCTCATCACTGAGCCCCAGCTCGTCCAGGACTTCGTTGAGCAGATCGTTGTCGCCCGCGATCTCCAGCACCTCGCCGTTCGGAGCAACCTTAGCCGAGTATCCTCTGCCCTCCAGCTCCGCGACACCCTCCTCGCCGGGGTCAGGCTCGTCCGGCGCATCCACGTCGCCTGTTCCGGCCGTCGTGCCCGTCGTGGCCCAGTCATATACGATGTCGAGCCAGATATTGCCATCCTCGTCGACCTCGGCAACGGTGAAGGTCATGTCGAACCCGCTCGTATCGTAGGATGTGCTATCCCCCGCGTCGCTGGACGACAGGGTTACCGATTGGGATATCATCCGCACCCTGTAGACATCGCCCTCCTGCACCTTGAGCGCCAGCTGAACCGCTGTGGGCGCACACGAGGTCAAGAGCAAGGAACCGAGCGCCGCCGCGGCTACCAAACCGACTCCGTACTTCCTCAAGCTTGTCATTGATCTCCCCCCTAATCGATGGATGCGCCCTCAGAGACGCCTATATGGGCTAGTACACGGCGGTGACGTATTGGTTGCGGAGCAGTCAGGCTCAGAGAGAAAGCGTCGTCCCGGCCTAGCACCGGGTCCTTGCCCGCTCGCCAAGCGGTACGCCTGACAGCCGTTCGAAAGCTATCCTCCTCAACCCGCCCACATATCGAACGTGAACATCGTCGCGAACAGCCCCATGAACATGATGCTGGCCGCGGTCCACGCTCTGTCGAAGGCCGGATTCTTGCCCAGGCGGCCCAGGAACAGAAAGACGGATGGGGCCGCGAGGACGTACCGGTGCATGCCCTGGGCCGGCCCGCTGGTGAGCGAAAGGAAGATCACCGCCAGGCCAAACAGACTCGGCCCGGGGAATCGTCGCAGCGTGGCAAGGCAGGCCACGAGACCCAGCACTATGGCGACGAACTCCACAAGGTAGTATGCCGCAGCCTGTGCGTTGTCGCCGAACAGCGACCGAAAGGCGCCCGACCAGGTGGCTGCGGACAGGGTCAGTGAGAACAGCCCTCGCCCGAAGACGGCGGTCTCCACGCTGCCGAAGGCGAAGCCCCAGTAGGAGAGCCTCCACACGAAGAAGGCAATTGCAGGGGCCAGGACGAGCAGCAGCTTCCGGGCCGCCCTCCAGGGGAACTTCTGGAGCATCAGCTGCTTCCATTCCAGGTCCAGAGCGGTCCAGCTCCCTTCTTCGATCCAGGCCAAGGCCAGCGGGATGGCCAAGGCGATTCCCGCCGCCTTCGTCCATGTGGCAAAGACGGCCAGGAGGGAAGCCCAGAACATGCGGCGGCGGCGGATCAGCGCCAGGGAGGAGAATGCGAGCCCGACGAACAGCCCTTCCGTGTAGACCTGCAGCAGGAAGAAGCCGCCGGGAAAGATGAGCAGGTAGAAGGCAGCTCTGACACCGCCGGCATCCCCCAGCTCATCGCGCGCCAGATCGAACAAGGCCAGCATTCCTGCCAGGGTACCCAGTGCAGAAACGATGACCCCGGCCAACGTGCCGGTGGCGATCGGGGTCAGGTCCAGCAGGCTGAGGGGAAGGGCGATGAAACGGATGACGTGGGGATAGAAAGGCATGAAAGCGTAGTTCAGCGATACGCCGTTCTCATCCTCGCTAGTAGCGCGCACGAGCGGATCGTCGTAGCCCACCCCGGCGATCGAGAGGTAGAACTCCGAATCCCAGGACACCTGGTGGTTGAGGAAGGGGTCGAGCAGGTACGGCTGGTCGTCTTGGGCGGTCGCCGTCGTTTCCGTGTCCGTCCAAGGAAGCACCCGGTCCGGGCGCACCAGCTCCACCCGCACGGCGACAACGGCCTGGTAGCCGATCAGGACCAGAGCCCAGGCCAGCCAGATCAGTACGACGGTACGGAAGGGCGGTCTCATCCTCACCTCACGGTTGCCTGGCAACGGGTACGACCAGAGCCGACACAGCCAGGCTACTTCTCCATCCCGGTCACGAGCACGTCCTCCATGAACACGCGCTGTACCAGGAACAGCACGATGGCCGGCACCGCCATGGCAATGAGGGCACTCGCTTGCAGCATGTTGCCGGACGGGAAGTAGCTCTGGAAACGCTGCACGCCGAAGGCCATGGTGTAGCCATCCGGGTTGATGCCCAGGTAAAGCGAGGCCGTCCTGATCTCGTTCCAGGCGTAGAAGAAATGGAGCAGGGCCACGGTGACGATCGCCGGCACGGCCTGGGGTAGGATCACGTAGACGAGCGTGCGCAGCGGACCGGCGCCGTCGAGCTTCGCCGCCTCGTCAATCTCCCGGGAGATGCTCTTGAAGTTCTGGCGCAGCAGGAAGATCAGGATCGCGTTGCCGAAGAACTGGGGCACTATCAACGGCAGATGGGTGCCATTCCACCGCAGCACGCGAACGAACATGAAGTAGGTCGGAACGAGCGTCACCCTCTCCGGGATGAGGACCGTCCCCAGGAGCACCATGAACAGTATGCCACCGGCGGGTATGGGGAAGCGGGCGAAGCCATAGGCCACCAGAATGGAAGAGATCAGGACCCCGATGCCCCCCACCAGGGCTACGAAGAGAGTGTTGCCCATGTAGCGCGGGAAGTCAACGGACTCCCACAGCGCCGCGTAGTTCTCGAAGGCCAGGTACGGCTCATACAACGGGTCGAGCTGCCGCCAGCGCCCCTCCCAGGTGATCAAGCCGGCACCGCTGTTGGCTGGATCGATGAAGTCGCTGTCCTCGCGCCGGGGATTGAACAGCGCCAATTCCCGCACACCCTCTTCGGTGGGCACCTGGTAGAGCGGGTAATCCTCGCCCTCGTAATTGAAGGTCACCATCCGGGCAGGCCAGATGGGGGCATTCGAATCCGTAAGCTGATCTGCTTCCTTGAGGGAAGTAAAGAGCATGTAGCTGAAGGGAAAAAGGTAGAGCAGGACGACCAGAGCGGCCAGCAGGTTTGCGAGACCCGTACCGATGGCATCCCAGACCCGGACCAGGGCTCGAAAGGCGGGGCGGTTGCGCCAGTGACGATGTGCAGCCTGCTTCACGGCTACCCTTCCTCCGGGTAATAGACCCAGTAGCGCGCAGTGGCAAAGATGGCCACAGTTGTTGCCAGCATCAGGATCAGCATCACCCAACCGAGGCTGGCAGCATAGCCAAGCTGGTCGGCCTGGAACATGACGTTGTAGATGTAGTTGTCAAACGGCGACTGGCCGACGAAGCTCGTCCCTCTATCCAGCAGCTGCATGCCTCCGAAAACGGCCATGAGGTTGATGACCACGCTGAACAGGATCGCCGGTGAGATGACGGGCAAGGTGATGTTGAAGAGGCGCATCACCGGCCCGGCCCCATCGACGCGGCCCGCCTCGTACAGCTCTTCCGGCACCCCCTTGAGCGCGCCGAGCATGATGAGGAACCCAGGCCCAATGCTCCACAGGGCGATCATGATCTGGTACATGTCGAAGCCACCGGCGCCAAGGCCCGAGAAACGCGGCAAACCCAGCGGTTCAGCCACCAGGCGGTTGAGCCAGCCCGTCGTCGGGTCGAGGAAACCGTACCAGATGTAGAGGATCACCGCGCCCGGCACAACGCTGGGCAGGAAGATGAGCGCCCGGTATAGCCGTTTCCCGATGACCCTCTTGCTGTTGAGAAGCAGGGCCATCCCGAGCGACACGGCGATCTGGAGCGGCACAGTGATGATCGCAAAGCCGGTTGTGGCGAAGAGGCTGAAGCCCGCATCCCCGTCACGCAGAATACCAAAGTAGTTGCGCAGCCCGATGAACTGGATCTCGTCCGGGTGCATCATCTCGAAGTCGGTGAACGAGATCGCCAGTGAGGCGAGGATGGGCAGCAGCTTGAACAGAAGGAAGCCGACGAGCCAAGGCGTGATCAAGAGCAGCCCGACGCGCCCTTCCCAACGGGAGAGGCCGGTTCGGCGCCGCCGGCCCGGTTTTTGCACTCTCGAAGTGGATAGACGCGAACTCACTGTCGGCTTCCAGCTCTCACAAGAACTCCTGCGCCCCTGCCAGACGATGGGCCGCATTATACATCGGCCCTCTGCTTCGGGCAAAGCTCGCTGGGGCGTTGTCTGCTACTGATCAGAAGCAGCCATTTCGCAGGGCAGGACGACGATGAAGCGGCTGCCGCGCTCGGGGTCGCTCTCCCCCCACACGCGGCCGCCGTGCAGCTCGACCAGCCCCTTGACCACCGATAGCCCCAGGCCCATGCCGCCGTGCCGCCGTGTCATGTGGTCTTCCACCTGGTAGAAGCGATCGAATACCCGCTCCAACTCCTCTGTTGGGATACCGATCCCTGTATCCGCCACCTCGATCTCGACCTCCTGCTCGGACGTACGCAGGCTCAGCCGAACGCGGCCGCCCTGTGGAGTGAACTTAACCGCGTTCGAGATGAGGTTATCGAGCACCACCCGCAGCTTCTGTTTGTCCGCCACGATCTGAACGTCGTGATCCGGCAGGCTGGTTTCCATCACCAGCGCCTTGGCGTGGGCCAGGTCACTGTAGTCCCGGCAGGCCTCCTGGAGCAGCTTGCGCAGGTCGATGCGGGCCGGAAGCAACTCCATCTCGCCGGTCTCCAGATAGCGCAGATTGAGCATCGTCTCGATGATCTGCTTCAGCCGCATCGCGGCCCGAAGGACAGCGTTGACCTGCGGCTCGGCAGACTCGTCGACCCTCTCCTGAAGCATACCAGCGTAGAGCAGTATGAGGCTCAGCGGAGTGCGCAGCTCGTGCGAGGCGACGGAGATGAAATCGGACTTCAGCTGGTCCAGCTTGCCCAGCTCGTCGTACGCTTCCCGGAGCGCCCCTACCAGCCTGACATTCTCGATCGCCACCGCCGCTTGAGAGGCGAGCGTCGCCAACGTCTCCACATCTTCTTCGTCGAATCGCTCTCCTTCTCGCTTGTTGATCGCCTCGAGCACGCCGATGTGCCGCTCCTGAAGGCTGAGCCGGACTGCCAGGAGGGAACGGGTCTCGAATCCCACGTGCTGCCCGACCAGGTCGTAGTGCCGCTCGTCCGTCTGCACGTCCGATACGATTGCTGGCTCCCCTGAAAGGAGCACGCATCCAGCGATGCTGCCATCGACCGGAACGGGGATGTCGCGCAGCCGGCCTCTCTCGTCCCCAGTCGCCACCCGGAAGCGCAGTTCGCCGCTCCTCTCGTCCAACAGCAGAAGAGAGGCGACCTCGCTTTCGGTCAGCTCGGCGGCCGCGCCGACGATCTTGTGGAGCAAAGGCTCCAGATGCACCGTGGAAGCAAGATCGCGGCTTATCTCGAGCATTCTCCCCAGCCGGTCCGCCTGCGCCTTGCCCTCACTCATCGCCAGTGCCCTCCGCAAGACAGGCATCGATCGCCTCCGCCGAATCGAGCGCCTCCGCCCCCAATGTCCACCAGGAAAGGTACTCCACGTTGCCTTTCGGCCCGAGTAGTGGCGACCGCATAAGCCCGCGCAGCCCCAGTCCCAGTTCCGCAGCCGTCCCCAGAACTCGCTCCAGCACGCTGCGCCATACCCCGGGGTCCCGAACGACTCCCCCTCTACTTACGCGAGCCCGCCCGGCCTCGAACTGCGGCTTGATCAGCGTGATCACCTGGCCCTCAGGCTTCAGCCACCGGACGGCGGTTGGCAGGATGAGCCGCAGTGATATGAACACGACGTCGGCGACGGCCAGGTCGACAGGCTCGGCCAGGCTCTCCAGGAGGCGGGCGTTCGTCCGCTCCATGACGACGACGCGGGGGTCATTCCGCAGGCGCCAATCGAGCTGGCCGTACCCTACGTCGATCGCATATACACACAGCGCTCCTCGTTGGAGCAGACAATCGGTGAAACCGCCCGTCGATGCTCCCACGTCGGCTGCAATCAGTCCTTCAACATCTACGGCGAACCGCTGCAGCGCCGCCTCCAGCTTCTCTCCGCCGCGGCTGACGAAGGGAGGGGGGTGCTCCAAGGCGATCTCGGCAGAGCCGGCGACTCGAGAACCGGGCTTGTCCGCGATCTGCCCATCCACGCGCACCAGGCCTGCCCGTATCAGCGCCTGGGCCTGCGAGCGGCTCTCGGCAAGCCCAAGGTCAACGACAAGCATGTCCAGACGTTCCTTGCCGGACTTCTTCGCCATCCCACCCTAGGATACTAGAAAAGCGGCGCGAGAACAAGACCCGGCAGCATCAGCCCCCGGTCGCCTGGATGTCGACGGGGCGCTGCCTGTCTCGTCTCGGGAACGTGCCGATGCGGTATCCCGCATCGAAGATCGGACCGCGCTCCCCCGAACCCTGCTTCACACGCTTGCCCAAAGCGGCCATCTCTGGTATGATCGGCACCACTCTCAAGGCGGCCCGGAGGGCAGCGCAATGATCCTCTCTCTTCTGAAGTCCATGCGACCCAAGCAGTGGCTGAAGAACATCTTCGTCTACGCCGCACTCGTGTTCGACCTAAAGCTGACCAGCTTGCCCCACCTGCTGCAGACGACGGGCGGGTTCGTACTGATGTGTCTGGGGTCAGGCTGTGTCTATCTGATCAACGACCTGGCGGATATCGAGAAGGACCGCCAGCACCCCCGTAAGCGGAACCGTCCGCTGGCGAGCGGAGAGCTCGGCGTGGGCACGGCCAGAGCGGCCGCCATCGCCATAGGCGTCATCTGCCTGGTTCTGGCCTTCCTGCTGAACACAGGCTTCGGCATCGTCCTGGCCATCTATCTCCTGCTCCAGGTCGCCTACTCATTCTGGCTGAAGAACCTGGTGATCATCGACGTGATGGTTGTCGCCGCCGGCTTTCTGCTTCGCGTGGCGGCTGGTGTGCCCCTGGCCGATGCCGAGCGTTTCTCACCCTGGCTCTATATCTGCATGATGCTGGGAGCGCTGCTGGTCGGCTTCGGCAAGAGGCGCCATGAGCTGACGCTGTTGAAGGACAACGCCAACGCGCACCGGGAGAGCCTGCAGGAATACAACCTGCCCCTGCTCGACCATGCGATTAGCATCGTCACGGCCTCCATGCTTCTTGCCTACGCCCTCTACACCTTCTCGGCGGACAACCTGCCGGCAGGCAATCTGATGATGCTGACTATACCGTTCGTCTTCTATGGCATCTTCCGCTACCTGTACCTCCTACACGTGAAAGGCATCGGCGGCGCCCCCGAGGAGATCATCCTCTCAGATCGTCCACTTCAGGTGACGATCTTGCTCTGGGGTGTGAGCGTAGGCGTGGTCATGTACGTGCTGCCCTGGATGGAACGCCTCGCGCCCTAGTGCTGAACTACCTTGACGAGTAACCTGGCCACGGCCGTTCTTCTCTCAGTGGGCCAAGCGTCGCTTCGATCGCGACCCGCCGTGGGGACGGTGGCCGCAAGGAGTATGAGATGAGCACATTAGAGAATCGCTCGCTGCGCCTATTCCTGACGCTTGGTCTGGCCGCCTGCGCTGTCGCCCTGGTTCTCGTGTCCCTGGCCAGACCGCTGC
>Ga0307421_1001956_pt1 | contig 11958 bp, 13 predicted proteins | sample SalMarWE160270MG_FD_202163 | JGI IMG/M metagenome (GOLD analysis project Ga0307421, IMG submission 202163) | Salt marsh sediment microbial communities from the Plum Island Ecosystem LTER, Massachusetts, United States - WE1602-70 | ecosystem: Environmental > Aquatic > Marine > Intertidal zone >...
CCGGTGAGGACTTCGTTTCAGGGGATACCTCCGGCAGGGTAAAGGCCATGTTGGACGAGCGTGGAAAGCACCTGAAAGCGGCAGGGCCTGCCACGCCGGTAGAGGTGGTTGGTTTCACCGATGTACCAGCTGCGGGGGACGGCTTTATCTGTGTGGAGAGCGAAAAGGTGGCCAAAGACGTAAGCCTCCATCGCCAAAAACAGTTACGGGAAGAGACGGGGGTGCGTCCGGAGCGTCTATCCCTGGATGACCTCTATGATCGTATCCAACAGGGTGAGATGAAGGAATTGCGGGTAGTCCTTAAGGGTGATACCCATGGCTCCATTCAGGCCATCCAGGAGGCCTTGGAGAGACTGAGCACGGATGAGGTCAAGATCGGGATCATTCATCAGGGCGTGGGGGGGATCTCGGAAACCGATGTCAACCTGGCGGCCGCCTCCGATGCCGTGGTCATCGGCTTTAACGTATCCCCCCTCGGCAAGGCGCGGAGTTTAGCGGAGCAAGAGCAGGTGGACATCAGGGTATACAGTATCATTTATGAGGTCATCGAGGATATCGACAAGGCCCTGAAGGGGTTACTTGGACCGATCAGACAGGAGGTCGTCCTGGGGAAAGCTGAGGTGCGGCAGGTCTTCGGCGTCTCGAAGGTAGGCACCGTGGCCGGTAGTTATGTGAACGAGGGGCGGTTGGTCAGGGGATCGGAGGCGCGCCTCTTCAGAAACGGCGACGTGATACACGAGGGGACAATCTCCTCACTGAAGCGTTTTAAAGACGATGTACGGGAAGTCCAGGCCGGCTATGAATGCGGAGTCGGCCTAGAAGGGTACAATGACTGGGAAGTAGGGGATACCATCGAGGCCTTTACGTACGAAGAGGTACCGCGTTAGATGGAGAGACGAGGTGGTGGTCGGGGTATGCCATCTTGATTTCGTTCTTCCTCAAGGATCTTCGTTAAAAGGCAAGAGGCAGGTCATCAAGAGCCTGACGACGCGAGTGAGGGATAAGTTCAATGTCTCCATCTCCGAAGTGGGGGGGCACGATCTCTGGCAACGGGTCCATGTGGGGATATGTTTGGTGGGAACGGATAAACGATTTGTCAATTCCTCCCTTGATAAGGTGCTTGATTACATAGAGGGATTGGGTGTGCTGGAGGTGGTGAGTTCGGAGACGGAGTTTTGGCATTTTAACTATAATGAGGTTTAAACGGTCGGAAAAGGTGGCTGATCTGATCAGGAAGGAGATCTCACAGATCCTTCTCGAAGAGTTGAAAGATCCGCGGATAGGATTCGTCACCGTTACCAAGGTCACCCTCTCCGACGACCTCAGAATAGCCAAGGTCTACTACAGCGTCTTCGGAGGAGAGCAGGAGAAGGAGGAGTCCTACCTGGGACTGGAGAGCGCCACGGGTTATATCAAGCGGGAGTTGGGCAGGAGGGTTCGGCTCAAATATATGCCCGAGATCACGTTCCTGTTTGATGATTCCTTGGAATATGGGGCACACATCGAGGAGCTCTTGCGGGACGTGGAGCATACCGATGGGGGTATTGATGAGTAGAGTTTACCGAAGGGTGAACGGCATTGTGGTCGTGGATAAACCAGCGGGGATCACCTCGTACGACGTGGTGCGTTGGTTCAAGGGGGTGATGCCGCAGGTTAAGATCGGTTACCTGGGGACCCTCGACCCTCTCGCTACGGGAGTGCTTCCCCTCTTGTTGGGAGAGGGGACCAAACTCGCCCCCTTCTTAGAAGCCGGAAAAAAGGTGTATGAAGCCACCCTCCACCTGGGGGTTGCCACCGACACGCAGGATAGGGAGGGGCGGGTCCTTCGATCGACGGATGTAGCCGACTATGACCTCTCTCCCCCACATATCGAGGCAGTTCTGCAGCACTTTAGGGGACGGATTATGCAGCGTCCTCCCATGTACTCCGCGCTGAAACACAATGGCGAGCCCCTCTATAAGCTGGCGCGCAGGGGGGAAGAGGCCGAGCGGTCCCTTCGGGAGGTGGAGATCTATGAACTTCAGATTACGGAGATCGATCCGCCCGTCCTCCGTCTCCACATCGAGTGCTCCAAGGGGACGTACATCCGTACCGTGGCCCATGATATCGGGGAGGAATTGGGTTGCGGTGCCCATCTGGCCGAGTTGCGCCGGGTACGGAGCGGTCCTTTTGGCCTCGAGGATGCCCTCTCTATGGACGATATCGAGGGTGTGGCGCAGCGGGGGAAACTCAAGGAACTGATTATGCCCCTGTCCCGGGCCGTGGGCTTTTTGCCCGCCGTTGAGCTGGGAGATGCCGATGCCCTCCAGGTCCGTAATGGACAGGCCGTACGGCTCGAGGGTGTTCATCATTGGGCTGACGAGAATGCCCGGCAAGGGGGCCGACAGGAGGGACAGGTGGTGAGGGTGGTGACGAGAAAAGGCGGAGGGCTTGTTGCGGTAGGGGGGGTTGAGCAAATACAAGGAGACTTCGTGCTCAGACCTCTGCGGGTCTTTCACGATGCCGTATTTACAAAGGGCCCACCGTATGGTAGAGATACGGTGCGCAAGATGACAGGTCAAGGAGGAAGATAAATGGCTGTGGATATGGAGAAGCAGAAGATCGTTGAGCAGTTTCGCTTACACGAAAAAGATACCGGGTCACCGGAGGTGCAGATTGCACTGCTTACGGAGAGGATCAATTATTTGACGGAACACTTCAAGACACACAAGAAAGACCATCACTCCCGGCAAGGTCTCTTGAAGTTGGTCAGTCTGAGGAGGTCCCTCCTCGATTATCTCAAACGAAACGACACCGAGCGCTACCGCATACTGATCGAACAATTGGGGATCAGAAAATAGGGCCTCGGATTCTGAGAGGAGATAGATTATATGTATAAAAAGATTGAGCAAGAATGGGCGGGGAGGACCTTGTCTATTGAGATAGAGAAGGTCGCCAAGCAGGCCGACGGCTCCGCCCTCGTCCACTATGGTGAGACCGTTGTCCTGGTGACGGCGGTAGCCAAGAGGGAAGAGAAGGAGAATGCCGATTTCTTCCCCCTGTTGGTAAATTATATCGAGATGACCTATGCGGCGGGAAGGATCCCGGGGGGCTTCTTTAAGCGGGAGGGGCGTCCGACCGATCGGGAAATCATTTCTTCCCGTCTGATCGATAGGGGCATCAGACCCCTCTTTCCTGAAGGGTTTCTCAACGAGACCCAGGTGGTCGCCACCGTCCTCTCCGCCGATCAGCAGAACGATCCCTCTCTTTTGGGGATCATCGGGGCCTCGGCCGCCCTGGGGATATCGGCCATCCCCTTTGCAGGACCCCTCGCCGGGGTCAAGGTAGGGAGGGTAGACGGGAATTTCATCATCAACCCCACGACCGATGATTTGGCCAGGAGCGACTTGGAATTGATCATAGCGGGTAACCGCGAAGGGGTGGTGATGGTTGAGGGGGGAGGCAGTGTGGTCGATGAGGGGGTTGTCCTCGAGGCGATTTTCTCCGGCTATGAGGCCCTCACACCGATCCTTGCCCTGCAGGACGAGCTCACGGAGAGCTGCGGGAAGGCGAAGAGGGCATACACCCCCCTGCAAGAGGGTGGTACCCTGTGGGATGAGGTGAAGGGGTTTGTGAGGCCCCTGCTCCAGGAGGCCTTCCAAATCTCGCACAAGATTGAACGCCGGGATAGGATGCAGGAGATCTTTCAAGAGGCCGTGGAGCGATTCGGCGGCCAGGAGGGGGAGTCCGCCCCCCAGGTGCGCAGGGCCTGCGAGGATGCCGAGCGGGAGGTGGTGCGCTCCCCCATCTTCCAAGAACAGAAGCGCGTCGACGGCAGGGGATTTGCCGACATCAGGCCCATCACCTGCGAGGTCGGTCTCTTACCCCGGACCCATGGTGCGGCCCTCTTTACGAGGGGGGAGACCCAGGTCATGGCCGTTACCACCTTTGGCACCTCCGAGGACGAGAAGAAGGTGGAGTCCCTCCTCTTGGGGAAGGATCTCTATAAGACCTTCATGCTTCATTACAATTTTCCCCCCTTCAGCGTCGGAGAAGTTTCCTTTTTACGGGCACCCAGCCGGCGCGAAGTGGGGCACGGGGCCCTGGCCGAACGGGCCCTCACCCCTGTGTTGCCTTCGGCCGAGGAGTTTCCCTACACCATTCGGTTGGTCTCGGAGGTCTTAGAGTCCAACGGTTCTTCTTCCATGGCCACCGTGTGCGGGGGGTGCCTCTCCCTGATGGATGCGGGGGTCCCCATCAAGGCGGCGGTGGCCGGCATCGCTATGGGACTTATGACCGGTGATGATCAGGTGGCCATCCTGACCGACATCGTGGGGGATGAAGATCATCACGGCGATATGGACTTCAAGGTGGCAGGAACCGCCGAGGGAATCACCGCCCTGCAGATGGATGTGAAGACCCCTGGTCTGAGCAGGGCGATTATGGAGCAAGCGCTCAACCAGGCCCGCGAAGCGCGGCTCGCCATCCTCGACATCATGACCGCGACGCTGGCAAGCCCGCGCAAGGAGCTCTCCAAGCACGCCCCCCGCATCGTGACCATCCAGATAAACCCGGATCGGATTAAGGACGTCGTCGGGCCCCTGGGGAAGAATATCAGGTCCATCATCGAAAAGACCGGGTGCAAGATCAACATTGAAGATACCGGGGCCGTAAAGATCGCCTCGCCGTCCGCCGAGGCCATCGAGGAGGCCATCGAATTGGTCAAGGGATGTGCTCAGGAAGCAGAGGTGGGAGAGGTCTATACCGGGAAGGTCAAGAAGATCGTCGACTTTGGCGCCTTCGTGGAGATCCTGCCCGGGCTCGACGGTTTGGTCCATATTTCCCAGCTCGCGCGAGAGCGAGTGGAAAAAGTCACCGATGTCCTCAAGGTGGGTGATGAGATCCAGGTGAAGGTCCTGGAGATCGACGGCAACGGCAAGATCAGGTTGAGTCGTCGCGCCTTACTTGAAGGAGAGGGATCACGGTCAGGGGGTCATGAGCGAGATAAGAGACGTAATGTCCGATAATGATCCCTTTTTGCATTGGTGGAAAAAAGGCCGCAGGAGTCGGTCTTTTTTTGTGAGTGGCTAAAGAGCCACTGGCCAACGGGCCACCTACGGCTTCGGCTTTGGCGATGGAACGCTACCAGAAGACAACGCTACCGAACGGTATTCGAGTCCTCACCGAGGGCATACCGACCTTGGATTCCGTATCCATCGGGATCTGGATCATGACCGGATCCAGGGATGAGGGGGTCGGGGAGCGTGGGCTCTCTCATTTTATCGAGCATCTCCTCTTCAAGGGTACAAAGCGCAGAAGCGCGTTTGATATCAGCAGAGAGATGGAGTCCGTGGGGGGGAGTATCAATGCCTTTACGGGGAAGGAATATACCTGCTTCCACGCCAAGGTCCTCAAACGAGACACCACTTTGGCCGTTGATATATTGACCGATATCGTCGCTCATTCCGTCTTTGACCCCCCCGAGATAGAACGGGAACGGATGGTGGTCCTGCAGGAAATAAAGATGGTCGAGGATACACCCGATGACTACATCCACGACCTCTTTCACCTGGCCTGGTGGGGAGACCATCCCCTGGGGTACCCCATAACAGGGGTACAGGAGGATGTCCATTCCCTCCAGCGCGAGGGAATCATCGCCTTTTTGCGGAGACACTACACCCCTGACAGATTGATCGTGGCCGCGGCAGGGAATCTGGACCACGGTCAGGTAGTGGATCTCGTCGAGGCGCAGCTAGGTCGCCTCCAGCCCAGCCCCTCTGGATCGCAACGGGAGGGGACGGACGGCGGGAGATCCCGGATGCAGGTTACCTATCGGGAGTTGGAGCAGATCCACTTCTGTTTGGGGACCGAGGGGATCCCGTACGCCCATCCGCTGAGGTATGCCGGTTATGCCCTCAATACCCTGTTGGGCGGAAACATGAGCTCGCGCTTGTTTCAAGAGGTCAGGGAGAAGCGGGGGCTGACCTATAGCATTTATTCCTTTCTCAATACCTATATGGACACCGGTCTCTTTGGGGTCTATGCCGGCACCACCAAGGCGGAACTCCAGGAGGTCATCACCCTGATCTTGCAGGAGTTGCAGGCCATACGGGAGGGGAGGATTCGGGGGGAGGACGTGGCGGCGGCCAAGGAATACCTGCGGGGGGGTACGGTCCTCAGCCTGGAGGGGTCTGAGGGGAGGATGGGTAGGTTGGCCAAGGACGAGATCTGCTTCGGTCGGCACATACCCCTGGACGAGGTCCTGCGGGCGTTGGAGGGGGTGTCTGAAGCGGCAATCATCGAGGTCGCCCAGGAGATGCTCAATGCTCATCCCCTCTGCATCACCCTGCTGGGGACCATTGAGGAGGGGGATCTTCCCTGGGAGAGGTTGGACCTGTGATATGGTGCGGGTGGCGGTAAGGCGGCTCAGGGGAGGGCATACCGCGCTCCCCCGCTATATGACGCCTCTCTCCGCGGGGATGGACCTGTGCGCCTCGCTTGAGGGGGGCGAGGTGACGCTGGACCCAGGGGGATGGCAGCTTATACCCACGGGTATCGCCATTGCCCTGCCCGAGGGATACGAGGCCCAGATAAGACCGCGCAGCGGGTTGGCCCTCAAGCAGGGGGTGACCCTGCTCAATTCGCCGGGGACCATCGATGCCGATTACCGTGGTGAGATCGGTGTTATCATGATCAACCTGGGCCATGAGCCCTGTGTCATCAAGGATGGGGACAGGATCGCCCAGCTGGTCGTCCACCAGGTCTGCCGTGCTGAGCTGCAGGAGGTAGAGGAGTTGCCCCCCAGCAGCAGGGGTGCAGGCGGATTCGGACACACGGGTATGTAAAGGAAATAAGGGGATGCGGATAGGTATCATTGCCGATACCCACGACAACGTACCGATGATCGAACGGGCCTGCGAGCTCTTTAATGCCCGGGGGGTGCAGGAGGTCTTTCATGCGGGGGACTACGTCGCCCCTTTTGCGCTTAACCCCCTGAACCAGATCCTTCGGTGCGATTACCGAGGAGTCTTTGGAAACAACGACGGGGAGCGGTTGGGGCTTCAGCGGACCGCTGACGGCAGGCTCCACCCTTCGCCTGCTGAGTTCGCGGTTGGCCAGTGGCATGTCCTGGTGGCCCATGAGATGCCCATCTTGGATGCGGTGGCGACCAGCGGAAAATACCGGCTCATCGTCTACGGCCATACCCACCGACCAGAGGTGACACGGGTGGGCGACACCCTGGCGGTGAATCCAGGGGAGTGCGGCGGGTGGCTCTCCGGGCGCTCAACCGTGGCTGTCGCCGACCTGGACACCCTGGAGGCCGAGATCATCGATCTATGAAAACTGAGATAATCGATCCCTTTCTTCACTATCTAGCGGTGGAGAAGGGTCTCGCCCGCAACACCCTTGAGGCCTATAGCCGGGACCTCAACGCCTATTTGGACTTTTTGGAGGGAGAGGGGATTGTCTCCCTCGCCGAGACCACCACGCTCACCATCATGGCCTTTATCCAGCGGTTGAAAAAGCGGGGCCTCTCCATGCGCAGCACCACCCGGGCCTTGGTCGCCCTGCGCGGCCTGTATCGGTTCCTCTCGCGGGAAGGGTATCTGGAAGTCAACCCCTTAGAGGATATGGAACTTCCGCGGCTGAGCCCGACCCTCCCCCATGTCCTTACTGTGCATGATGTGGAGCTGCTCCTGGCGCAGCCCGATGCCGAGAGCCCGCGAGGGATCAGGGATGGGGCGATGCTGGAGCTCCTCTATGCCACGGGGATGCGGGTCTCGGAGCTCGTCGAGCTTCCCACCGGAGGGCTGAACCTAGAAGTGGGGTTTGTGGTGGTCAGGGGAAAGGGGGGCAAGGAACGGATCATCCCCGTCGGGGAGGTGGCCATGGACAGGGCGAGGACCTACCTGGAACAGGGGAGGCCGGCAATGCTCAAGGGGAGGGAGAGCCCGTATCTCTTTTTAAACAACCGGGGGGGGCGGCTCAGCAGGCAGGGGTTTTGGAAGATCCTAAGGCAGTATGCCCTCCAGGCCGGGATCACCAAGCACATCACCCCCCATACCCTACGCCACTCCTTTGCCACCCATTTGTTGGAGCGGGGGGCTGATCTCAGGTTTATCCAGGCCATGCTCGGGCACGTGGACATCAGCACCACCCAGGTCTACACCCATGTAAATCAAGAATACCTCAAACAACTCCACCGCCGGTATCATCCCCGACCGTAATAACTGCCATCTTCATCCCCCTCTTCTGCCTGGGTGATGGGCATTGTCGGGTTTTACAAAGTTCTCATTTGGGGTAAATGAGGGTTGCCGACTGAGATACCTCTTCAGGAATTTGTATCTTCAGGTCATCCGCTCTGCGTTTATTGACAAGGGTAATACCTTCCTGGGGGGCTATAATGGGTATATCGGCAGGACTCTCTCCGTTTAAAATCCTGAGGGCTATTTCAGCTGCCGCCTTGCCCTGTTGGTAACCTGATTGAACTACGCCGCACAATACCCCATCCTTTACCGTAAAATCATTTATCGTAAAATCCGGAATCTTGCTATTTTCCAAGGTCCAGTTCAAGACGGCTTTCATAGGCAGACTGGTTTTACCATCTTTATCTTTTAGGGTGTGATAGGCGATTACTCCCAGGGCATCGACGCTCGTCTGAAGTTCTCGGACCTTTGCTTTCCATTCATTGAAATCGTTTGTAGAAAATATTTCAGACACTTCTACGTGCAGGTCCGTGTTTTTTAATTGGGAGATGGCCTTTTTTGACGTATTGCTTTCATCGAAGAGCATGGCCACCTTTTTCACTTTTGGCACAAGTTTTTTGAGGAGTTCTATGGATTCACCGTAGAGTTCCCTCTCCAACACACCGGTGATGTTTTCAGCAGGGAATCCATAGTTCTCTGGCTCCCCATTCATTCCACAAAAGACAAAAGGAAGTTTTTCCCCGATGTATTTCTTTGCCACAAGATCGCATGCGTTATCATCAAATACTATTACGATATCCGGTTTGAAGTCTTCGATTTTTTTCACGGCGTTATCGGCTGCTTTCTCTGCCCAATCCCGGTTCGTATTTCTTTTTGTGTCCATATAGAACGTTGCTATCGCTATTCCCTTGTTGCGTAATATATCTTCGGCTCCACGCTCTTCTTCTTGAACCCATGCATAGTCAGAATGATAACTGAATATCAGAAGCGCCTTTTTGCTGTTTTTTGCACAACCTAAATTCAAAAACAAAAACCCAAGAGCTATAATCGCTATCAATATTATTTTTTTCATTTAAAGTCCCCCCTCTATTTTTGATTATTTTGGTAATCTGTGTTTAGTTGCCTAACCATTAATTGGCAGGAAAAGTTGTCTTACTCTATTAACTCCCACGTAGCTAATATATGTTTAGCAGAGGGGAGTATCGTATGTCAATACCTGAAAAACACTCTACAAAAAGGAGGCTGCTTGATGGAGTGAGGGATTGAATGCAGTTGCGCCACTCCTTTGCAACCTATTTGTGGAAGCAGGGGCCGACTTGAGGTTTATTCAGGCCATGCTGGGGCACGTGGACATCAGCACCACCCAGGTCTACACCCACGTGAATCAAGAATACCTCAGACAACTCCACCGCCGGTATCATCCCCGGCCGTAATAATTGTCATTTTCATTTTAACAAATAACTGCAACCTGAAGCTTTGATTTAAAAAAAAGGCATTATTCAAAGAAAATAGACTTGGCCCCACATACCAGTGAGAATGTCAATATTTCACAAGCCCCCCCTCTTTCTAGTTTTTCTCGTGAGAAGTTGTTTTAGAACCAACGGCCCCCTTTTCCCTTATGAGACGTATTTCCACAACGTAGCTAAAGTTCTGCACATCCTTTGAATGCCAAAAATTCGTAAATTGGAAGATGCGGGCCTCTTTATAGTATATCTCAAGCACCCGCGGCTCTCGCCATTTTACCTTCAAGCCTTCGACATGGTCGGCTGAGAACACCTGATATCGTTCTTTTGGCGCAGGAGTTTTGGCTCCGTTTTGAACTATGAAGACGTTTTCCGAAAAGGAAGTCGTTGCGCCGCAGTTACCTCTCACATGGACCGCATCGACTATCCCGTCAGTAGACTTTATTCGGTCTACTTCATTAAACTCGCAGGGAGAGCAGCCCCAAGCGAGAAACAGAAGTATGAGAAAATAGAGTCTATTGTATTTCATATTGTTAGGCATAACGTTACGGTTCACCGGCGCCAACGGCCTCCGATGGAACCAGTGGATGGCTGTTGTATGAGTATGCCCTTTTGTATAGGATATCAAACGTTGAAGCGTATATCGAGTATGCTGTTCATTGGAATGACATAATCACGGTCGACGAGCGTGGTCAGCTTCTTGGAGCGTGCATCCTGCATGTTGTGGACCGTCATCATATCCTCACAGCTTACGAGTTCCGCCTTGACAAACCCCCGGGCTAAATCCGAATGAATCTTTCCGGCACACGTTACGGCATCGGCGTCTTTCTCAACCAACCATGCATGAACTTCCTGCTTGCCCACTGTGTAGAAAAACCTCATGCCGGCTTTCTCCATTCCGTCACGGCATACAATATGTGCGTCCGGTGATATGTCTTGGTAAACTAGCGTAGGTGTGAAACTCAATAATCTGAGCGCTTTGATAATAGTCCGCTCGGTATTGTCCAGAGATAGATCACAGATTGGTTTCTGATCCTCAAGTTGCGCCAGGCATTTTTCGAGCACTCCCTTTTCAAACGGATCCTCTGTTCTCGATAGTCTGCCTTCGATTTTCTCCATGTCAAGAATGAGCAAATCAAGAACATATTCATTCGCTATCGCGATGACGTCAGCCGCCTCGTAGTCGTTTGGCAAAAACTCGAAGTAGTACGGCGATACCTTTGCCGGCTGAAACTTTTCAACAAGACCTACGAAGATCCCGTCATTGTATTTTATCTTGCCCGGCGGTAGATTTAATCTGGTATATGCTATTTTCATTCCGTAGAAAGACCTTTTGCTTTTTTTGACATTTAAGACCTACCAGAGTTCTCTAGGCAACCAGCCATTGATTGACAGGCAAATTTGCCTTGCTCTATTATTCTCAATTTTGCTAATATGTTTAGCAGACAGGAGTATCGTATGTCAATACCTGAAAAACACTCTACAAAAAGGAGGCTGCTTGATGGAGTGAGGGATTGAATGCAGTTGCGCCACTCCTTTGCCCCCCACTTGTTGGAGCGGGGGGGGGCGACCTGAGGTTCATCCAGGCCATGCTGGGGCACGTGGACATCAGCACCACCTAGGTCTACACCCACGTGAATCAAGAATACCTTAGGAAACTCCACCGCCGGTATCATCCTCGGGCGTAATAATTGTCATCTTCATTTTAACAAATAACTGCAACCTGAAGCTTTGATTTAAAAAAAAGGCATTATTCAAAGAAAATAGACTTGGCCCCACATACCAGTGAGAATGTCAATATTTCACGAGCGTTCCCTGTTTTTCCCTTGTTACCTAACGCTGGAGCTGAGACGCGCGCTTTAGCTCGTCGATTCTCCAGCGAGTTGTTATGCACCAGCTTTATAATGGCCTATTAATGTACCTATGAATATCAACACTATTCCAATAAAGTATGCATATGGAAATAACGAAACAACTATTCCAAGTGTTAATCCTATGGAAGCGCCAAAAATTGTAGCGAATACATTTCGAGGCGCTGAAATAATAACGCATAAAATATTTCCAATTGTCGCAAATACTAATCCTGTAATAGCCCACAAAAAAGCGCCTTTATATTCTGTCATTGGCTGAAACATTGGTGCTATAATTTGTGTGATATACAAGGACCCTATAAGATACCCAATTACATTCCCGAACAACCCAATGATATATGGTGTTGTTTTTACCTTTTTCTCATTTTCCATTAATTATCACGTTTATTCTTGGTGTATAACGTTTGAGGTCACTGGGAGCCGGGCCGTACCCGGCGA
>Ga0307421_1001957_pt1 | contig 11958 bp, 12 predicted proteins | sample SalMarWE160270MG_FD_202163 | JGI IMG/M metagenome (GOLD analysis project Ga0307421, IMG submission 202163) | Salt marsh sediment microbial communities from the Plum Island Ecosystem LTER, Massachusetts, United States - WE1602-70 | ecosystem: Environmental > Aquatic > Marine > Intertidal zone >...
TCCATTCCTCTATGTTCTTTACTTTCGCCATTTTTTATAGTTTTCCGCGATTATAACGGCAGGCATGAGTGGCTGCGAAAAGCATGCGATAACCTTGGAAACTACACCAAAAGGTTGCTATTTAGACGGCCTGTGCAAAAGAGATAAAAGTTGCCGGATTTTCCCAGTCCATCTCAATGCCTTTGTTCGCTGCTTTTAGGCAACTTCGACTTGGAGATGTTTACCTATCGCTTGAGCATAATTCACCAATGTAGAGAGGCGGATGTCTTCTGCATGATTTTCAATCCGGGAGATGGCGGATTTCTTGGTACACAATTTATTTGCCACCTGCTCTTGGGTGAGGCCCGCTTCAAGACGAGCCTGCTTCAGGAAAATACCAATTTTGAATTGCTCATATCCTTTGTCAAAATTTTTTGCAAATTTGGGGCTGAGCTTCTTTCTCGTTTCAATATATTTATCGAGATCGTCCATCTGTCTACCTCCTGCTCAAATATTCTTTCTTCCGTTTTTCTGCCAGTTTAATCTCCTTTAAAGGAATTTTCTGGCTCTTCTTTTGGAAGGAGTTGGTCAGTATGATCAACTCTTGACCATGAAAGAAGCCAAGAAGACGGAAGGTGTTTCTTCCCACATCAACTCTGGCTTCCCAAATATCGTTTGTATTGACCATTTTCTTGAAATATTTAGACGGAATCTGATCAAGCTCGCGAATCAATTTCAATACCCATACTATCTTGGTTGCCTGTGCGTCAGTAAGGCTATCCAAGTGATCTTTAACAGGACATTTGCCTGACGCAGTCCGATAGAATGAGATTGTTTTCATGATTATAAAGTAAACAAATATGTGAACATTGTCAAGAGGTAGATTTCTTTAATTTTCAGGCAGCGGGCGCTCAGGATCAGCTGCACAAAAAGCCTATCAAGACATTTCTATCTGGCAAAAAATTGCACCGGCTTTTTGTGTCAGCCTGAATCCTGTGGTAATATAAGGGTGTTGCAAAGATAGGCATTTTACCTAATCATATTGAATGGTTATCCTATAAATCACCTTGAACTGCATATGCCAGTTTGGATATTTTGAATGATTTGAACTGGTTAAGTTCAGATTCTGAATGCACCAAAAGCATTTTTATTGACATTGCAAAATAGGGGCTTGGGAAAAATGCTTAATTTTTAGCATATTACCGCACTAATCTATTTTTGTATAAAACACTTTGCAACACCTTTTTATAGTCCCAAGTGGGCATGGTTCTTCCTTTCATTCAGATTATAAGCATAAATATAGCCGCACTTCTCAAAATTATCCTCCGCCTCAAAATCATTTAAAGAAATACTGTACCTCAAATTCCAAACTTTGAAGGTATTTGCCAAGGTCTCCATTGGATTGTCCCAGTTGTTTTAAGAAATCGTGGTAGATCTCACAGAATATCTTGACTTTATTTCTCAGTAGGGTCTCTGTGGCTCTCCTAAGGAGTAATACTTCGCTGTATTCACAATCTATATTAGTCAAATCTATTCTTTTCCAGAAAATACTCTACATAATAGAATAAAATTCAAAGTCATTTTTATAAATTTTCCTTACTTTTCCTTCTTCTTTTAATAGGTTAAGATGGGCTAAGGTTTCCATTAGCGCCATTCGGTGACCCCAATGGTCTAATTGCTCCCAGGGGTCCCCTCCTTTTTCTGGCATCCAAGGAATCTTCATTGCAATTTTATAAGCCACTTGGGCCCTGTTTTTCAAAACTTCCAATATAGACTCTTTTCTTTCCTGATGATGTTGAATTAGTTCATCAATTCTTTTTTGTAAATTAATGAAATAGTCCTCGTGGCCAGGGAGAACAAGCTCAACTTCAAGTTCCTTTAAACTCTTTAGGGATTTGATATAATCTCCCAGGGGATTGAGGCTTGAAAAGGGATTAAGACCTATTTCTGGTGTAATTCTAGATAAAACATGGTCTCCCGAAATTAGTATTTTCTTTGCTCGCTCATAAAGGCATATATGCCCAGGAGAATGCCCTGGGGTCCAGAGAACCTCGAAATTAAAGAAGCCTGTGTTAATCCTTTCACCACCGGAGAGGAAGATATCTGGAGAGCCTAACTTACCGGTGAAGGAAACGACGTCGGGAAAGACTGGAGAGATAAAATTCATCTCTCCTTCGGGTAATCTTTGAAGCTTAGCAGTTTCATCTTCGGGAGTTCCATTTTTGTAAAGCCACTCTTTCATTACTTTGAGGATTGTGGCAGCTTCTACACCTCTTGGCTCAATAAAACGTCTTTCCCTTTGATGCAAATATAATTTAGCTCCCGAAATCTCCTTTAACTGACCAGCTAAACCAAAATGATCGAGATGGCTATGAGTAATCACTATTTGGGATATATCCTTAAAATAAATACCTATTTCTTTAAGCCCTTTTTCAATAATTTCGAGAGTTTTTGGGTCATCCCAACCACTATCAACCAAAAGCCATCCGGTGCTTCCCCGAATTAAATAAACATTAGTTTGTGCTAAGGTCTCTCCTAATGCCATATCCCCTAAAGGTGTAAAAGGAAGGGGAAGTTGCAGTTGATAAATCCCGGGTATAATTTCCATAATAAGTTTTCACCTCCATTAGCTTTTCGTCCGTCTTGTTTCCTGTACTAGACCTCCTCTTCTACCCATTCCTTCTTCTGTTCCCGAGCTACTTTCAAAATGTTTGGTCGCAAGGTTAAAGACTAATTGCAAAAATCTTACTAAAGAAAAATTTTATTGGTATTCTTTGATAGCTCTCCTTATTTCTTCATCAAATTCAGGGAAATAGCTTCTAATAATTTTCAAATCGAATTTGGAAAGAATAGATTCTTTAGGTTCTCTTTCCAGTAGAAACGTAAAGGACTTTTCTATTAATTCCTCTTTGGTGATCTTACCCTGAGTTAAATCTTGATAATAGCTATCCCCCAAAGTCACCACGTACTCCTTGCTGGTTCCCCTCTCCTCCAGCTTTATCCTGAATTCTTCCTGATCTTTCTTTGTAACTTCTATCATCATTTATTTTGAACCTCTTCAATAACCTCTTTAAAAAGCTCAAGGTAATAGCCGGGTAATTCTTCAACACTAAAGAATCTCACATCCTCTGCCTCAGTCCCCGGATTTAATTCTTCATCAGCTACCTTTACCAGATACCTCACGATCAACATATCTCCATAAACTTCTTTGTCCTCATGCCTCACTACTCCAACCAGCTTCACTATCTCTCCAGAGACCCCGGTTTCTTCCTTTAGCTCTCTTAGGCAAGCCTCTTCTGCTGTTTCTCCAATCTCAATAAATCCAGAAGGCGAAGCCCACATACCTTTCTTAGGCGGTATTCCTCTTTTAATTAATAAAAAGTTTTTATCTCTTATCGCGATGGCCAACGCTACTGGCAAAGGATTTTTGTAATCGACAAAATCACATTGAGGGCAATATTTTCTTTCTTTCCCTTCAATCATTGCTATTTGAAGGCTCGTTCCGCAAATCGGGCAGAAACTATATTCTTTCATCAATTCACTCCCTTGATTCCTTTTGCTCTAAAAATAACGTATTCGTTCACCTGGCCCACTCCCTATCAACACCTCATACCCCTCTTTTTTATTCCAATATTGTTTTTTTCAATTTCATAGGCCATTTCGATCCAGTCACATAAAAGGGGCCTTGTATCTCTTGGATCAATAATATCTTCAATGCCAAAGGCCTCGGCGGTTCGGAAAGGCGATTGAATTGCCCGGTATTTGTCCTGCAGGTCACTGAGATAGGTTTTTGGATCATCTGCTGCCTCTATTTCTGCCCGATGAGCTGCATAGACACCTCCCTCTACCGGTATATTGCCCCACATTGCTGAAGGCCAGGCATAACGCCAGCTTAAACGAATGCCACTTTTCTGCGCAGCTCCGGCCACGCCAAAACATTTCCTTAAATATACAACTGCAATAGGTATGGTGGCCTGCACTATGGCAAAACTTGCCCTCACCCCTTTACGGATAGTTCCATATTCCTCTGCCTTTTTCCCTATGGTAAATCCGGGTTGATCCGAAAGATTGACTATCGGTAAATGGAAGGTGTCGCACATATCTATAAATCGGGTAAACTTTTCTGCAACATCGTAATTAAATGAACCTGCCATGAAGTTTGGATCATTTGCCAGTACTCCAACCGGGTAACCATTCAGGAGGGCCAGCGCTGTAACCTGCGATTGGCCCTGGTGCTTTCCAATCTCGAAGATGGAACCACTATCCAGTACAAGGTTCAATATTTTTCTTATGTTGTAAGGTTTCTTAATGTTTTTGGGAATAATCGAGAGGAGTTCCTCCTCTCGGCGCTTTGGATCATCTTTGTCACCATGCTGACGTTTCGGCATTTGCCAGACATTTGATGGGAGATATGATAAGAACTTTTTGATTTGCTCCAGGGCCTCATTTTCATCTTCAGCCTCGTTATCCACAACGCCTGTGAGATGTGTATGGAGTTTGTACCCCCCAAGTTCTTCTTTGCTGATATCTTCTCCAAAGGCAGATTTAACCAAAGGTGGCCCCCCGACAAACACATGTGCCTGTTTCTTTACCATAACAGAAAAATGGCTCTGGACCATATACAGGGCGCCTAAACCTGCTACCGATCCAAAGCCCGCAGAAACTACCGGTACCTCAGACATCACCTCGACACGATTCTGGGCGCATTCATCTCCTGAGCTTGGGAGCTCGGTATATCCTATCTCTAAAATTTCTTTGATTGAACCACCAGCGCCTTGTAACAATCTTATGATAGGCAGCTGTAAGGTACGAGCCATCTTTAAAAAATATGCCCCCTTGGCCTTGTACATTCTTCCAACAGAGGCCCCCTTTATAGTGAAATCGTCTCCATGCAAAGTGACACGGCGGCCGCCTATCTTTGCTATACCCATTACAAAGGGGCATGGAATCAGGTCAACAAGCTTATCTTTCTCATCTTTATCATAAGTCGAAACTCCTGCAAGGATGCCCCTTTCAAGGAATGAATCTTTATCAACCAGGGCATCTATCCGCTCTCTAACAGTCATCCTTCCGATTCCGTGCTGTTTGGCAATGTTTTTTTCGCCTCCCATCTTGCGGGCGATATTCCTCCTTCTCTCCAGCTCTTTTATCTCACGGTCCCACATATAGCAATTAACTCTCCTGTTTTTTATATATAGGCATCAATAGCATCCTCCTGTCATAGGAACAGAATCAAGAAAAAACCTCAATGCTCAATAATGAGAGCATCCAGAATTGAAATTAGGCTATTCTTATCTTGTTGATCTGTCAAGGAAATTGGGGCATTCTGCACAGTAACATCAAAGGAGAAATTAACTTAGCCAAATACAAAATTCCAATCCTCACATATCCCGATATCTTAGAGAGTTTCATTCGCAATGTAGAATGAATGGTCCGATTTCGAGAATGGGTTGAAGTTCCTGTGTAGGCAAGGAGGGACATATCTGAAACCGATGAGGACCTGATCTGATACCAGCTAAAGTCCCAGGTAAGTTTTACGAATGACCTCGTCTTTAAGCAATTGCTCGCCTGTCCCCTCGGCGATGATTTTTCCTGCTGAAAGGACGTAATTTCTTGAGGCCATTTTAAATACTGTGCTTACTTCCTGTTCAACAAGGAGTAAGGTAATCCCAAGATCTCGGATCTCACCAATTTTTTCAAATACCTGTCTCCGCAAAATTGGAGCCAGCCCGGTGGAAGGCTCATCAATACACAGCAGTTTGGGCTGAAACATCAGTGCCCTGCCGATGGCCAACATCTGCTGCTCCCCACCGGATAGGGTTCCGGAAATCTGGGTGGATCGCTCTTTTACCACTGGGAATAATTGATAGACTTTCTCGAGGTTGGTTTGGACTTCCTTTTTGTCTTTTAATAGGTAGGCGCCGGCATACAGATTGTCAATAACCGTCATTTCACGAAATGGTCTTCGTCTTTCAGGGCAATGAATTAAGCCTCTTTTAACAATCTCATGCGCAGGTACCTGATCTATTCTCTCCCCGTCAAAGGTTACCGTACCCTCAATGATTACATCTCCACCGGTTGACCTCCTTGTGATTTCTCTTTCCCAGGCAACCAACCCTGTAATTGCTCTGAGCAAAGTGGATTTGCCTGCCCCATTGGGCCCCACCAGGCTGACCAGCTCCCCCCTCTCAACGTTTATACTCAGACCATTGATGATCATGGCCCTGTCATAGCAAACCATTAAATCAGTGACTTCAAGTAGCAACTTTAGATGCCTCCTCCGCCCAGGTAAGACTCGATAACCTCTTTGTCATTCACCACCTCTTCCGGTAAGCCGTCAGCGATGGTTATTCCATAGTTGAGCACAATGATTCTATCCACGATCTTCATCAACTGCTGAAGCTTATGCTCTATGATGATCATGGCTGGTCCCTCGCTATGCAATCGACCGAAACGGCCGCCTTTATGCAGCCTCTTGAGAGATTTGGCCATAAGGTCGGTCTCAGCAGGACTCAGCCCTCCGAACGGCTCATCAAGGATAAGCAATTCCGGCTCTGTGGCCACGGCTCTTGCGACTTCCAGCCGCTTGAGATCTCCTTGGGAAAGGGTGGAGGCCTTCTCCAGGGACATATCGGAGATGCCCGCAAATTCCAGGGCATCCAGGGCCTTGGCCTCGACTCTCTTGACCCATTCACCCCTTTTCATGGCCCGTGGACACATACAGGATACCATGACATTGGCAATAATGGGGAGACGGCGAAAGGGCCTCATATTCTGGAAGGTGCAGGCAATTCCCAGATTTATGACATCCCATGTCTTAAGCCCTATAATGCTCTTGCCCTTGAAACGAATGCTCCCCGAATCAGGCCTTAAAATACTGGTTATAAGCCGTACCAGGGTGGTCTTGCCGGCACCATTAGGCCCTATCAAACCCAGAATCTGGTCCCGGTGCATAGAAAAACTAACGTTATCTATAGCTCGCAGTCCTCCGAAGTTCTTTATGAGCCCATCAATTTCCAAAAATTGTTGGCCCATATCAGCTTTCCTCCGTCTCTTCCCTTAGTTCCCTGCGAGAGACCTTTCCCACGTCCGTCTTGGGAAGCTCTCCTCTAAATTCGATTATATTAGGAACCTTGTAATGAGCCATATTTTCCCGACAATATCCGATAATATCTTCCTCGGAGATCTTGCCCCTGGCCTCACTCTGGAGAACCACATAGGCCTTTATCAACTGGCCCACCTTGGGGTCTGGAACTCCAACTACCCCAGCGGCCTTGATTTGAGGATGTTTAAAGAGGACTTCCTCTACATGCCTGGCAAAGACCGAATAGCCTTTGTATTTAATCAGGTCCCGTTTTCGGTCAGAGAAGTGGAAATAGCCCTCTTCATCCATACTGACCAAATCTCCGGTGCGCAGCCACTTTTCCCCATCAATTTCAATGATGGCCTCCTTGGTTTCCTCCGGTCTTTTCCAATAGCCCTGCATAATGTTGGGACCATTCAAAATCAACTCACCTACCTCTCCAGGAGGAAGAAATTCTGTGCTTTCATGATGGACTATTGCTGCCTTAACATTCGGAATAGGAACACCGAAGGAGCCGGCCTTTGGTCTATTAAAGGGGTTTCCATGACTGAGAGAAGTAGTCTCGGTCAGACCATAACCTTCCAATATTTTGGCCCCCGTTCGTCTTTCCCATTCGTCAATAGTGGATTTGTGGAGTGTGTCAGCCCCACAAGCGATCATCTTGAGTCGCTTCCAGTTCACGCGTTCTGTTTTATCATACTCCTTGAGGTATTCAAACAGGGTGGGGACCCCGTAAAAGGCAGAGGCTTTATAGCGTTCCATGGCCGAGAGGATGTCATCCATATCCGGGGTAGTGAACAGGACCATGGTGAAACCCTGTACCAGACTATTAAGCATCACCACAACCTGCCCATAGATATGAAAAAAGGGCAGGAAGGCAATGACTGTCTCTCGACCCTCCTCAAAAAGGGGCCAGAAGGCAATGGCCTGTTCCCGTAATGCAGACATATTATAGTGAGTAAGTATAGCTGCCTTGGGGAGTCCGGTCGTTCCTCCGGTATAGGGAAGAATGGCAATGTCTTTCTTGGGATCAATCTCAATCTGAGGAGGCCGGGGATGATACTTTTTGATAAGATCCTGGAATTGAAGTAGCCCTGCCTCTTCCATGAAGGTGGGTGTCGGTACGTGCATTTCACTATAGACCTTTCCAAGGGCACTCTTTCCCAGCAGTTTTTTGAGCATGGGGAGGTATTCGGCGATATTGGTCAGTATCACATTCTTTAAATCAATACCGGTCTTCTCCACATTATCATACATAATATCCTGGCAGATAATCGTCTCGGCGCCACTGTCCTCAAGCTGATGCTTGACCTCCTTGCTCGTATAAACAGGACTGATAGGAGTGACCTTGGCCCCGACCTTGAGTGCGGCAAAATAAGCGATCACGTACTGGGGACAATTTAAAAGGAATAAGGCCACCGTGTCACCCTTGGCAACACCCAGGTCTGCCAGGGCCGTGGCGAATCGGTCTACCAGTTCACGAAGCAAGTGGTAGCTGATCTTCTTGCCATAGAAGATCAGGGCGGTATTATTTTTGTACTTCTCAGTAACCTCGTCAAAGACCTCCGGTATGCTCTGTTCGGTGATTTTTATCTCCGATAAAACCCCTTCAGGATAAAATTTCAACCAGGGTTTCCCCATATATAATGCCTTTGCATCCATTTATTCTCTCCTAACAAAAAAGTACCGATTCTAATCAAGTGGTGCAGTACAAACGCGGCAAGTCTTACGAGTGGCCACGTTTCTGACCTTACACCTGGGGCACTCCTTCTCGATCTTGTCGCGAACCCATGGGAAAAAACCGTCCGGCATGTAAAGAAGTATCAACAATATGATAACCGCGAACATTAACATACGAAACTCGGGCCAAAAGCGCAAGAACTCCAGCAAGGGAAAGAGAATAAAGACCGCGCCGATAGGCCCATATATAGTGACTATCCCGCCGAATACGGCCCAGATTACAACTGTAAAAGACAGTGAGACTTCAAGTGTAGAGGGACCAGCGATCCTCATAAAATGTGCGTAGAGCCCCCCGGATATCCCAGCAAAAAAACCACTAAGGCTGAAGGCCAGAAGCTTGTACCGGGTAGTGTTGATGCCTGAAGTCCGAACAGCCAACTCATCTTCCCTTATGGCATGGAAAATAATACCGGTCTTGGAATCCGTGATCTTCCACATGATGGTGCACAGGCCGAGCATAAGAACAACGGTAATATAGTAGTCATATATGCGAGAACTGGAAAGACGGCTAAGTCCGGATACTCCCAACTCACCCCCTGTTATCCCAGGAATCGCGAAGACAATGCCCATCAGGATGATGGGGAAGGCCAATGTGGTCAGGGCCAAATAAGTCCCTCTCAACCTGAGGCAGGGAATGCCAATGATTAACCCAGCCAAAACTGCTGCCAATCCTCCTGAGGGTATGCTGCCATAGGGAGGTATATGGGCATGCAGATTCAAAAGGGCGGAAGAGTAAGCCCCCACGCCAAAGAAAAGGGCATGCCCGAAATTCATCTGGCCCGTATAGCCGGACAGGAGATCCCAACTGGCTGCGAGGATGGCGAAGATGCTGGTCAGTATAAGGATGCGAAGCAGGTAAGGATCCTGAGTAACAACGGGCAGAAAGAGCAGAACCACAAAGAAAAGGAAAACAACAATCCGGCTGGGCAATACCAGCACTTCTCCCCTGAACAAGGTGTAGAGTTTTCGGAGATAAACACCCAGGATTCCCATTCTACCTCTCTTCTTCGAAGGCAATGCCAAACAGGCCTTCTGGTCGGATCAAAAGCACCAGGATCATGACGGACAGCGCCACGGAACCCTTTAGAAAAGCTCCAAAAGGTATTAAAAAGACCACCAATGCCTCGGTAAACCCCAGTATATAGGCCCCGGCAAAGCTTCCCTTGAGGCTGCCCAGCCCTCCCAGGACCACAACAGCCAACATTATGATCAGAGGGTGCATCCACATATGAGGATTAACAATGGTAAGGGGAACCACCACCGCACCGGCAAAGGCGGCCAGGCCTACAGAAATACCCATGGTAATCATGGCCACCCTGCTCTCATTCATGCCCATAAGATTGGCCACTTCCCTATCTTGGGCCGTGGACCGGATAGCCAACCCCAGTCTGGTCTTCATCAATACTGCCCAAACCCCGGCCAGGATCAAAAGGGCAGCGCCAATGGTCAGCAGTTGTTGATAGGCGATCTTTACCCCGAAGATCTTCAGGTATCCCTTAACCAGGGCCGGCACGCTCAGGAAGTCTCCGGTGAAAATAAGAAGCATGACCTCCTGCATGGCCATGGCCATGGCTATGGTGGCGATCAGGACCGCAGCCTCGTGCTCGCGGATTGGGTTGATGAACAATTGATAGCAGACCAGTCCGATCAAGGTGACCAGAATAATGGCCAGCAGCATGGCCGGAACAGGATGAACGCCCATTTTATGGGTGGCATAATAGATGCAATAGGAGGCCACCATGTAAAAGGCGGTATGGGCAAGATTGACGATGCGGGCCGCACCGTAGATCAGGGAAAACCCGATGGCCAGAAGGGCGTAAACGCTCCCACTAATCAGACCGCTTGTGATTATGTCCAGTATCATATAGCCTTACGAGGTTAAGACTTCTCGCCCCCCTTTCTGAGTAAGGAGGGGCGAGGATCGTTCAAACGATACGTTATTTCTTATACTTTTCGATGATCCAGGGCGCTATCTTATAGGGAACAATGCCCTTATAGGTGATCTCGGGTGCGCCTTTGGCGGCCTTCCAGCGATTAGGCCAGACGCCTACTAATTTACCATCCTGCCACTGGACGCCCAGGCTGGTCAAATAACCCGGACCCCAGGTAAGATCATGAAGCTGACGGCCTTGGGCGTCTTTCATGTATTTATGCTTGCCGGAGGGCACCGCGTACTCGCGGTTTTCCATCAAGGCCACGATCTTATCCGCATCAAGGGTCCCAGCCTCTTCGATGACCGGGGCGAGGCTGTAGATTATAGCGGTATAGGTATCCGCAGTATAAGTCGGGGTCTCACCAAATCTCTTAATGTAGGTGTTAACAAAGCGCGGCGTTAATTCGTTGTATTCAACTCCCCGGGCGTAGGTATTCAAGGTCATTACATAATTACCCATTTTTTCGGTGGCCTCATAAAAGCCATCCTTCTGGGCCTCCACGTTGATCCCAACCATAGCGGCCGGTATCTTGAGCTCCCCGGCCTGCCTGGCGAACGTAATCCCCACGGAAGAGGAGAAGATGGTGAACACAATGTGGGCCCCGGAACGCTGGATAGCAGATAGTTCGGCAGTTACATCCGTGGCAACTGCTGAAGGCCTCCAGATGCCGACTACCTCCATGCCCATTCTTGGGAGATACACTTCACACGCTTTGATCATGCCCTCAGTCCACATGGCCTTTTCCGCGACGACAGCGACCTTTATTTTGGGTATATGTAAGGACATTTTCAATATGGCTGCCACGGTGCCCAAATGGATGAAGCTCGTTTTGCCAAGGTATGTGGAATTGAAAGGGGATCCCCGGAACCAGTATTTGTAGGTGTCGTAGTCCTTGGCCACCCGCGTGCAGATCTCATCAGTGGCAGCCCCAACGCCGATAAAGATCTTCTTGTAGTCCATTGCAATGTCCTGCATTGCCAGGACAGCCTCGGTCCTGAAACCGCCCACAATAAAGTCTACCTTGTGGCGGGTGAGGAGCAGCTCCATAGCATTGGTGGCATCCGTCATGCTTAAAAACTCGTTAGAGTCCGCCTTGACAAGCTCGATTTTCATCTTTTTCTTGCCAACCCAGAGACCTCCTTTTGCATTGATCTCCTCAGCGGCCATTGTTGCCCCGTTCCAGTGCCCCTTGCCCTGTACAAACTTCATGGGCCCGATAAC
>Ga0307421_1001960_pt1 | contig 11947 bp, 14 predicted proteins | sample SalMarWE160270MG_FD_202163 | JGI IMG/M metagenome (GOLD analysis project Ga0307421, IMG submission 202163) | Salt marsh sediment microbial communities from the Plum Island Ecosystem LTER, Massachusetts, United States - WE1602-70 | ecosystem: Environmental > Aquatic > Marine > Intertidal zone >...
TATTATTTTTTAATTTCAGAAATCATCCCTCCACCCAATACTTCATCATCTGAATAAAATACCGCATATTGTCCTGGTGTAATATCCCGTAATGTACAAGATAGCTTAATATGGAATGCATTTTCACTCCTTTTTTCAATACTGCATCCAACAGAAGGAGACCTGTATCTAATTTTAACATCACATGTGAATGGTGTTATAGGTTCGTGATGAATCCAATTCAAATTATTAACCATCATTTGATCTCCCCCTAATTCATCTATATACCCAACAACAAGTTGATTCTTCATTGAATCTTTTCTGATCACGTAATACGGTTTCTCAGCTGATACCTTGATACCTTTTCTCTGCCCGATTGTGTAATAAACCAATCCTTCATGGCGGCCTATCTTTTTTCCGGAAGTATCAACAATACCGCCAGGATAGATTAAATCAGGTATAGATTCACTTATGAATTGCTTATAATGGTCACTGTTTACAAAACATAGGTCCTGGCTTTCCCCAAATTCTATTGTCATTAGTCCCAGCTTTTTGCCTAAATTTATATTATCTTTCTTATACGTCTCTCCCAATGGGAAGATTATTCTGGATAGAAATTCCTGATTAAGGTAACTAAGCATATAGGATTGGTCTTTTTGGGGATCAATGCCTTTTAAAAGTCTATAATACTCATTATTATCATAATCGGTACGCGCATAATGTCCAGTTGAAATGTAAGCTATTTTTTCTTTGTCTGCGTAATCTTTTAAAAATTTAAATTTGACTAATGAGTTACATATTACACACGGATTTGGCGTTCTCCCTTTTGATAATTCTGATAAAAATTTTTCAACGACCGTCTTTCTAAAATAATCTTCATACTTAATAATTTCAATTTCAAAACCAATTTTTTGTTTGACATCATCTATAAGTGATTTTTTCATAGTTGATAAATTTGAATGGGCATTCTCCCACGTCCAAAATTGGAAGTGAACACCCACAACTTCATATCCCATTTCTTTTAATAAATAAGCGGATACCGCACTATCGATTCCCCCGCTTATAGCTAACGCTACTTTCTTCTTCATTATCACTACAGATTATTCCCTAGTTGTTATAATAACAAAAATTATAATGGCACTGGAGGAAAGATGACACCTCAAATTAAGTTCGGAACTGATGGATGGCGAAGTAATATTGCTGGTGATTTTACTTTCGAGAGTGTTAAGAGGTGTACTCAGGGTTTTTCAAACTATTTGAGTAACATGGAAAGCGATATTAAAAAAGTAATTGTAGGATATGATAAACGTTTTCTTTCTGAATATTTCGCAAGGTCCGTAGCGGAAGTTCTCGCGGGTAACGGTTTTCTTGTATTCCTTACTGACGATGCCACACCCACCCCGGTAATCTCCTTTGCTGTAGTGAACGAAAAAGCTATCGGTGCGGTGAATATAACAGCATCTCATAATCCTCCTACTGATAACGGATTTAAAGTACGTGATGAAAATGGCGGTGCAATCGCTCCAGATGGTTTGAAATCAATTGAAAGTCTGATACCTGATGATATAGCTGAGGTCAATACTATTCCTTACAATGAAGCATTAAATCAGGGATTAATTGTAGTTTTTGATCCAGCACCAGACTACATTACTCATATTGAGAAATTGATTGATCTCAGACCAATTAGGCAAGCTGGTTTGAAAATCCTTGTAGATCCTATGTGGGGAAACGGTGCTGGTTGGTTTCCCCGTCTTCTTGGAGGTGGGAAAACAGTCGTTGAGGAAATCCACAATGTTAGAAATCCCATCTTTCCTGAAATGGGTAGACCCGAACCTATTCCACCTAATGTGGATGTTGGACTGCGCGAAGTGGTTAAACGAAAATTTGATGTTTTATTAATAAATGACGGCGATGCTGATCGGTTTGGGTTGGGGGATGAAAATGGCAATTTTATTAACCAGCTTCAAGTATATGGCTTATTAGCTTATTATCTATTAGAAGTTCGCGGTTTTCGGGGACCGATTGTAAAAACTCTTTCCACAACATCTATGCTTATTAAATTAGGGGAAATATACTCAGTTCCTGTTTATGAGACCGGCGTTGGGTTTAAATACGTTGCCCCAAAAATGATAGAGACAGATGCACTTATTGGCGGCGAAGAATCAGGCGGATTTGCTTTTCGTGGGAATGTTCCTGAACGTGATGGAATCCTTGCGGGTTTATATATTTTAGATATGATGGTGAAACTCGATAAAAAACCATCGGAATTATTAGATTTACTTTTTAGCAAAGTTGGTCCTCATTATTATGACCGTATAGATCAAAAATTTTCGGGGGACCGACAAAATAAAATCGATAGGATCTTGAATGCTAAACCTGATAGCATTGCTGGCTTAAAGGTTACTGATTTTACTGATACTGACGGCTTTAAATTCTCTTTTGAAGATGGGGGATGGTTATTAATCAGATTTTCAGGCACCGAAGCATTAATCCGCGTTTATTGCGAGACCACTCACAAAAACAAAGTACAGGCGATTCTCACCGCTGGCTTAAAGATCGCTGGTTTAACAAACAAGAATGATTGATACTCACTGTCATCTTTATTTAAGACAATTTGATAATGACCGTGATGATGTCATTCTTGGAGCAATCAGGGATGGTATCCAATGCATTCTAGTTCCAGGTATTGATGTTGTCACTAGTAAAAAATCCATCAAGCTTTCATCAAAATACCCGGAAAACATTTTTTCAGCGGTTGGAATCCACCCGAATTATTCCGCAGATTCAAATCCAAATTTAATCCAAGCATTTCTGAAATCTCAACGAAGTAAAATCTTCGCTATCGGCGAAATTGGACTAGATTTTTATCGTGACTTCTCGCCCCGCGATACACAGATTGAAGTATTCAACAGAATGCTCGAAATCGCAAAAGAATTTAATCTACCAATTTGCATACATAACCGAAATGCCGATCATGAAATATTAAGCATTCTCGATAAATGGTACTATGAAAGCGTGGCCGATCCAATTTCAACGCACAAAGGCGTTTTTCATGCTTTTAACGGATCCGAAAAGATATCAGAATGGGGAATCGCACATGATTTCACCTTCGGTATCGGCGGGTCATTAACGTATAAAAAATCAGATCAATTGCGCAATATGGTCAAATGGATTGGGTTAAATCATTTAGTACTAGAAACAGATGCACCTTATTTATCACCCATGCCTTTCCGTGGAAAAAGAAATACACCACAATATTTAACTCTTATTGTGGAATCACTTGCTGAAGTATTCGACTGCACAGTACAGAAAGTGATCAAAAAAACCGATGAAAATGCAAATCGCTTATTTAATTTTAAATAAAAAACGCCAATTCTATGGCAATTATTCAGTGCGCTGGGGGGGATTTGAACCCCCACGCCTTGCGGCACATGGCCCTCAACCATGCCTGTCTGCCAATTCCAGCACCAGCGCAGATATTTTACAATTATAATCGGCAATATAAGAATGTCAAGAGAGTGCCATGAAAACAAGTCAAAGGTGAAAATATGACAATTATTTTAGATGCAATGGGGAGCGATAATTACCCATCTCCTGAAATTTTAGGCGCGATAGAAGCAAAAAAAATAATTTCAGAAGAAATAATTCTTGTTGGAGATAAAAAACTAGTTAAACAGAAAATGGAGGAATTATCTGTAGATAAAGATTCATTTACAATCGTTCATGCTCCAGAAATCGTTGAAATGTGGGAGAAACCTGTTGAATCCGCGAAGATAAAACCTAATAATTCGATGGCGGTTGGCATTCGTTTGGTAAAGGAAAAAAAAGGGGCCTCTTTCGTCACTGCCGGGAACACTGGTGGAGCAATGTTTAATGGGCTAAGGGTTTTAGGAAGAATGAAAGGTGTTCAACGCCCGGCATTATGCGCAATTTTCCCTACAAAAAAAGGTAACTGCATAGTTTTAGATATTGGTGCAAACGCTGATTGCCGCCCAGATTTTTTACATCAATTCGCAATAATGGGAAGTATATATTCAAAAATAATCAACCACATTGATAATCCCAAAGTTGGCTTGATATCAAATGGTGAGGAAGCTGGTAAAGGAAACCAATTAGTGAAAGATACTTTTAAACTGCTTGAAAAAAACACAGTTAATTTTATTGGTAACGTCGAACCAAAAGAATTATTTGCGGGTGAAGTGGATGTTGTAGTTACAGATGGTTTCACCGGAAATGTTTTTGTGAAAGGTAGTGAAGCTATCGCAAAATTTATTATTGATGTATTAAAAGATTCTCTAATGGGTTCCTTCAGGACAAAAATAGGCGCGTTATTAGCCAGACCATCTTTTAACAGTATAAAATCGTTGGTTGATCCCAGCGAGATTGGCGCTGCACCTCTTCTTGGTTTAGATGGATTGGTTTTAGTTGGACATGGACGATCAGACTCACAGGCAATAACTAATTCTCTTATCTTAGCTCATAATGCAACTAAATCGCATTTGATTGAAAAAATGCGTGAAGGAATATCATCCAAACTATAAAAGGAATACTATGAAACTTTCTATAAATAATAAACTTATTGAACGAAATAATAAGATCGCACAATTAACACTCTATATTTCTTTAGCACTTCTTACGATCGGATTTATTTGGACACTGCGAAATTCGGAACCTTCTAAATCTTTAATTGGTTATCTGATTCTCATCCCCGCGTATTTGCTCGTTCAGGTCAGTATATTTATGGCAAATCGCTGGGGGAAATCTCCGCGCCCTGATGAGATCGTTGTTCAGGCCTTAAAAGGCTTAGATGATAAATACACTCTCTATAATTACACAACGGGGGTTCCACACTTGCTAGTGGGCCCAAACGGGGTTTGGATAATTAATCCCTATCATCATAAAGGCGAAATTTCATACAATCTTGAGAAAAAACAATATCAGCAAAAGGGTGGTCCTAATTTCATCGCAAAATATTTTGCTCAAGAAGGTTTACCAAATATCAACAGAGAAGTTAATACATTAAAAAGGGATCTAGATAATTATTTAAAGAAAAATTCAATTATTATTAATAAGAATCCAGAAGTTGTCAATCTATTTTATTCAGATAAAATATTTCTTAAAACAAACAATTCCCCAGATATAAATTTAAAAACCAGTAAATTAAAAGATTTTATTCGCAAATATGTTAAAAAGGTTAAAATACCTCTGGAAAAAATTGAAGAACTTCGCCGTCAATTACCTGAACCTGATTAAGAATTTGCTGCTCATTCCATATGAGCAGCTTTTTTCAAAGTTCTAATTTCATGATCGGATAAATACCGCCACTCACCAGGTTTTAATGTATCTAATTCTAATGTAGCTATCCGTGTTCTGATGATTCTCTTGACAGGTAAACCCAGCAGTTTCCCTATTTCCCTGATTTGTCTTTTTTTACCTTCTTTCATTTTTATTTTGAGCCATGTACCGTGATTACTTTGATTAACAATAGATAAATCAGTAGGAAGAGTTTGATATCCATTATTTAAAACAACACCACTACGCCAAGCTTTCAATTGTTTTTGATTAGGTTTATTCGTTATTAATACGTGGTACTCTTTCTCATGTTCATAACGAGGATGCGTTAATCTATTTGCCAACTCCCCGTCATTTGAAAGTAATATCAATCCTTCACTTAAATAATCCAATCGACCAATGATAAACAAATATTCATCTAACGCAACAAGATCAATAACAGTTTTTTTATCTTCTTGTTTTTTTATTTCCGATAACACTCTTCTGGGTTTGTTTAAAGCAATATATATTTTTTTATATGTTGCTTTACTGATTGGACATCCATTAACCTCAATCAGATCTTCTACAAAGTTTCCCCGATCTCCTAATTTCGCAATTTTCCCATCGATCTTTACACGGTTATCAGCAATTAACTTCTCGCACTCCCTGCGAGAACCATATCCTTGTTTTGATAATATTTTCTGTAGCCGCTCTTTTTCCAAATTAGTCTTTTAATATTTTTGTTTCTTCACCTGAAATATCCATTGGCATTTCAAATGGCGGAAGGTTTTTAATTGAAGTTAAACCAAATTGATTAAGGAATTCAGTTGTTGTACCATATAGGATTGGTCGGCCTACACCTTCTGCTCTCCCCACCTCTTCAATTAATCCCTTGCTTAATAAATTTCTTACAACGCCATCACTATTCACCCCTCTTACCTCTTCAATCATAGGTCGAGAGACAGGTTGTTTATAAGCAATAATTGCCATCGTTTCCAATGACGCTTGGCTTAGTGTAGTGGTTGTTTCAATCCTAAGGAAATCTTCAATTACTTTTGATAGCTCTGGTGCAGTTACTAATTGTACTTTCTTCCCCTTCCATTGAAGTCTTAATCCTCTCGTCTTCCGATAATGATTATCTAATTCCTCTAAAGCTAATTTAATGGTCTTAACTGTTTCGTTAAGTGCTTTCGCAAGTTCAGAAACCGATATTGGCATAACTGCTACGAATAGCAATACTTCAATAATCGCTGGTAGTGTGTATTTAGCTTTTATTTTCGATAATTCCTTCATGTTATAATTTATTATTAAGTAACTTTTGTGATTATACTCTATTGAAAAACTTTTTATCTATGCGTATTCTTATTACAGGTGCAGCTGGTTTTCTTGGTTCTCATCTTTGTGATCGTCTGATAAATATGGGACATGAAGTTATCGGAATGGATAATTTCATCACAGGAAACAAAGAAAATTTAGCACACCTATCAGGAAATCCATTATTTACCTTTATAAGGCATGACGTCGCCAATTTCATTTTTGTTCCTGGCAAAGTTGATGCCGTACTTCATTTCGCTTCCCCTGCAAGCCCAAATCCTAATTCACCCTTTGGATTCCCTAATTTACCAATTCAGACCATGAAAGCTGGCGCACTTGGTACACATAATACTCTGGGATTGGCAAGAGATAATAACGCTAGATATATCCTTGCTTCAACGAGTGAAATCTATGGTGATCCTCAAGTTCATCCGCAAAGTGAAAATTATTGGGGACATGTGGACCCGATAGGCAAGAGATCTGTATATGATGAGGCAAAGCGTTTCGCTGAGGCTTTAACAATGGCTTATCATCGATATCACAATATCAACACCGGTATCGTTAGAATTTTTAACACCTATGGACCTTGTATGCGGCTTGATGATGGTAGGGTTATTCCTAATTTTATTCAACAAGCCCTGCGTAAAGAGAGTCTCACTGTATATGGTGACGGATCTCAAACACGAAGTTTTTGTTATGTAGATGATCTGGTTGAAGGCATCATCAAATTACTATTATCTAACGAGCATCAACCATTCAACATTGGAAACCCAAGCGAGATAACCATTCTCAAGCTTGCTGAATTAATAAATAATAAGTTATCTAATAAAACAAAATTGTCATTTCTAAAGGGCAAAGTTGCCGGCATTGATCCGGTTCGCCGCAAACCCGATATTTCACGCGTAGAAAATATTCTAAATTGGAAACCTAAAATATCACTCAATAAAGGATTAGACAAAACGATACCTTTTTTCAAAGAGAAACTTAATCTTTAGCTCCCATGCCTCTAAATAAAATTGAAAAAGAGCGTTTCATAAAATTTGCATTTGTGGGCTTTAGCGGTACGATTGTTGATTTTGGAATTTTTAATATTCTTATTTACATACAATTTAGTTCTATTATCGCTAGTACTATTTCATTCATTGTTGCAGTCTTTAATAATTTCTATTGGAACCGCAATTGGACCTATCCTGAATCTAAAATTCACTCCATTTCTTCTCAACTCATAAAATTTGGCGTAGTAAGTATTGCAGGATTAGTAATTAGAACCATTCTTTACAAACTTATCGAACAACCAAGCATAAATTTTGCTGAGGGTTTTTTAATAGAAAATTTTATCTTTTCTGCTAATGTAGTTGGAAAGAATATAACATTAGCATTTGTAATTATTACTGTATTATTCTGGAATTTTTTTTGCAAATCGCTTGTGGACATATAAATATATTTGATTTAAGGAATTTCGAATGGACATTTCCCACCGTCGGAAAATTGAAAATCTTTTATCCGGTGTTGTTTTATGGAATACTTTGTCAATGCTAAGCAGTAATGAGGATTTGAATAAACACGAAATTGACAATTCGATTTTGCAAACATAGAACAGTAATTTTATTATTGGGACAGTTTGTATTTTGCTAATGATTAAACCTTATGCCAATATTTAATACCTACTTGATTATGCCAGACCACTATAGATGAAAAAGCGCATAACTCCCAGAATAATTGCAGGAAGCCTCAAAGGTCTTCGCTTGAGATCAATACCCGGAAATAAAACTCGACCGATAACTGATCGAGTGAAAGAAAATCTTTTTAATATTATTGGTAACGACATCATCGATAGTTCATTTTTAGATGCATTTGGTGGAATTGGTTCTGTTGGAATAGAGGCTTACAGCCGTGGCGCCAAATTTATTCAATTTATCGAAAAAAATAAAAAGCCATACTCAACACTTAAAAAGAATCTAGAATACATTTCGAACCATAATGCTTTTAGTTTGATCAATACTGATGCCTTTACATTTCTAAGGAACTTTACATCCAGGAGATTTGAATATATATTTATTGCCCCTCCCCAATATCACCGCATGTGGATAAGATCATTAAACCTCATAGATGGAAATAAGGATATATTGAACGATGATGGTTGGATAATTGTCCAAATCGATCCCGTGGAATATGAATCAATAAAGCTTCTTAACTTCATTGAATTTGATCAGCGTAAATACGGAAGTACATTACTAGTTTTCTTCTATTCTGCTACTATATAACTATGCGCAGTCCCCTATTATCATCATAGATATATTTAGCGAATGTTGGCGGAGAGCCCGCATTGTAGGAATCTGATAATTCTAAAAGAAAGGGAATATCTTTAACTAAATTCTTAGAATCTTTGATTAAGCTTCTCTTCAACCAAACAAGGCTACCTTCATCAGATTCTTTCAATCTCCCACCCGGATATTTTGCTTTAAATACAAATAAAAGAATACCCGGATTGGTGCCAATCTCAATAAAAATAATTGCTATAAGGCTCATTTCTTCAATTGTTAATCCCGATTCTTCTAAAATTTCTCGTTTTGCTGCTTCATATGGTTCTTCCCCCTTTTCTATATGCCCGCCTATCCCGTTGAGTTTAGAAAATCCAAATGAATCCCTTTTATTTTTATGAATGAGTAATATTTCCTCATCTCTTTCAATCAAAATCAGTGTTCTTGGTACCACCTGATATTTAGATTTGATAACACTAGTGTTATATTCCATGAATAAATCCTAGGCACTAATTTATTGCATTATAGATTGAAACAGAGGGAAAAAATAATATTCTTATTATTCTCTGCTTATTTATTAAATGAATGATTATGTAAGAAATATTGGATGCCCTAAAAATTCTTTTACTTTAGGTAAATAATTCTTTTTATCATAATATGCTTCTACATCCGCATATCTTTTGCCAGAAATTACATAATCTAAGGGAACAGTTGTATATTTTCCATCCTTGATAGCAGTAAGCTTCCCCGATTCATTATTCTTTATCAATTTTATTGCAATATTCCCATAAGCCATTCCAACCATTCTATCCAAAGAATCTGCGGGGCCAGATCGAATGACATATCCCAATCTTTGGTACATTGTGTTAGTTTTTGTGATCCGCTTGATCTCAGATGCAATCGATTCTCCTATACCACCCAATTTACGATGTCCAAAAGCGTCCGCTGTTCCCTTTTCAATAATTTCTCCTCCCTTATAAGTAGCTCCTTCCGAAACCGTCATAATTGCATAGTTAGAAGGATTTCGTCGTTTATCTTCAACAAGAAAACCGGCTAGTTTATTTATGTCAAAAGGAACTTCAGATATCACTGCTCGGTCTACATGAGCTAACATAGCTGAAATTAAACACGTTTCTCCTGAATTTCTACCAAATAGCTCAACAATACCTATCCTCTCATGAGAACCCACACTGGTTCGCATGTTTGTGATCAAATATACGCTGCGAGTAACTGCAGTTGAAAACCCAATACAGTAATCTGTTCCATAAACATCATTGTCCATTGTTTTAGGGATACCGACAACCGAAAAACCTTCTTTATGAAGACGCGCAGAAAATGAAAGGGTGTCATCTCCCCCAATTGAGATTAAAGAATCTATCCCAATTTCCGAAAGAACTTTTAACACATAATCCGTATAGTCAGTTGTACCAGCATCATCAATCTTTTTCCCATAGGCAGAATTAACAAGAAAGTCGGGAATTAAATCATTTTGTACTCTCTGCGGGTTTGTTCTGGAGGTATGCAGAAATGTTCCACCAGTCCTATCGATCTTACGGACACTTTCGAAATCAAGCTCTTGAATATAATAATCATGTGTCGACGGTTCATCAAAATCATAATGCAGCAACCCGCGCCATCCTCTTCGTATTCCATATATCTTATAACCTTCTTCTAATGCACCCAATACTACCGCTTTAATTGCCAAGTTCAAACCAGGAACATCTCCCCCACCAGTAAGAATGCCTATTGATTTCGTCACATTTTCCTCCGAATAATTAAGATTTTAATATCATTAATAAAAATTCCTGGAAGTATAGCATAATACATTTGGTTATGATTTCATCCACTATCACCTATCAGATATGGTCGTGTTATCCACAAGCGTACCCAATATAAGTTTGCAATTAAAAAGAACGCAATTGACAAGAGAATGATCGCGGCCCCTTTCGTAGAGACTGCTATTGAACTAAATATTTGTAAAAGTAAGATTCCAGCAGACATCATTGTTAAAAAGAGATAAAAAACCAGTTTACCCAAACTATTTAATTTTTTCCACCAAATACTAATTATAAGGATAAGTGAAGGGAAAAATAAAACAGCTGAATACAAATTCGGTTGTATCATCACATAATAATTTAATAACCCACTGATACTAAGCAACCATATTTTTTCTCCAGCTGTATCCTTTGGAGTTCGAATAATTTCTAATGCCAATAAAGAAATGAGTACTATAGGAACAATAACGAAAAGATTATTTACAAATATGCCATATTTCACTTGAATCCCATCAATATAATTTGTAAAAGGGAACCTTGATGGAGTTAGTAACAAGTTTTTCAGCCAGCCCATAATCCAATTCCTATCAAAAATTGTTAAAAAAACAGATAGCAGCCCAATAGTAATGATTGACCAAAAGATAACTGAATATTCCCTTTTAGTTATTAATATAACCAATAACACAAGAACCGTAAAAAACATACTAACCGGATCAATGAAAGACAATCCCAAAAGTATTCCTGATAATATTGGCTTTTTTTTCTCCTCATAAAAAAATACTGCGATAATCAATGTCAGCTGAATAATTGAAGTATTTGCAGATAATATGTTTTTTTGGATAAAAAACACAGCGGCGGATGAAAGATAGATACATATTCTTTCAATTATCTTAGGTTTCCATTCCAGTAAATTGAATAACATTTGCATTGTCATTAGTATGCAAATCTGATTTATCGTAACGAATAACGCAGAAGCCCATAAGTAATTCGGAATTACGGCAAACGGAAAATAAATCATCAATTGAAAAATAGGCATTTCAAATTCAGTCTTATTATCATTAATCACCCATTTCTCATTCTTTGCAATACCACTTATGTATCCTTGGATCTCCTCATCATATGGGCTTTTTCCATTAAGAAAAAGTATCTTAGACTGTGTTAATGAAATTTTTAAATCATCTGACACATATGTGTATAAAACGAATCGATTGAAGATAAAAGCAATAATAATTATTAAAGTAATGATAATTATCCGGTTACGAATTATCTTTCCATCATGATCCGTATTTATGTATTCCAAAAATCGATTTATTTCAGGGAGCATTTCTTGAACTCAGGTAAGTATCT
>Ga0307421_1001966_pt1 | contig 11931 bp, 7 predicted proteins | sample SalMarWE160270MG_FD_202163 | JGI IMG/M metagenome (GOLD analysis project Ga0307421, IMG submission 202163) | Salt marsh sediment microbial communities from the Plum Island Ecosystem LTER, Massachusetts, United States - WE1602-70 | ecosystem: Environmental > Aquatic > Marine > Intertidal zone >...
TTATCGTATTGTTCTTTCATTCTGTTAAGATTCTCCATTCCACCATATTTTTCAGTTAAGACTTGAAGAATCCTGTCTTTTTCTTCTGTTGCCCTGTTCAACCTGGTTATAAAATACTTTCTAAGAGAAATATTATAATTCCGGATCGCGTTTATCGAGGATTCCGACAAATTATCTATTGATAAATCCTTAACTACATCGGACGGTTGAATGTTCTCTTTACGGGCAATCTTTTGTAATTCATTTTTTATCAACATAATATCATCCATAGTTTCTTCCTTACCGTTGGGATATACCAGGGATTTTTCAAGATCATTTGTCCTGAGGATAATCTCCGGCAGGGCATAATTCACGTAAAAAGCCGCCTTGCTTTCTTCTGCATCCGCGGCAAAAACATCACGCCTGTATTGGTTATTTTTAAAATGGTATACAGTTAATGCCTCATAGGCCCATCTGGAAGCCATTATATCTCCAATAAAAGGCACCACTTTATCCGAAGAAATGTTGTTATTTAACTTATCGAATCTGACCATAGCACCACCAAGTAATATCTGCGGAACCAATAAAAGAGGAATAAGTATATAAATTGACACAACCGACTTCATAGAATCGGATATTATCAGGCCCAGGATATTGGCAAATACAGAAACAGAAAAAAGAACCAACCAGTATTGGAAGAGCATTCCTTTAATACCCATTACCAGGTTGCCAACAAGTACATAAGTAAAGATCTGTACAGCAGAGAGCAGGATAAGAAATAACACTTTCGCGTTCACGTAGCTAGAACGGCTTAAATCAAGCAGAGATTCCCGTTTTAAAATATGGCGATCTTTAAAGATGTCTTCGGCACTAACCATCATCCCAATAAATAAGGCTACAACAACACTCATAAAAAGATAAACGGGGAAATTCACATTGCCGCCAAACACATAAACACCGGGGTCTTCCATTGTACCGGCCTTGTATCTGGTAAAAAAAGACAGAATCAAAGCAAGAACGGGAGCCTCTATAAGATTAATCAATAAATACTGATGATCAGTCAGTTTACTCAATAAATTGCGCTGAAAAAAAATTTTAAACTGTGTCAATATACCCGGTACATGAAAATAATTCGCGGGTATATCAATTTTTTCGGAAGGTACTTTAACACTCTTTTCAATATACTTTTTATAATTGTTGTACCATTCCTGGGGTGATATGGCACGCTCTTTTGTTAATCCTCCCCATTCATTAACTCTTTTAGCTTCAATTATAGCCAGTATTTGCTCCGGATTAACATTGCCACATGTCAGGCATTCACTTTCCTCTGCATTAATTAATTGTTTTTGTGATTTGAAATAGACCAATGCATCAAGGGGATTGCCATAATAAACCGTCCTTCCCCCTCTGTCAAGTACTATAAGTTTATCAAATTGCTTAAAAATATCAGATGAGGGTTGATGAATATTTATAAGAACCAGTGTACCCTTGTAGGTTTGATCACGCAAAAGATCAATCACTGTTTCCGAATCAGTTGAAGATAATCCTGATGTAGGTTCATCGACTAAAAGAATATTCGGTTCCCTGATCAATTCAAGAGCAATATTCAATCGCTTGCGTTGTCCACCGCTAATGAATTTATTTAACGGATTTCCCACTTTAAGATCTTTAACATCTATCAGATCAAGATCTTCCAGGGTTTTTATTACCGTATATTTCAGTTTATCAGCAGAGTAATCCCGGAAACAAAGCCGCGCGTTAAAAAATATATTCTGGTAAACGGTAAGTTCTTCAATAAGTAAATCATCCTGAGGAACAAAACCAATTGTTCCCTGTAATATATCCTTATGAACATTGATATCATAACCGTTAATCAGAATTCTGCCCTTATCCGGTTTTAAACTCCCGTTTATCAAATGTAATAATGTTGATTTGCCAACGCCACTTCCTCCCATTATGCCCAACAGTTTGCCGGAATCCTCTGTAAAGCTGATATTTTTAATTCCGTTTTCACTATGGCCGAAACCGAACTCAAGGTTGTCAACCGTTAAAGATAAATTATTCTTCACCTCTTCTGTAAGGTAATACTGGACTATATCGCTGTAATGTATTGTCCCGATAAGCGGACTATGAATGGTTGAGCCCTTATCCATAATACAAGTTCGCTGCTTTGCAATTTTCCGGTTATTCAAATACAACTGATCATCAGCATTCACAGTTCTGAACATATATGTACCTGTCTGTGGTATATACATAAACGCGATCTTAGCTTTCAGGAATTTATTTTGTACATGTTTAACTGAGTGATCCGTAGCATGCTCCTTATTATCAATGACCAGAATATTCTTCCTGTCATAAATTTTATCGAAGGTATCAGTAACAAAACATTTGCAATTTTGAAAAACATCTTTATCAAATTTCAATCCAATGGATATAGCCCTTATGAAGTCTATCTCATCATTAGTTGTGTTTTCTTTAATACTAAAAATTTCCAATAACTGAAGCAGAATCAGAATTTTCTGTTTTTGTTCAAGAACATTATTAACCTGCTCACATATTAATATGGCCTTTACACTCAATGAGGACATTTGCTTATTGCCAGGACGGCCGCTGGACTCTTTGAATCTTTCAAGGTAGAAGTCATATATCATTAAGTAGGAATCGATACGTTCCGGTGGCATTAACTGTACCAGGTATGATCTGACGACATTTCTGGCCATAACATGCCTCCCGGGAGTATACACCTCGGTTACAATTGCATATAACCGCATTAACGCTTTTAAAATAGATTCAGTCATTTCCCGTTATCAATAAATAATTGACGGCATACATTAAGCTGCATGAGGGCTTCGCCGGACCAAAGGCTCACAAGAATGTATGATAATTATGTAATATATTGAAAAACATTAGAATAACAATACAGAGACCCAAAATTTATTTTTCATTGATTTTTATTAAGGTTAGATATTTTCATTTTATGATTTATCATATGCCGTATATGAGTTTATTGACAAACTCTAATTAGAGTTTGTCTATAAACTCACAGTGTTTGTTCAGAATGTTCGAGATCAAGGCGCGTGAGCATTTTAAACCGCAGTATACTAGGGTATTCGAGGATTTAAAATGCGAGCAGCAACGCAGATATCGGACATTATGGACAGACACTAATTAGAAATATATAAGCATAAAATGCTTACGGTTCATATATGCACCGAGTTACATTTTTTCAATTTATTTAGAGTCCGTCTATAAAGTAGTCAAAATGTTTAACCGTACATGTGTCTGTTCAGAAGGTTCCATTTGCAAGGCTCGCGCGGTCCGGAAACGCGGAGTTTACTAGTCGTAAATGAGCAATTTTCGGACAAGCGTAACGCGGCAAATGGGACTTTATGGACAGACACTATTTACAATTAAGAAGCTAGATATAAACATAACCTGTTTTGTTTTATTAAAAGCCGTATCCAAATTTAATAATCATTATATTTATACCTGTATTATTAAACAATATTATATTTGGTCAATTACTTATGACAAACAACAGTAAGATATTGATTGTTGATGACGAATCAATTGGCAGGCAATTACTTGAAGCCATTTTTCATACAGAAGGATTTGATATCATATTTGCTGAAAACGGAGAAATAGCTTTACAAATGGCAATAGAAAATAAACCTGAAGCCATCTTATTGGATGTGATGATGCCTGACATGGACGGTTTTGAAGTATGCCGGCAAATCCGAAAAAACGAAACCATTGGAAATACACCCATATTATTGATAACTGCCCTTGATGACAGAGATTCAAGATTACACGGCCTGGATGCGGGTGCAAATGATTATATATCAAAACCTTTTGACAGGATTGAATTATTGAGCAAGGTTAAAACTATAATTCAATTAAACCGAAAACAAAAACAAGACCATTCAGAAATAAATAATAACAATATACCGGAAATACGAACAGGCATACTAAACATCGTAACCAATACCATAGAACCATCTCCAAAATTCATTGACCGGATATTCCCCGGCAATTTTGTAATTAAACACTCATCTTCTGATTATCCTGCAGTGCTGTATTCCATATATCAAAGAGATAATACCCGGTATATCTTCACAATTGGTTCTGAGTTTACGGACCAGAATACATGTAAAGAAATGGTAGTCGCGGCCGGTTGCATTTTACTGAAAGTCATTAGAGAAAACAACACCTCCAATCCGGTCAAAATACTAGAAGATTATATCTCTATCTCTGATAATACTGCATTGAATAATGCCTCAGATTCATGCAGCCTGAAATTATTATTGGCATCATTCGTGAAAGAAAACAACATTATAAACATGGCAGGCATTAATGCTTGTTGTTTCAATATCAATAATAAAGGTATTAATGAATATTATTACACGGGTAAGCTGAAAAACGATCCTGATATTATATCAGGAAATGTTGCCGGTAAAATCGCTTTTATGTCTACAAATCTTAATATTAAAGATGAATTGGAATTAGGAATGGAATTATTTAGTGAACATAAAACAGAATATTTATCAATGGCCGGTCATCAGGCAAATTCTGAAACCAGTCATAACATTATTAATAAATCGAATAACAAATTAACCGATTTCAGAATAATAGGATTGAACTTTTAAAATTGGCTGCTGTTTTCAACAGGTTGTCCCGCATTTTCTTTCTGTGCCTGTCCAGAGCATGGATAACAGTAATATTGATGATAATTCCCGTATGCATTTTTGCACAGCAACAAAAATACGGGAAACAAAGGAATACTGCATTATTTCCACATTACACAGTTAATTATTCAGATACATCGATTACAGCCACTGACACAACAAAGAGTAACAATAATCATGAAAAATCCGAAGCCTTTTTTGACACACTGAAAGTAAAAGCCGGTCATAACAAGATCACACGTGGAATTCACGATCTGCTGGTGGTTAAATCAAAAAAATCAACAGGAAACGGAACAAAAAAGAATAGTGAACATGATTTTATATATTATAAAAACAAAATTATCCGAACTATCAATATTCAAAAGATAGATATTTTTGGCCCTACTGTGAATGACACGGCAAAAACCAATAATTCCTGGCTGTCCGGAATACTCAATAGTATTCACATTAACACACACGATTATGTCATTAAAAACAGGTTACTGGTTAAACCCGGTGATCAGATAGACCCATACATTCTTGCAGATAATGAAAGATTCATAAGGGGATTACCCTACATCCGGGATGCACGGTTCATTTTGCAGGAAACGGATCATCCCGATTCGCTCGATTTGATGATTATTACCCAGGATGTGTTGCCCATGGCATTTAACCCCGAAATTAGCAGTGTAAATTCCGGATCCCTCGCCTTCTGGAACAGCAATCTGCTTGGAACGGGCCATGAGCTGTATAATCAGGTGCATTACAATGGAGATATGGTACCCTTTTTAGGATATTCCGGACATTACAGTATTTTCAGCCTTGGCAGCAGCTTTGTAAAAGCATATTTCGAATACAAGAACAAATTTGAGACAACATCCTATAAATTAGACATATCCAGGGATTTTTTCACCTCCTCCCTTGTAACAGCCGGAGGCCTGACATTATATAGTGCTGATACGGAACATGATGTGGATTTGTACGATACTGTTCTTTCTGATTATCGTATCAGGTTCACTAACTATGATATGTGGCTGGGAAGGTCGTTTATGTTAAATTCAAACAATCATTCGCTACGCACAAGAAAGTACATGATCGTAGCTGCCCGCTTAAACAGGTTTAATTATTTCAACCGGCCCGGGATTGAAGAAAACTTATTATATGATTATCATAACAGGACTATCCTGCTGGGGAGCATAGGTATATCGGGACAGGCATTCTTTAAAAGCAATCTGATTTATAGTTTTGGTACAACTGAGGATATCCCTGTCGGAATGCTGGTACAGCTTAACGCGGGTTATGAATTTAAAGAATTCCATAACCGGCCGTATCTGGGTGGTTTATTTTTACATGGTAATTTTACACGTTCCGGCAGTTATGTTTCCAACAAAATTGAAATTGGCGGATTTATAAACTCTGGCCATATGGAACAGAACATTTTTGACTATACATTCAATTATTTCAGTCCGCTGATAACAATAAACAGATTTAAATTCAGGCTTTTTGCCAAATCTATATACAAAATCGGTCTGTATACATATAAAGAAGAAAGTGTTAACATCAATAACTTGAAGGGAGTTAACGGATTGATCATTGAAGACCTGAAAGGAAAACAAAAATTAGTGGGTAACATCGAAGCTGTTTGTTTCTCTCCATACTACCTTTATGGCTTCAGATTTGTTTTCTTTACCGCTTTTGATATCGGATATATCGGAACCGAAAACAAATTCATTTTGGAGAATCCCGCATACACCGGTATAAGTGTAGGTGTGAGAATTAAAAATGAACGTCTGGCATTTAATACTCTGCAGTTCAGGTTTTCGTTTTATCCAAACGCTCCCTCCTGTTCTGACAAAAGATATTTCAACCTTACCGGTGAACAAAGGCTAAGTCCTGAAAATTTTTATTACCGCACACCACGAATCATCAGATACGAGTGACACATAAAAGAAACAGACCTGAATAATTAAACCCTTATTCACACGAAGCTTATTTTATTTTCCTAATTTTACGATACCACAAATCACAGTGTTTCTGTTATTAAGGCTGCAACAATGTTCAAAACATTTATTGAATATATTCATAAAAATGAAATGATCAGTCAGAATGAGAAGACTTTACTGGCTGTAAGCGGAGGAATTGATTCTGTGGTAATGCTCCACCTGTTTATCCGCGGGGGATATCCATGTGGTGTTGCACATTGTAACTTCGGCCTGCGAGGTATTGATTCTGACAGGGATGAAGAATTTGTTCAGCAACTGGCCGGGAATAACGAATTGGATTTTTTCTCAGTTTGTTTTAATACCAAACAGTATGCTGCAAAAAAAAATATATCCATACAGGTTGCTGCACGTGACCTTCGTTATGAATGGCTTCGGACAACTGCAAACCAAAACGGTTATACAAAAATTGCCACAGGTCATAACCGTGACGACAGTGTTGAAACATTCTTTATTAACCTGGTAAGGGGAAGCGGTATTCAGGGATTAACTGGGATCCAGCCGGTAAATAATAATGTAATCCGTCCGCTACTCTATGCAAGCAGGGAAAAGATTACTCAATATTGCACGAAACATGGATTGCGCTATCGTGAGGACGCAAGCAACAAAGAAACAAAATATACAAGAAACCAGATCAGACATCTTATTATTCCCGAGTTACAAAAGATCAATCCCGCGATTGGTGATACAATTACAAATACTATCCGCCGGCTGGGAGCAGTAAATACTATTTACAAAAAGGAGATAAAAAGATTAAAAGATCAGCTTTTTCATTTTTCGGGACAAAAGATCATTATTCCCATAACCGACCTCAGAAAGTCAGGTATCGATGCCTTTATACTTTACGACCTCCTGCAGGATTATAATTTCAGTGCATCTGACATTAATGATATGATGTCGTCTTTGGAAGGACAATCAGGCAAACAATTTCATTCGGACCGTTTCAGGTTGATAAAGGATCGTAATGAACTTATTATTACACCATTAAAACACAATAATAACAATAATTATTATGTCATTAATAAGGGAACCGCAAGAATCACTGATCCCGTTTCCTTAAGCATTGAACATGCCTGTTGTGAGGAATTTCGTATACCTAATGATAAAAACATCGCGTGCCTTGACTATGAAAAAATAAATTATCCGCTTGAAATACGAAAATGGAAAAAAGGGGATTATTTCTTCCCGCTTGGAATGAAACACAGGAAAAAACTAAGTGATTATTTTTCTGATCATAAGTTTTCAATCCCTGATAAAGAAAATACATGGTTATTATGCACCGGGAACGATATCGCATGGATCATCGGGCATTGTGTGGATGATCGTTTTAAAATCACTAACACAACGAAAGAAGTTGCAATTATCAGATCCCCCATCAATCCCTCACCTTTCCCGGTCAATGTTCAGAAAAATACTTCATAAACTGGGAACGTTCAAAAATGGCAGGATCAGAAATACGCTTGTAATTCAACATTCCCCGGAAATCATCTGGTTCATTGAAGTCTTTGCTTTTCATCCAGGCAGTGAGCTCTTCGATCATTTTACTTAAATAATCTGTACCATTCCTATATAATGCAGAACAAACCTGAACAGCAGTTGCTCCTGCCAGTAACATTTTTATTACAGCCTTCCCGTCATGAATACCTGTTGATGCTGACAAATCTATCTTATCAACCAGGTGAGATATAATACCTACCCATCTCAGGGTTTGTTGTATATCGGACGGATGACTAAGTACTTCAGAAGATACCATTTTCAATTTATCTGTATTTATATCAGGTGAATAAAACCTGTTAAACAGCACGGCACCGGCAACACCCCTGTGATAAAGCTTTTCAACAAACCCGGGAAGGTTTGTAAATTGTTGCCCCAGCTTTATCGTCAAAGGCAGAGATGTCAAAGATTTCACTTCGGAGATTATTGAGTAGTATAGCTCTTCATAGTGCTGACCGAATTTTTCTTTATCAGTTGGTAAAAAATAAACATTTAATTCAAGTGCATCCGCACCTGCCTCTTCAATTTTCTTTGACTGGGAAACCCACTCACTTAAACTCGTGCAATTTATACTGGCAATTACAGGAATGTCAACTGATTTTTTTGAATTTTCAATAAGTTTAAGATACTCTTCAACAGAATTGGATTTTGTATAATTCAGAATATAATCTTCCGCTTCCGGGTAATCGCTCCAATCAATCATGCTGCCTGCTTCAATATTAATCTGTTCTTCAAACAATGATTTAAGCACAACAGCGCCAGCTCCGGCTTTTGCTAATTTTTTAATTTTATCGACGCTATCGGTCAATCCGGAACTGCTAACAATAACCGGATTTTTCAATTGTAACCCTAAATAAGTAGTAGATAGATCAATCATTAGTATATAGATTTTATTGAATAGACTCACGTTTTCCAAAAATAAGGCTGCCAACCCTGATCATTGTAGCTCCTTCCTCAATAGCAATAAGATAATCATCAGACATACCCATTGATATTTCCTTAAAATATTCAACTCCCGAAAAATATTGTTTTTTCAATTTATCAAAGCAGGATCTCAAATAATGAAACTCGGATCGTATAATCGCCTCATCATTAGTGAAAGTAGCCATTCCCATCAGGCCGGTAACCCTTATATGTTTAAGTGACCTGTATTCATCCGTCTCGAGTATTTCAACAAGATCATCATAACTTAATCCATTTTTGGTCTCTTCTCTGGCTATTTTGAGTTGTATCATGCAATCAATGATCCGGTTATTCATTGCCGCCTCCTTATTTATTGTTCTTAAAAGCTTGTAACTATCAACCGATTGAATTAATGACACAAAAGGAACAAGGACTTTCACCTTGTTTGTTTGTAAATGGCCTATCATATGCCATTCAATGTCACGTGGCAAACTTGTATGTTTTTGTATAAGTTCCTGGGCTTTATTTTCCCCAAAACTTTTTTGCCCTGATCGATATGCTTCTAAAATGATCCCGGGGGGGTGAGTTTTGGAAACAGCAATAATCTTTACATTTTCAGGGATACCGGCTTTTAGTTCCTGAATTCTCCTTCCTGTGCTCATAGTCCGATTATTCAATCAAATTCATTTCACTCCAAAAATAATAATAAAAAGTTTTGACCCGGGGGATTTATTCTGTTTTTATGATACATTCCATATTGAGGGCCTGATAACTAACAATTAAAAATAGTGTTTAACAGATTTGCTAATATACTGCAAAAGAGATAATAGAAACGAGGAAAGTCCTTTACAATCTCAGTTTAACTTAATAAAAAACCGGCTAAGGCCGGTTTTTTAAACGTTTCTCAGATACTTAATTAACTGCCCTGATCATTTTTGAGTTTCCTTGGCAACTTCTAAAATATCCATGACAACATCGTCCCTCACATCCATCTCCAGTGTATTAAGATATTCATATATTTCCGCGAATTCATCATCTTCTTCAATATTTAATAACGGATCAAGATGTAAAATGTCAAGTTTATTTTTTGAAGCGAGGGTGTTAATTAAAAAATGAACGGTAGAGTTTCTATTCATAGGCAATTTATATTATTATTTGTAAACAAATATGAATATCAAACGCCCTGATGAAAAAAATATTGTATTAAAAATACTTTATTTTATTCAACCATTCAAATTTTTACTTTTATTTTTTCTCCGTTTTAAATTAGTGTCTGTCTTTAAACTCTGCAAAATGTCTAAGCGGTTATGTGTCGGTTCATAAAGTTTAATTTGCAAGGCTTGCGCAGTCCGAAAATGCGAGAGCCACAAGTCACAGACTTGCGGCAGATGGGTCCGAGAATGCGGAGTTTACCAGTCGTAAATGAGCAATTTCCGGATAAGCGTAACGCAGCAAATGGGACTTTATGGACAGACACTAATTCATCGTCAGGTTCATCTTTTTTTCCTTCACGAGCTTTCTCAGGTTGATCAGTGCATAACGCATTCTTCCCAGTGCTGTATTAATGCTTACATTAGTCTGTTCTGCAATTTCTTTAAAACTAAGCCCGCAAAAATGTCTGAGTATAACCACCTCTTTCTGATCATCGGGCAATTCATCGACAAGATTGCGAACATCTGAAGTAATCTGATCCGTTATTATATCTTCTTCAATATTCGATTCTGAAAATTTTCTTGTATTAAAAAGATCAGCTTCGTAATCATCATTTGAACAAGTATTTAACTGCTTCTCCTTACGAAAATGATCAATGATCAGATTGTGTGCAATCCGTATCACCCATGACAGAAACTTTCCATTGTCCCTGTATTTACCATTCAGAAGAGATTTGATTACTTTAATGAATGTATCCTGAAAAATATCCTCGGCAAGATGCTGATCCTTTACGATAAGAAATATATAAGTATAGACTTTCTTTCGATGACGACTGATTAAAAGCTCTAAACTTGCCTGATTTCCTCCGATGAACTGATTTACGAGTTCATAATCAGTAAGATTATGTGCTTTCAAAACTACCTCCTTTTTTTATGTTATTCATTAAAAAAAGTAGAGTTTTTCTCGATAAACAGTCCTCCGTTTTTTGGGTTAGTATTTAAATCAACATGCAAGTAAGTATTTTTTTTTAATTATTCAAATACCTTTGCACAATTATTTTTCGTAAATTTTTAATAAAGGTTACGATATTATCAACAATTCTCATGCCACAAACAATAAATAAAAACAATAAGTACATTTCGATCAGGGGTGCTCGGGTTCATAATCTGAAGAACATTGATCTGGATATTCAACGAAATCACTTTGTAGTAATAACAGGCCTTTCGGGATCAGGAAAATCATCACTGGCCTTTGATACGATTTATGCAGAAGGACAACGAAGATACGTGGAAAGCTTATCGTCTTATGCCCGTCAGTTTCTGGGCAGAATGAACAAACCCGATGTGGATCTTATAAAAGGTATACCCCCGGCAATTGCCATTGAACAAAAGGTTAATACCCGTAATCCAAGGTCTACCGTGGGAACATCAACTGAAATATACGATTACCTGAAACTGCTTTATGCCCGTATCGGAACAACCTTTTCCCCGATTTCAGGAAATCCGGTTAAGAAAGATACGATAAGCGATGTGGTTGATTTCATATCAGGTTCTGCAAATGGGATTAAAGGACTTATCCTGAGTCCTCTCAATAAGATCACCAACCTTAAATTCGAGCAACAACTAAAGGATATAAATCACCAGGGAATAACGAGAATTGAGGTTGATGGGAAAATATTTCGGATCAATGATGTAGTTGAAGATATAAAAACATTTGAAGAAAAACATATCCGTATTGTT
>Ga0307421_1001969_pt1 | contig 11923 bp, 10 predicted proteins | sample SalMarWE160270MG_FD_202163 | JGI IMG/M metagenome (GOLD analysis project Ga0307421, IMG submission 202163) | Salt marsh sediment microbial communities from the Plum Island Ecosystem LTER, Massachusetts, United States - WE1602-70 | ecosystem: Environmental > Aquatic > Marine > Intertidal zone >...
GCTGTGGGCGAGGAACTCGGCCAGGGCGGGCTGCTCGATCTGGCGGACCCGCCCGGGGAGACGGCGCCGGTAGACTTCATGACCCAGATACTGGGCGACGTGATGACAGGGATGCTCGTCTTCTACGCCTTCCTGGCTGGCGGCCACTGCGCCCAGTCGATCATCAGGGAGGACGAGCAGGGCACGCTGGCCCGTCTCTTCACGACGTCTACGCCCAGGTCGGTGATACTGGGCGGGAAGCTGATGGCGGTGTTCTTCACAGTCATCGTCCAAGTGCTGGTCAGCATGCTGATGGCCGGGTTCATCTTCGGCCTAAGCTGGGGAAAGGCAGTCCCCGCCGCATTGGCGGTGCTGGGGCTTGTCGCCGCCTCCGCGGGATTCGGCGTGTTCATCATGTCGTTCCCGAGGACCACCCGCCAGGCTGGTCCTGTGCTTGGTTCGATAATACCTGTGACTGCCATGGCCGGCGGCCTGTACACCACCGGATTCGCCAACATGCCGAAGGCCTTCGACACGATAGCGCTCTTCACGCCGCAGGGCTGGGCCTTACGGGCCTGGAATGTGGCGCGGGCGGGTGGCGTACCACTGGAGGTGCTGGTGCCGGCCGGCGTCGCTCTTGCATTCGGTGTGGTGGCCTTCATGGCCGGAGCGTTTGTGATCCGTCGGCGGTTCGCCTAGTCTGAGAATCGTACACTCCGTCAGGAGGAGTTGCATGCGCGTTCTTGATGTGGCACTGAAGGATCTCATGCAGACCAGCAGGGACTGGAAGTCGTTCCTGTTCCTGCTGTTGATGCCGATGGTCTTCACCTTCTTCTTCGGCCTGATCTTCGGAACTGTTGGTGATACTGAGGATCCTCGCCTCCCTGTCGGTATCGTTCTGCAAGAAGGTTCCGGTTCTCTGGCGGAGACCCTGCGCGAGCTGCTGGCGGCCTCGGAGGCGATCCGTCCGGTCCTGCTGGAGGGCGATGATGCAGCCAACGCGGCCAAGTCAGTGGGAGAGGGTGATTATGCCGCAGCCCTCGTCCTCCCTGCGGGCTTCAGCGAGCAGGTCTTGGCGCTCGCCTCGCAGCAGGCTGTCGAGATGGAAGGGGTGAAGCCCACGCTCATCGTCGATCAGGCGACCCAGGCCGGGCAGACGGCTGCGGGCGCAGTCGAGGCTGCGCTCTACCGGCTCCTTGCCTCTGCCCAGGTAGCACGGATCAGCGCCGGGCTTTACGACGGCCTCACTGGCTTCGAGGCCGGGCAGGAGGAGGAGTACGTTGACGAGGCGCTGGCTCTGGCGGTCGATGCCTGGCTGAATCCGCCTGTGACTGTATCCGTTCAGCACTCGGGCGACTCACAGGAAGAGGCGGAGGGCGATTGGAACCCGTACGGCCACGCCTCTGCTGGCATGCTGGTGCAGTTTGTAGTAATGGGTCTCAGCATGCCTGCGACTGTGCTCGTCCTGGAGCGCCAGTGCGGCGCTCTGCAGCGCATGCTCACCACGCCGATCAGCAGGACGGCTGTGATTGCCGGCCACATACTGGGTATGTTCGTGGTCGTGTTCCTGCAGATAGCGATTCTCATCCTTTTCGGCCAGCTGGTGCTCGACCTGGACTATGCAGCCCAGCCCGTGGCCACTGTGCTGCTGGCAGTCGTTCTGGCGCTGTGGGGTGCGAGCCTGGGATTGCTCATCAGCGTTATCGCCAGGGAGCCGGAACAGGCAGTAACGCTGGCGATGATAGCGATGTTCGTCTTCTCCGCGCTCGGCGGCGCCTGGTTCCCGCTTGATATTGCTGGGGAGACCTTCGCCGCCATCGGCCATCTGATGCCTACAGCCTGGGCCATCGATGGCCTGGAGAACATCGTCGTCCGTGGGCTAGGGCTCGACTCGGTGCTGCTTCCTGCAGGGATCGTTCTCATCTACGCTGTTGCCTTCTTTGTCCTGGCGGTCTGGCGGTTCAAGTACGAGTGACGGATCTGGCGCTGGTGTTCGGCTCGTCTCAGGAGGGTTAACATGGAGAGCAGTGGAGAAGACAGACCTAGGTGGCGGCGCCGGCGAGGGCTCGTCGGCCCGGTGTTGCTGATCGCGCTGGGCGTGGTGTTCCTTCTGAACAACACGGGCGCGCTGGAATGGGACATCTGGTGGACGCTGTTCAGCATCTGGCCGGTGCTGCTCATCGCCGCCGGCATCGATCTGCTCATTGGCTACCGATCCGCGCTGGGCTCGATCGTCGCCCTGGTCCTCATCGTGGCTGTCGTTGCCGGCGCGCTGTTCCTGGCGGCAGGCGCCCAGGATCGGCCGGCGGCGGGCGGCGAGCGGATTAGCTACAGTCTGGACGGGGCGGAGGAGGCGGAGGTCCGGCTGAGCTTGTCCGTGGCCAGGCTGCGGCTGAGCGGGCTGTCCGATTCGTCGTATCTGGTCGACGGTGACATCGCCATCGGAGGCGGCGAGTCGATAGAGAGGAGCTTCTCTGTCGACGATGGTGTTGCCGAGCTGGAGCTGTCCAGCGAGCAGACCACACCTGTGCCATTCGCTTTCCCCGGCCGGCGGGCCTGGGACCTGGGCCTTAATTCCGATGTCAGCGTCGCCCTCGATATCGACCTGGGGGTCGGGCAGGTGGAACTGGACCTGGCCGGGATGATGCTCACTGACCTGGCGTTCGATGCCGGTGTGGGCCAGGTGACGCTCACTCTGCCGGAGGCAGCGGCCTCCAACGTGCGGCTCTCGATGGGCGTCGGCCTCGTCACGATCGATGTCCCCGAGGGTGTGGAGGTCCGCGTCCGCTTCGATACCGGCCTGGTTGTGAGGAGCTTGCCGGACAACTTCCAGCGCCGCGGCGACTACTACTACACGCCGGGCTACCAGACGGCTGAGTGCAAGGTGGACCTGGACCTGGACCTGGGCGTCGGCATCGTCACCGTTAGCCAGCAGTAGCAGGCCTGTCTTTCTGTGCATATCCGGCGTGATGCCTCGAAGAAAGCCAGGCTGCCTGTACATCGAGTCATGTAACCGGCGCCGGGGAGGCGCTGCCGAGCGTGAACGAAGACCGGAATCCAGCTCGCGCCTCCGATCCAGCGGGCCGCTTTCGTGACCCGGCCGCGGCTGCGGCTGTCGTAGAAGAAGTCCGCGCTCGCTCCGAGCGCCAGGTCCGTTTCATGGAGTTCTGCGGCGGTCACACGCACGCCATTCGCCGCTTCGGTATACCCTATCTCTTGCCCAAGACGATCGAGCTGCGCGCCGGGCCGGGCTGCCCGGTCTGCGTTACCTCTGCTGCGGACATCGATCATGCGATTGCTCTGGCCCAAGTGCCGGATGTGATCCTGGCTACGTTCGGGGACATGATTCGCGTCCCCGGAAGCGGCGATGGAGGCAGACCCGGCCCGACACTAGCCGGCGCCAAGGCACAGGGTGCGGACATTAGGCTGGTCTACTCCCCGCTCGATGCGCTGGCGCTGGCTCGCCAAAACCCGCTCCGGCCTGTAGTCTTTCTTGGCGTCGGGTTCGAGACGACGGCCCCCATGGTTGGCTCGTCGATCCTCGCTGCCGATGCTGAGGGTCTGGACAACTACTTCGTCTTCTCCACCCACAAACTGACGCCGCCGGCCACCCGGGCCGTGCTCGAGGGCGGCGAGGTCGATTTGGACGGCGTAATCGGCCCCGGGCACGTTACCACCGTGATCGGCTCCGACGCCTGGCGCTTCCTTCCGGACGAGTACTGCATACCCTGCGCAGTTGCCGGCTTCGAGCCGCTGGACATCCTGCGAGCGGTGCTGGCGCTAGTCGAGATGGCGGAGGATAGCCGCCCGGATGTCGTCACCGTCTACGAGCGGGCGGTCCAGGCCGGTGGCAACATGGCTGCCCAGCAGTCGATGGCGCGCGTCTTCGAGGTGGCCGATGTGGAGTGGCGTGGCTTCGGCAGGATAGCCGATAGCGGCCTGCGGTTGAGGCCCGCATTCGCTGGCTTCGATGCGGCGGCGGCCTTCGAAGTGGAGCTGGCACCGGCGCGGGAGCCTCCTGGCTGCCGCTGCGGGGACGTACTGAGGGGGGTGCTGCTGCCCACCCAGTGTGGCCTGTTCGGCGTCAAGTGCACCCCGGCGAGCCCGGTCGGCCCCTGCATGGTCAGCGGTGAGGGGGCCTGCGCTGCCTACTATACGTATGGCGGCGAGCTCGGAGCAAGCTGATGCCCTCGCGAGCTGCAGACTACGGCGATATAGCGCCAATCTTCGATCAGCGCTATGAAGCGGACGCTCTGGAGGGCGTGGCGCAGGCGCTGGTAGAGCTGGCCGGGGCGCTCGAGGCGCGGTCCATCCTCGAAGTGGGATGCGGCACCGGCCGCTGGCTGGCCGAGTTCGCCTCCGGGGCGAGAGCACCGTTCGGGCTCGATTACTCATCTCCTATGCTCAAGGAGGGCCGCCGGCGGGACAGGTCGTTTCGGTTGATGCGGGGCCGCGCGAGCCAGCTGCCCCTCAGGAGCGCGAGCTTCGATCTCGTCTTCTGCGTCAACGCGATCCACCAGTTCGAGTGGCAGCGCGACTTCGTGCGCGAAGCGCGCCGCCTGCTCAGGCCCGGTGGGGCGCTCGCAGTTGTGGGGATGGACCCCCGCAGTCCGCGGCACATCTGGTACATCCACGACTACTTCGAGACTACGCTCGTGAGCGATCTGGAGCGATTCCCCACACTTGCCGATCTGACGGACTGGGCGGAGGAGGCCAACTTCAGCAGTGTCGAGCGCACAGAGCTGGAGCCCATCCAGGATCGCCGGGTCGGGCGAGAGGTGCTCGATGCCCTGTTCCTCAGGAAGGACTCCTGCTCTCAACTGGCTAACCTGAGCCAGATGGCATATCAGGATGGACTGCGCCGGATCGAGTCTGCTCTCGCCGCCGCGGAAGAGGCCGGCCAGGAGATCAGCTTCGTCACAGACCTGCGGCTGGAGATGGTGGTCTGCAGGGTGGGGAAGGAGGATTGATGGGCGAGGTAGTCCGCATGGCACACGGGGCGGGCGGTCGCCTGATGGCTGACCTGATCCGCGACGTATTCGCTCCGCCTCTGGACAACGAGATACTCCGCCGCTGGGCTGACGCCGCCGTATTCCAGGCCGTGGGGCTGGCTGGCTTGGAAGCGGAAGGGCAGGGGAAGGGTGTCGGAAGGCTGGCTATGAGCACAGACGCGTTCGTCGTCCAGCCCCTCTTCTTCCCTGGCGGCGACATAGGGATGCTGGCCGTGAACGGGACGGTCAACGACCTGGCGATGATGGGCGCTCAACCGCTGGGCCTGAGCGCGGCCTTTATTCTGGAAGAGGGACTCGAGCTAAGTGTGCTGGACCGGGTCGTAGAGTCGATGGCCGCCGCTGCCCGCGCCGCCGGGGTGCGGGTCGTCGCCGGAGATACAAAGGTCGTCGAGCGCGGCCACGGGGATGGCGTCTACGTCACGACAGCCGGAGTGGGTATCGTGGGGGCGGGCGTGGAGATTGGCCCGAACGAGGTGCGTCCCGGTGACGTGGTGCTTGTGAGCGGAACCGTAGGCGACCACGGCATCGCCGTCCTCAGCGAGCGGGAGGGGCTGGCCTTCCAGTCCGAGCTCGAGTCTGACTGCGCGGCGCTGAACGGCCTGGTCCAGGCGCTGCTGGAGGCGGCGCCGCGGACGCATTGTATGCGGGACCCGACGAGGGGAGGGTTGGCGGCGGCGCTCAACGAGATCGCTCAAGCTGCCGGGGTGGGAGTCGAGATCGACGAGGCGGCCGTGCCCATTCATCCTGCTGTCTCGGCTGCCTGCGAGATGCTCGGCCTCGATCCGCTCAGCGTGGCCAGCGAGGGCCGGCTGGTCGGCTTCGTGCCCGAAGGCGAGGCGGAGGCAGCACTGGCTGCGCTCAAAAGCCATGATTTGGGCCAGGGTGCAGCGCGCATCGGAGCGGTGACGGACGAGCATCAGGGCAGGGTGCTGGCCCGCACGCCGATCGGCGGCCGGAAGATCGTGGATATGCCTCTTGGCGAGCTTCTTCCGCGGATCTGCTAGGCGGCTGCTGGCCGGATTGCCGTCGGGCGGTGATGCGTCCCGCGCTGATTGTAGTGCGGCGCGCTGTCGGTGGAGCTGCCCCTGTGGTACAATGTCACAGTCAAAGGCGGGCTGTTTGAAGGAGGAGGGTCATGACAGTCGAAGGCGAAGTACGCACTGCGGGAACGGAAACGGAGTCTGGGCAGGGGTTTCTGCGCGAGCTGGCTTGGCTGGGCGCAGGCTTCGTTCTACCCTGCGGCAGCCTCACTTTCTATCGCCGGGCTGCACGGCGCAAGGTAGGCCTGGCCATCCTGTTTTTCGCTCTGTTCGCGTTCGTTGTGAGCGTGCTGTTCACGGTGGGCGTTGGGGGTGACCTGGCGTCAGCCAGCAGCGAAATCAGAGAGGCGTTCGAGACGGGCGAGATCCCGGTCATAGTCATCGAGGACGGAGTGGCAAGTGTGGAGGCGGAGCAGCCGCTGATCCTGGTCGACGAGCAGGGTATGATAGTGGTCATAGACACGACTGGTGAGATGGAGGAGCTGAACCCGTCCACACACGACCAGGGGTTCCTGCTGACGCGGACAAGCCTCCATGTGATGAGCGCAGACGGGAGCTACCAGGAGATACCGCTTTCCGAGCTGCAGGCCGTGTTCAACGCCAATCCGCTCGTGGTCGACGGCGGATCGGTGGCCGGCGCGTGGAGTTCGTTCTCGGGCATACTTGCGGTCCTTGTCTTCGCTTTCGTCCTGGGGTGGAACCTGCTGGTTGACCTGGCCTACGTGGCCCTGGTGGCCCTGGTCATCTGGGGGGTCGTCTCGCTCCTGCGCTCGGGGACTGGATTCCGTCCGATCCTGATCGCCGGCCTATACGCGCTCGTGCCGGCGACCTACCTGCACTACCTGCTTGGACTGCTGGGGATCCGCTTCCTGACGCTGCAGAGCCTGCTGCTCCTGCCCATGTGGGCCATCGCGCTTGCTGTCGCGTCGATGCAGAAAGATGGCGGGCTGCTGCGCGGCGAGCGCCCGATTCGGCTCTGGCGCGCCCTGATTGGGCTGCCCGCCCTGATAGCGCTGGCACTCAGCGTGGCCGGTGCCTTCGAGCCCGGCACGGCCGTAGCCTGGGCTGTTCCCTGGGCCGCGTCTGTGGTGAGCCTGCTCGGCCTCGTCGCGGCGGGACTGCTCACGGCCAGGCCCGCGACGGTGCCCGGAGCGGGAATGGGCGCTCCGCCAGAGACAATCTAGACAGCCAGGCCAGCCCATCCCTACCAACGCGCCGAACGCCGAGCTCGCGGCCGAGTTCATCGCCTTCCTCGTCGGGCCGGAGGGCGAGGGCATCATGCAGCGCAATGAGCATCCGATGATCCTTCCGCCCGTCGCCGACAACGTGGAACCAGTCCCCGCTCTGCTGCAGCCGCTGATCGCTCCACAGCCCTGAACCAGGCGCACGCCCCGCAGCCTGTACACCTGTCCTTCGCGCTCGCCTCGGCACGAGACGGGCGGCCGTCTGCTCCCTGCTAGTGCCGATTCACCAGGTAGACGCCGCCGATCAGGATCGCCGCGCCCACGACGAGGGCTGAAGTGACCGGCTCACCGAATGCCAGGGCGCCGATCGTGACCGCGAACAATGGTACCAGGTAGACGAATCCGGCGACCCTGCCCGCTGCCATGTGATTCAGTGCCGAGTACCAGATGCTGTAGCCGAGCACTGTGCACAGAAGGGCCAGGAAGAGTGTGGAGGTCCAGAACGAGAGGGGCAGGTCTGGCAGGGCTGTGACCAGCGACGGACTGGCGAAGGCCAGGGAGAAGATGCCAGCGTAGATCAGCGTGATCCCCGTAACGAGTACCGGCGGATGGCGCGCCACGAGGTGTTTGCCCCCCACGGTGTAGATCGCCCAGCACAGCGGGGCCAGCATGGTGACGAGCGCGTATCCGGCATCATCGAGCGACACCTCTCTGCCGCTTCCCCAGCGGACGATGACAAAGAGCCCACCGAAGGCGATGAGGATGCCCAGCAGGCGGTGCCAGCGAAAGCGCTCCTTCAGGAAGGCGATGGACAGCACGTAGGTGAAGGCGGGGTTGAGGGCAATGATCAGGCTGGCCGTCCCCGCCGCGACACCGGTCTCGCCCCAACCGAGAAAGATGTTGTACAGCACGGCGCCGATCAGCCCCATGAGGGGGAGACGCCAGGACTCGGCCCGCACAATCCGCCACACCTGTCTGGCGCGTGTCGGCAGCAGTAGCGCGGCGAAGGTCAGAGCCACGGGAATGAAGCGAACGGTGACCAGCTCCAGCGGTGTCACGTGGGAGACGACGTGCTTGATCGCGGCGAACGAGGCGCCCCAGATCAGCGTCACCAACAGGAGAAGGCCCGTCCACAGTCCGGCAGAACGGCCTGACGATTGAGCGGTGGCTGGTTGGCTCATAGTCGTAGATTGTACTCATTCTCCCCTGCCTGTCCAGCGCCGGCGGGCGCAGAGTTGTTGCCGCGGCCAGGATTCCGTAGTAGACTAGCGCTGGCGGGACTTCAGCGGCCGGGCTGCGGTGGGATCAGCCTTGAGGTGAGCGGCGACCCCAAGCAGCGCGGCCGGGTGGGCGAAACAGGAGGGGCATCGTGATCCAGACGATTGGTCTCACCAAGCGCTTTGGCTCCCTGGTTGCCGTGGGCGACCTCAATCTGACCGTGGGGTCCGGCGAGCTGTTCGGCTTCCTGGGCCCGAACGGGGCGGGCAAGACGACGACCGTGCGAATGCTCGTCGGCCTGCTCCAGCCCACGGCCGGGACGGCGATCGTGGCCGGCCACGACGTGCTGCAGGAGCCTCTTGAAGTCAAACGAGCGGTGGGCTATCTGGCCGAGGTGCCCTACTTGTACGAGAAGCTCACCGGCTCGGAGTTCCTTCGCTTCGTAGGCGGCCTATACGGCCTCACGGATGCCGAGAGCGACGAGCGGGCGGAGCGCCTGCTCGGGTTGTTCGACCTGGAGGAGAAGAAGGACCAGCTTGTCCAGGGCTACTCTCGTGGTATGCGCCAGAAGCTGGGCCTCTCTGCAGCCCTGCTGCACGAGCCGCAGGTGCTCCTGCTCGATGAGCCGCTGGCTGGTTTCGATCCCCGCAGCGCCGCCCGGGCGAAGGAGGTGCTGCGCGAGCTGTGCAGTCGTGGAGTGACGATCATGATGTGCACGCACGTGCTCGAGATCGCGGAGCGAGTGTGTGACCGCATTGGCATTCTCGACCAGGGGCGCCTGATCGCCGTAGGATCGATGGATGAGCTGCGGCAGCAAGCGCACTCGGCGGCCGGAGCGACGCTCGAGGAGATGTTCCTCCGCCTCACGGGCGACGGGGAGACGGCGGAAGCGGCGGCGATGCTGGGCAGGGCGGACTAGCGCTATGGTTGGCAAGATACTCCGTCCACGCCTGTGGGTCCTTCGCAGATGGGTGCGGGAGAGCTCTCCTGCCGTCCGCGCCGGCATGCTCGTCTTGCTCGCCGCCCTTGTTGCAGGCGGCGGATGGCTCTACTCCAAAGTCGTCAGTGCCCTGGCTATCGATCAGGTAGCCGCAGTTGCAGCCGGGATGGTGCCCATCTGGCTATTCTTCCTGGTGATTGCCGCTCTGCTCGGGATCGGCGACATCCTGCAGCGTCTGTTCCTATCCTCCGATCTTGAGCTCTTGATGACCGCGCCCGTTCCCCTGCGCACAATCTATCTGGTGAAGCTCTTCGAGTGTACTCGCGTGCTCTGGCTGCCGGCCTCGCTTGTGCTTGTCTTCCTGATTGCCTTGGGCCACGGACAGCGCGCTCCTGCCGCCTTCTTCCCGCTGGCTGTGCTTCTCGTGCTCGCCTCGACGCTCAGCGTGGCCTCTGTCATGGCCGCGCTGGTGATGCTCTTGGTGCGGATCATTCCCCCCCAGCGGCTGCGTGTCTGGATTCCGGCGGCCCTGGGCGTGGTCAGCGTGGCGCTGGCCCTCGGGCAACAGTCGCTGCTGCAGCAGTCGGTCGTCTGGGAGAACTGGGCGGTGATCGCCCAGGCCGTGCTCGATACGGGCCGGCTGGCGGTCGCCACTGTGGTATCCTGCGCCGCGGCGCTCGTTCTGGCGCTGGGGGGCTACCTGATCTTCAGGCGTGCCTTCTACTACGGCTGGAGTAGCTTTGCCCAGGCAGCTGTCCCCCGGCCGAGCGCGGCCACCCGGAGGCGAAAGGGCGCTGTCCGGGCGGGGGTGGGCCAGGTGCTATCGCCGCAGTGGCGCTCGCTTCTACTCAAGGAGTGGCATTCCTTGCGCCGCGATCCACGCCAGCTGATCAACCTGGTCATCACTCCCCTGATCGTCATAGGCTTCTCCGTGACCATGCTCAAACCGGAAGGCCCCTTGGGCATACTGATGTTCTGGAACGTCCTGTTCTTCGCCGTTCTCATGGGATCGAGCGCCGTCTTCCACCTGGGGGTGGCAGCCACCGTCGGGGAAGGGCGCAATGTCGATCTCCTGCGCAGGCTGCCCGTCCGAATGAGGACGATCCTGGCCGCCAAGTTCTGGGTGTCCTGGATGCCTGCCTGGCTGGCCTGGCTCCCTGTGCTGGCTGTGGCCAGCCTGCTTACGGAGCTGACTGTGTTGCAGGTATCGATCCTGGCCGGGGCATTGGCTTTGGCGTTGGCGGAGGTGGGCTCTGTCGGACCGGCGATCGGTGCTCTGGCGGGCGACTTCGCTGTCGAGGAAGAGACGCGGCGGATGCCCATACCGATTCAGCTTCTCGGCATCCTGCTTCCCGGTGTATCTGTGTTGTTGACCGGGTTGAGTTGCGCTCTGGTCGTCTTCACCTTCTTCCCCTCCAGCGAGCTGGCGGCGACGACGGAGCAGGCGCTGGATGTCCTCCCTCCGGTCGCCTGGGTGGCCGGGGGCGGAGTGCTGCCGTGGCTGGGCCTGATCCTTGGCCACGCCATCTTCCTGCTCATCGTCGCGCGGCTGTGGAACGCGGGCGCGCTCCGGATGGAGCGCTGGGAGCCTGCCTGAGCGTCCCCTGCATGGGTCGACAGGCTCAACCCGTTCTCCTACGGCCAGGAGCTTATGTCTAGCAGCCACGCATGCCCGGCCTAGTGCCAGCGTCTCCTTGACAGCATGACCCCCCGTGGTAGAATTGATCTGAGCCGCTAGGGCGGGCAGGACGGCGGGCTTCGGCCCTGCCGTAGTTACATAATGACAGACAAGTCGGATAGTGCTCAAGGGGGCGGCAAGCGCCCCCGTTCTCTATTGCGATGGTCGGCGCTGGCCGCGGCGCTGGCTGTCGCCGGCTACATACTGGGCGCAGCACTGGCCCACGTGTGGGCGCCGCCGGTTTCGCTGCTCACATCCCTCGTCTTCGACGATGCTGCCGGGCCGTCCGAGCTGCCGCCGGGTGTCATGGTCGAGGGTAGTCTTGACTGCGCAGGAAGCGATGAGTGGCTCTTCAGCGGCCGACGGGGCCAGATCGCCGTCATCGAGATGTGGCTCCACCCGGGAGCCGGCTCCGACGTCGATGCGGAGCTGGCCCTCCGGCTTGCCGCTCCGGATGGGACCGTCCTGGCCAGCGAGGCGGGCTCCGTCTTCATGCTGCCGTACGTCGTCGAGCCGAGCCTGCCCAACAGCGGCGTCTACCGGGTGGAAGTCGCTCCCGTCTCCGGGGCAGCGGGCCGCTATTCGCTGGCCCTGGCTCTGTCTGATCCGCCTCAATCGGGCGCGGCCGGCGGCGGCGCACCTTCAGAGCTGGCCGATCCTGGCTCGGGCTCGGGAGCTGCGACTGCAGTAGAGGGCAGGTTCATCTGGCCCAGCCAGAACCGTGAGATATCTGGGTGGACCTTCCACGATCCGCGCAACCCGGGCCACATTGGCCTGGATATCGCCGCCGCGATGTGGGACCCGATTGTGGCGGTCGACGACGGCGTGGTGGTTTACGCCGAGTGGGGAGGGGGGTACGGCAACCTGGTCGT
>Ga0307421_1001973_pt1 | contig 11916 bp, 9 predicted proteins | sample SalMarWE160270MG_FD_202163 | JGI IMG/M metagenome (GOLD analysis project Ga0307421, IMG submission 202163) | Salt marsh sediment microbial communities from the Plum Island Ecosystem LTER, Massachusetts, United States - WE1602-70 | ecosystem: Environmental > Aquatic > Marine > Intertidal zone >...
GCTGGCTTGGCTTTTGCCCGTAAAAAAATCCAATAGAGCGAAGCGATCAGGTTTTTTCTTTTGTCGGGAACCCCGACGATCACCGGAGGTAATCTCGCCACGGAAAAATCCGGCTTGGCTTTTGCCCGTAAAAAAATCCAATAGAGCGAAGCGATCAGGTTTCCTGTTACCATATATCCTGATTGAGGTGTTATTCTAAAGGATTAAATCAGATATGGATGATTATTCAAAAAAAGAATTTGCAATAAATAGTATTCGTCAATAGAGTCGACAAAATGTATAACCGAACATGTGTCTGTTCAGAAGGTTTCATTTGCAAGGCTCGCGCGGTCCGGAAACGCGGGGTTTACTTGTCGTGAATGAGCGATTTTCGGACAAGCGTAAAGCGGTAAATGGGACTTTATGGACGGACTCTAATTTCCTGGATTTGGTATCAGGAACCTATACGATAAAAATTGATGTGGCCCAGGGAATAATTACAGGAGAACCTCAGTAAGCCAGATCGTTAGGGTTTTTTCTAGTTATGAATTGTAGCTTTACTATTTTTTAGGGAAGCTTTTTTTTGAGATTTTGTTTACTTTTCTCAAGTGGTATGATTATTGCTCGGAGTTTAATAACTCAAAAACTATTTCATATGAAACCCTCATCATTAAGGTATTTAATTTAAATAGTACAAAAACAACCGAGCGAAGCGAGCTCATGAACTCGCTTTAAAATGAGTTCATGAACACCATTTAAAATAAATAACAGGTGAACAACTACCACCAACTTTGATTAAACGAAATAACAACTTAATTATTAATAACTTAACTAATATATATTCGAATGAAAACAATTAAGCAATTATTAGCAGGAAGAATAATACGGGTTTCTTCCTTATATATTTTGGCTCTGGTGTTTATACAATGCGAAGGACCTATGGGCCCTCGCGGGTATGATGGCCGGGATGGCCGGGATGGTATAGATGGCACTGCTTTTTCTTATTCTGCCATATACGATGTTCAAACTAATGGATGGAGTGGAGATGCAGATGGCTACATTTGTTATCTTGATGTGCCCGAGATCACCGAGGATATTTATTATGAAGGCGCAGTACTGGTTTACCGTTTATTTGAAGATGAATCGATAAGTTTCAATATGCTTCCTTATACCTATGTTAATAATGAGCTGACAGTCTATATGGACTTTGATGCTTATTTAGGAGGTATTGATCTGATTTATAGGAAAATCTTTGATGGTGTAAACGATACTTATCCTCCGGAAAAACTTATGTCATTCAAAGTGCTGATTGTTGAAGGAATTCCTTTGGCAACACTGAAAACCATGGTTGATGTAAAGGATTTCAATGCTGTTGCAAAGATGCTGGGCAATCATACAACCGTGCATTAAGAGAAAAGTGTTAAAAGGTAAAAGCCGCAGGTAATTATGCTACCCAAAAAACCTAAATTTATCAGTTTTCAGCAGACACTAATTTGTAAATAACAGTCGGGTGCCCGGTGACATGGAACACCTTAAAAGCGTTTGAGCCGTATGCAGGGAACCCGAATGAAGTGGAGTTCGTGACCGTGGGGAATAAACTGTTACGTACGGTGGTGAAAGGGCCGAGATAAGGAATTTTTCCTTACCTTTCCTTGCCCGATTTAGAGTACGTTGCAAAAAATCACTCCCAGGTTCCATTGTATCTGATTAATGAGTAATTATCGTTTTTCAGCATTTTATAGATATGATTCGTTAGGATTAGATCGATTCTAATTCATTTAAATAGTTTTGTAAGATTCTTAATTCTTTTTTTTGATATTTCGAAATTTTTCCGGCAAAATAAAATGCAATAAGCATCCCAATTAGAAAGCCAAATATCAAACCCCAAAGATTTTCTTCATCCTGAAAAGTTCCTATAAAACTTTTTGATGTATAAAAAACATTAATAGAAAGTATTAGTAAAATACCCAGGAATGGAATAAAAGTAATCTCTAATTTGTTTTTAAGTTCTTTTGACAAAAACTGAACTTTATTATTTAAGGACACATAAACATTGTAGTTCTCCCTAACATTAAAATGTAATTTTTTGTATGATTTAATATAATACAGCAGGAGTGTTATAATTATTATAGCAAGAACAGCATTATTTAATAAATATAAAATATCGTTTTTTATTTCTAATGATGCAATAATAAGGAAAGTTATTACACCAATACATAGTAAAATACTTGTCATAAGAAACCATCTGAATTTTGATAAGATTCTTTTTGTTTTGGAGAGCAGGATTTCTTTGAGTTCATTTTTTGTTTTAGGAGTTAAAATATCATCTATTTCAATCCATATATTTTTTAGTTCATTTGTCTCCATGATTATGAGTATTAAATTTGTTCCTTAAGAATTTTTTAATTCGGTTAATTTTTGTTCCAACATTGGTTTTGGATATACCTATAATTTCAGAAATTTCTTCATGGCTTTTATCTTCCAGATACAAGAACATAATTGATTTGTCGATCTCATTTAAATTTTGAATTGCTTCAATAAGCCATCGTAAATTGTCATTATTTATAAGTTTATCAAAATGATTATCCAAGTCTTTTATTTCAGGTAGATTATCATGAATCTCATTTTTTGATTTTTTTCTTAGAGAGGAAATAGTAGTACTTATAGAAATAGCATAAATCCATGAACCAATGCTTTTTTTATTTTTAACGTTTGGGAAGGATCTCCATAATTGAAAGACTATCTCCTGAAAGTTATCTTGTCTATCTATATCATTTTTAAAGTAAATAAGATTTACTTTATGTAATATTCCCTGATATTGTGATAAGATTTCTATAAATTCTTCTTCCATTGATATTATATTTGTTTACTAATAAAGTCGTAATAAGTGAAAAAAAATCACACCAAAGCAAAAATAAAGCACGAATAATAAGAATATAAGTAATTAAACGACTTAACCTGCATTATTAACTTCACCGAGCTAAAGGTTCATAAAAATCAATGAATCCCTCATCATTAAGGTATTTAATTTAAATAGTACAAAAACAACCGAGCGAAGCGAGTTCATGAGCTCGCTTTAAAATGAGTTCATGAACTCATTTTAAAGCGAACTCGTGAACACCATTTAAAATAAACAACGGGTGAACAAATTCCACCAACTTTGATTAAATGAAATAACAAATTAAATACTAGTAACTTAACTAAAATATATACGAATGAAATTATTTTATGTGTTGAAAGTTAACAGAATAACAAACAGGGTCACGAAATATAATTTTTATTTATTTTTACAAACTGCGCCAGTTTCAGCGTGTCTGCTTCGTTGCGGAAGCTTCGCGGTAGGTTACTACAGCTTCATCTTCCGATGCCTTGCATCTGCCCCGAACCTGACGCGTGAATAATACAACTTAAATTCTTATATTTATTTTTATTAAATAATGCAGGCTACAATTTTATTAACTATGGATCATTATACAAAAAGGAAAGTATTTTTAAAAAGATTTATTTAACCGTGTTTGCCAACGTGACTCTTTTAATTATTAGTTTTTTATTTAATGCCTCTTTGTTATTAGCGTTCGACTCAACGAAATGCACTTGGACGGCTGATAATGGTAACGGGACCTATACAAATCCTTTGTTTTACGAAGAATTTTCGGATCCTGACCTGATAAGGGTGGGTGATGATTATTATATGACCGGCACAACCATGCACACTATGCCCGGATTACCTGTGTTACATTCAAAAGACCTCGTGAACTGGGAACTGATAAGTTATGCGGTGGACAGGCTTGATACAGGTCCGGAATTAAGAATGGAAAATGGCCTTGATTTTTACGGACAGGGAATCTGGGCTCCCTGTTTTCGTTATCATAATGATACCTTTTATATTTTCTCCAATGTAAACCGCTACGGGACACGGGTTTATACGGCTGCTGATCCGGCAGGACCCTGGAAACAAAGAACTATGAATGCGCGTTTGCACGACCTGACCGTCCTTTTTGATGATGACGGGAAGATATATGCCGTATGGGGCTATAATGAGGTACATATGGTACAGCTGACCCCTGACCTCATGGATATTGTGTCGGGAACCAGAAAGGTGATCGTTGAGGCAGGAAGCGGTGCGGGTGAAGGCAGCCATATTTATAAGATCGACGGTAAATATTATATTACCAATACTAACTACGACCCGGTTTGTTACCAGGTTTGTTTGCGTGCTGATAAGCCCTACGGGCCCTATGAAGTCAATGTAATGAGTGCCGAAGAAAATTTTGGTGTTGGACAGCGGTTGCGGGTATTTAATACGCGGGATGGACCCCCTTTTGATATCGTGCGTTTTCCAGAGAATTTCACGGGTTGTATCCCAATGCACCAGGGAGGTATTGTACAGGTACAATCGGGAGAATGGTGGGGCTGGTCCATGCTGGATTATAACTCTGTAGGAAGGGTTACAGGATTGTCACCGGTAACATGGAAAGACGGTTGGCCATATTTCGGGTTGCCGGGCAACCTGACCCGTTCACCACGCGCATGGATAAAACCGAATACCGGCTTTTCATCTGAACCTTCTGCCCCGTTTGAGCGGGATGATGACTTTAGCGGACCGGATTTAAATAATGTATGGCAATGGAATCATGTTCCGGTTGATGAAAAGTGGTCACTTGATGAACGTAAAGGATATTTGCGCCTGCATTCCCTGCCTGCCGCATCATTCTGGCGTGCCAGAAACTCACTTACCCAGAGGGGTATCGGCCCCGAATCATATGCGGTTGCCGGGCTTGATGTTTCCGGTTTGCAACCGGGAGATATCGCCGGACTGGCGCTTCTTAACCTTCCCTATGCATGGATCGGGGTTGTTAAGGAGGAGAATGGACATAAAATCCGGTTTTACAACCAACAGGAACAAAAAAGTATTGACATAGAGACCAATAAAAAACGAATATGGTTAAGGGCCTGGTGTAATTTCGATACCGACACGGGTAAACTCAGCTATAGTTTTGACAGCATAAACTTCCGGGATATCGGGGGAGAGATCGTTATGCCCTACCAGTTGAAGACATTCCAGGGTGTGCGCTACGCGTTATTTAATTTTAATACCGAAGGAAAAGAAGGGGGGTATGCTGATTTTAATAGTTTCGAGGTTATCGAGCCCCGTTGTAAAGGACTTACCCGGCCGATACCGTATGATCAGGTGATCACACTGACAAGCATTGCAGATGGTACTATACTGGTAAACTGGAGGAATCATGTTCGTCCGGTAGAAGTAAACAGTACGTTTGCCGAAGGAAAAGCATCCTGTTTCAGGGTGCTTGACCGAGGGCAGGGGCGTGTTGCCCTTCAGTCAGTAGAAACCGGCGGGTACGTGACGGTTAAGGGACAGGCAGGGCTGGCGGAGGTCCGCATTGAAGATACAGAACAGGGTGAGGCCTCTGTGTTTCAATGGCAGGATATGTTACAAGATGATTTGATGCTCATGTCATTGTATAATCACAGGTACTTGTTTGCCGATCCGTATGCAGGAAGCCTCTGTTCCGCCGATGCCCGCGGAGCCAGGCCCGACCGTAAGGGAGGGGCTTGTTTTGCCTGGGAGATTGTGGGGAGAGAGGAATAAAGTTGTCAAAATATTTAACTGGTCATGTGTCTGTTCAGAAGGTTCCATTTGCAAGGCTCGCGCGGTCCGGAAACGCGGAGTTTACTTGTCGTGAATGAGCAATTTTCGGACAAGCGCAACGCGGCAAATGGGACTTTATGGACAGACACTAATTAAATAATAAATGGAGTACCTGCTACAATGTTTATTAATCTATTCCTCGCAGTTTATATCCTGGAAGTTCTCATCCCAGCAGTGCCATTCATCCTGATAGAATATCCTTCCGGCATGTGATTCGGTATTATAAAGGATTTCTACAAGCTTATCTTCACTGGAATCATAAATGTTATAGAAAGTATTGAAATCTTCACCGGTAGTGGAACCATAATAAATATAGTCGCCATTGCCCTGTACTACAGGTTTGATATTAGTGTATCTGATATCACCCGTATTGGTATTCCAGTCTCTTGTCCATTCAATACTTAAAAATTCATTCGCGTTAATAGGATTTTCATATACGGTCCATGAACCTTCGGTTCTTCCGATATCACATACCCCTTCAAACCATAAAAACTCCTGAAAACCATCCTCCTGTGTAATATACATTTCCCACTCCACATCGGGTCCGGCTATCTTACCGTATAATTCGGCTGTATATGTTATGCTGAGTACTTCCACGTTATAGGACCATTTCCAGGTATCATCAGATACCTTAACAGGTTCATGGTTGAAAGCCTCCGCATAAGAAACGACCGGTATGGCCAGGGTACTTTTCAGTATGGCATTCCAAACCGCAATGCTGGTTACGGCAACATTAAAATTATGATATGTAAGTTGTGCAGTTGATTTCTCAGATTTGAAATCAAGCATATTCATTAAAAAAGCATTCTCAGGCGGCAATTCAGGTGGTGAAGCCTCTTTATCTTTTTCACACGAAGAATATACCATGGTCATTGCTATGGCGACCACTAAGGTTATACCGGTTTCGCGAAATCTCAAAAAATTAAATCTTTTCATAATCCCTCCTTTTTAATCTATGTTATTCATGTAGATTATAATATCAACATATTATATACGAAAATAATGGATTTTTGGTTTATTACGGGTGTTTTATTTTTAAATAATGGTATTGTTATTGTACAATATTGGGGGATATTGCTTTTTAAACACTATCTTCGCTGAAGATATTATTCTTATTATTATGCATACATACAGGAAGTTAAGTTTTCCCGCGATATTACCGGAAGTTGTTTCGAAATATGCTGATCATCATGCCCTGGGTTTTGTTGATGAGAAGCCCTTGAGCTATGCCCAAATGGGTGAGAGGATCACTGCCGTTATGGCATACCTTGAGGCGATGGAGATCAACCCCGGCGACAGGGTTGTTATCTTCAGCCAGAATATGCCCAACTGGGGAATTGTTTATTTTGCCCTTCAATCCATGGGTGTGGTTGCTGTGCCGGTACTTCCTGATTTTAATACTCATGAATTGCAGAATGTGCTGCAGCATTCGGAAGCCAAAGCGGTTTTTGTTTCCGGGAACCTTGAATATAAGCTTGAAGGGATAGAAAAGGAATTTGTTAAATCAATCGTACGTATTGATGATTTTAAGGTGCTGGAAGGTAAAATGCAATCACTTGTTTTTGATGAAAAAGCAAAATACAGCGGACAATACGATCCTGATGAAAATGAGCTGGCAGTGCTGTTATATACTTCGGGTACTACGGGTGACTCAAAAGGAGTTATGCTTTCCCAGAAAAATGTGATAATAAATGCCATTCAGGGAGGAAATGTACAGGCTGTTCATGCACACGACAAGTTCCTTTCCGTATTGCCTCTGGCCCATACCTATGAGAATACACTTGGTCTTATATTACCTATATTATATGGAGCAGGGGTAAGTTATTTGCGCAAGCCCCCAACAGCGAGCATTTTAGTCCCGGCAATGAAAAGTGTACGGCCGGATCTGATGCTCACCGTTCCGATGATCATCGAAAAGGTTTACAGGAACAGTATTATGCCAGAAATTAAGAAAAAAGCCCTGACCCGTTTTCTTTATAAATTTACCATTACCCGTAAGCTAATCCATCGGATGGCCGGTAAAAAATTATATCAGACGTTTGGGGGAAGGTTGAAATTCTTTGGTATTGGCGGGGCTAAGCTCGACGCTACGGTTGAAAGGTTCCTGAGGGAAGCCGGATTTCCGTATGCAATAGGATATGGTTTAACAGAGACTTCTCCTTTACTGGCAGGATCAAATCCGTCAATAACAAAATTTCAGGCAATAGGGCCAAAAGTTATACATAGTGAGCTGAAGATCAATAATCCGGATCTTCATACCGGTGAAGGTGAGATATGGGCAAAAGGGCCTAATGTTATGCTGGGATATTATAAAAATGAAGAAAAAACCCGAGAGGTAATGACCGGGGATGGCTGGTTTAAGACCGGTGACCTGGGGGTGTTCGATTCACAAGGATGCCTTAGTCATAAAGGGCGGCTAAAAAATATGATCGTGGGTGCAAACGGAGAAAATATCTATCCTGAAGAGATCGAATCCCTGATCAATAATTACAGGCACGTTGTTGAATCAATTGTTTTGGAAAAGAAGGGGAAGCTGGTAGCGTTGGTACATTTCAACAGGGATGAGCTGGAACAGCGTGTGAAGGGAATGACCGCGGATATTTCTCATATGGCCGATAAAAAAATTGATGAGATTACCCATAAAGTAGATGAAATTGTAAACGAGCTGACTGCAGAGCTGAAGCATTTTATTAATGCAAGGGTTAATAAATATTCACGTATTCAAATGTTGGTTGTCCATCCCGATCCTTTCAAAAAGACTGCTACACAAAAGATAAAGCGTTACCTGTATTATTAATGCTTGTTTGTAATATACGGCCGGTAATAAATAATTATCAACAAATTATTTATTCACACTTTAGATATTTGCATTTCAAAAAAGATTAATTTTACTGTGATTATTTTTTTGTTTTCTTCGTTAATTTTAATTTTTGGAAGAGGGTGAAAAGCATTATCATGATTGTCAGTTTATACTGGCATTATGTGCCTTATGGGAGGTACATTATTTGCAGTATTTATAGCGGTTCCTCATGACACACGAGTCACCCCATAAACTGCTTGATGGAGCTGCGGGATATGGATTAGCCATATCAGCCGAATCACAGGAACTGACTGCAATAGTTAAGGACCTGTCCAATTCCCCTATTGACCGTCTGGAAGCATACGAGGATATTATGAACTTTGAGGTAGGTGATACCAGTCTTACCCGTGCACGTAACATTGAAAGGGAGACAGGCCTCAGGCAGTTATATCTTAAATTCGAAGGTAATAATCCTACCGGCACTCAGAAAGACCGGATCGCGTTTACACAATGCCTGGATGCTTTGCGTCGCGGATTTGACACCGTCACTCTGGGCACCTGTGGTAATTATGGTGTGGCCTGTGCATTGGCGGCTCAGCTGGCCGGACTTAAATGTATTATTTGTATTCCTGAAGATTACCATTCACAGAGGCTTGACGAGATGAGGCGTTTGAATGCTGAGATCATCAGGACCCCGGGAAGTTATGAGGAATCTGTCAGGTATTCAAAAAAGCTGGCCTTCGGGCGTGATTACTATGATGCCAATCCCGGAGGAGCCAATTCACATCTTCAATTGATGGCTTATGCCGAGATAGCGCATGAGATCTATGATCAGCTTAGGGATGCCCCAAGAATCGTTGCTGTGCCGGTATCTAACGGTACCTTGCTGGCAGGTATCTACAGAGGTTTTGCCACTCTTTACAAACGGGGTAAGACATCACGAATACCCAGACTTATAGCCGGATCATCTTACAGAAAGAATCCTATCATATTGTCATTCAAAAATAATCACGAAAGCTGTAATGATCTGGATCCGAAAATTATTAAAGAAACGAAGGTTAATGAGCCCCTCATAAACTGGCATTCATTCGATGGAGATGAGGCGTTATGGTCGATAAGAAAATCTGACGGCTGGGCATTGGATGTAAGTGATTCAAAAATGATGTATTATTCAAAAATACTGAAAGACAGGGAAGGGCTTAATGTATTGCCTGCATCTACTACAGGACTGATAGCACTGCTCGAAGGCCACAGGAAAAGGCCGGAAGAAGGGGACAGGTATGTTGCAATACTTACAGGAAGAAAATAAAAATTTTATATATGGACGGAAATGCAATTGTATATTGCCAGGGGGCATTTAATACTCCGAATGGCAAAACAGCTCACGGACTGGTACGTTTTACAAAGAGATATAAAATTCTTTCCGTGATTGATTCAAACTATGCCGGTAAAGATGCAGGTAAGGTTTTGGATGATAAGACATTGGGAGTACCGATCTTTGGCATGTTAAAAGAATCTCTTGAACATGCACGCAATAATATGAAGATACCGAAATTTTTCGTTGTCGGACTGGCACCTGATGGCGGCAGGCTGAGCGAACAGACAAAGAAAGATATGCGGAAAGCTCTTGAATCAGGGTTGAATATTGATTGCGGACTGCATGATTTTGTGTCGGATGACCCTTTTCTGAGAAAGCTTGCAGTACAGAAAATGGCAAGTATAAGAGATATCAGAAAGCCACCTCCCAGGGGCCAGCTGCATTTTTTCAGCGGTAAAATTGAAAAGGTGAAAAGTCTGAAGCTTGCAGTACTGGGAACCGATTCGGCTATTGGAAAACGGACAACAGCCTGGATCATAGTTAACGGTCTTCAGGATATGGGATATAAAAGCGAGATGATCGGTACGGGTCAAACAGCCTGGATGCAGGGAGCAGGATATTCCATTATACTGGATACACTGGTTAATGATTTTGTATCGGGTGAAATTGAGCATGCCGTATACAGTGCATATAAAAATGAAAGGCCGGATGTTATTGTTATTGAAGGGCAGGGCAGCCTAATGAATCCCGCGTATCCCGGTGGTTTTGAAATTCTGGCTGCAGGAAGGCCCGATTTTGTGATACTGCAACATGCACCTGCCCGTGAAGAATATGACGGATTTCCGGGCTATTCCATTCAGCCGCTTGAACATCAGATAAGGGCGATTGAAGTGATATCAGGCAAAAAAGTCATTGCCATAACAATCAATCATGAAAATATTAAAATGGAAGACATCCCTTTGGTTTGCAAACAAATTGAAGATGAGGTGAACCTGCCTGCTTTTGATGTTCTGGCTAACGGACCGGAAGATCTATTGAAACTGATCATCAAATACATGAAGCCCGTGAAAATAATATCCGCGCAAGATGTCTGATAAAAACCTGGAATCCTTTGTTGTAATTGACCGGTTGACGGTTGGCCCTGTTGACCTTCAACCCCGTAAGGTCAGCGCTCCATATATTGTTGAAAGAAGTGACGGGAAAACCGAAGAGAATGTTTTTGTATATTCATTTGAAGAAGAGGTGTTTGATCCGGATAATATGTCTGATCAGAATCTTGCTTCAATGATGATATCCCAGATAGCATTGAATTATGGTTTGTTTTGCAGGGAGATAAATTTTCGCGGAATTTTTGACAATACCGATAAGGCTTTTTTAAAGAGTATGATGGAAAACACGTCACGTGAAATTTATATAAATAAGCTGCTAATAGCCAATCCTTTTGTCATTGATGATTACAAAGGCCTTAAACCTGAAAGGAAAAGTCGTTATACTGCTGCAAAAATCCTGTTTACAGCTATTCCCGGTAGTGGTGTTAAACTTTACTGGGAACATTGGGAGATGGACAGAAGGATACATTCAGTTTTGAGTTCAGGTGGCAAGGATAGCTTACTAAGTTATGCATTGCTTGAGGAAACCGGAAAGGAAACACATCCCCTGTTTGTGAATGAGTCGGGTCGCCACTGGTTTACAGCCATAAATGCATACAGGTATTTTAAATCGAATATTAAAAACACAGGAAGGGTTTGGAGCAATAGTGACCGTATATTCACATGGATGCTTGGAAAGTTGCCTTTTATCAGACCTGACCATAAAAGGTTTAAGTCTGATGATTACCCTGTACGATTATGGACAGTCGGTGTATTTTTGTTTGGTGTGATACCGTTGGCAAAAAAACGAAAGTCAGGAAGGATAGTGATCGGAGATGAGTACGACAGTACACAGAAAACAATTTATAAAGGGATCACACATTATAGCGGGTTGTATGATCAGAGCCGCTATTTTGATAATGCTTTATCCCGTTACTACATGAAGAAGGGATGGAATATATCCCAGTTTTCCGTTCTGAGGTGCCTTTCTGAAATGCTCATACTTAAAATACTGGTGAAGCGTTATCCACGGTTGCAGCAGCATCAGGTATCCTGTCAT
>Ga0307421_1001978_pt1 | contig 11887 bp, 9 predicted proteins | sample SalMarWE160270MG_FD_202163 | JGI IMG/M metagenome (GOLD analysis project Ga0307421, IMG submission 202163) | Salt marsh sediment microbial communities from the Plum Island Ecosystem LTER, Massachusetts, United States - WE1602-70 | ecosystem: Environmental > Aquatic > Marine > Intertidal zone >...
AGCTGTCAGCGTCCTGGCTGCCAAGGTGATACCCCTGGAGCCCACAGCAGATAGCGGCTAGCAGCCAGCCGTGAGCTGAAAGCGGTGCGCGGGATTCCAGCGATTTATCCCCAGGCGCAGAGCCGGGGGCCCGCCAGCCCGGACAAAGAGAAACCACACAGACGCAGAGAACACAGAGGAAAGCCTGGATACGCTCTTTCTCGTCCCCACGCCCCACGACCATTCCTCCAACTGAGTACGCCAGCACGTAAGGCTGGCTGCCAGCCCGCCCTACTCGGACGCCCGGAAGGAGTTGCCCTCCGTTCGCCTGGACAACAGGCACGATTGCCTTGCCCATACCCGCCATACAGCGTATAATAGCCGGGCGCTATCGGGCGGGGACAAGCCAGCGCGAGAGAGAGGCCATCCCCCTGCCGACCACTGATTCTCATGGCGATCTATCTCGATTCCGCATCCGTATCCGACGCACAGAAGGCCGCCGCGCTGGGAATCGTGCGCGGGATAACCACCAACCCCACCCTTCTGGCCAAGGAATCTCAGCCCCCTGAGGAGATCATCCCTGCCCTGTGCGAGACCCTCGAGGATGGCCTGGTCTTCTACCAGCTGAACAGGCCTGAGCTCAAGTCCCGCGAAGCCGAAGCTCACCGATTCCTGGCCCTGAAACCGGGCAGGATCGGTCTGAAGATCGCCTGCACACCGGAGGACCTGGCTCTGCTCGCCCGTCTCGCTTCCCACAGCATAGTCTGCGCGGCCACGGCCGTCTACTCGGCGCACCAGGCCTACATCGCCTGTGAGGCCGGCGCCCGCTACGTGATACCCTACGTTAACCGCGCTTCCAGCGAGGGCATCAGCGGGCTCGAACTGGTACGCGAGCTGGCCGCCGTCTGCGAGGCAACGGGAGGACGCACCACCGTACTGGCCGCCAGCCTGAAGAGCCCGGAGCAGACTGCGGCAGCGGTCATAGCCGGCGCCTCGGACGTCACGCTCGTCCTGGACCAGATAGTGGCCCTGGGCGATCATCCTCTCACCCGTCAGGCGGTCGAGGAGTTCACCCAGGCAGGACAGGGAGCCTGAGCGCGGCCAGGGCGACCAATCCCCTCTGCCGGAATTAGCATGTCGAAGCGACTCGCCCCCACATTCGCGCTTCTCCTGATCCTGGCCGGCTGTGCTCAGGCGACTGCCGGCCCCGGGTCTCCGCTTGAGACGCCCACGCCCAGCGACCCCACCCCGACTCGGCCCGGCTCTGCGGGAGACGCATCGAGCGTCGGTGCCGTCGACCTCCAGCTGTGGCTGCCTTTCGAGCTCAGCCCGGACGGCGAGACAGCCCAGGCCGCCGTCCTTGCTCAACAGCTGGCGGACTTCGCCGCGGGCTACGCTTCCCTCACGGTCGAGGTGACTGAGAAGGCGGCAGACGGCGAAGGCGGGCTGCTCGAATTCCTGCTGGCGGCACAGGACGCCGCGCCTTCCGTCCTCCCGGATCTGGCGATCCTGGATTCTGACGACCTGGCCGAAGCCTACGAAGCCGGATTGCTCCAACCACTGGGAGACCTGCTCGCCCCGGCAAGGCTGACCGACCAGTTCGGCTTCGCCGCCGACCTGGCGAGCGTCGCCGGCGAACAAGTGGGATTCGTCCTCGGATCAGAGATCCTGCACGCTGCGTATCGGCCGGCGCTCGTCGCCACGCCGCCCGTATCCTGGACCCAGGTTACGTCCGGCCGCATCTCCTTTCTGTTCCCAGGGGTCGGCCAGAACGGGCTGGTCAACGACAGCACCCTGATCCAGTACCTGGGGGCCGGCGGCGATCTCGCGTCTGCGCAGGGGGACCTTGATGGCGACGCACTGGAGGACGTCCTCTCATTCTACAGGACCGCCGTTTTCCGGGGCGCAATCGCCCCCTCCACCGTACTCGATATCGCAGACGCCGACGAGGCCTGGGATCGATTCGTCGGCGGAGAGGGTGCTTTGACGGTGGTCCGCTCCACCCGCTACTGGCTGGAGGCGGACGATACGGCGGCCGCTGTCCAGCTGCCGACTGCTGACGGCACTCCGCTCACATTCGGGCACGGCTGGGTCATCGTCCTGATCACAGACTCACCGGCACGCCAATCGGCTGCGCTGGCCCTGATCGAAGCGCTGACAGCGCCCGAGGCTCACGCGGCGTGGACGCGCGCCGGCGGCTACCTCCCCGCGACCAAGAGCGCCCTGCGGATGTGGACCGACTCCAGTGAGGACCGCTCGCTGCTGCAGGCCCTGCTGGAATCGGCCCAGCCCAGGCCGCAGATACCCGCTGGCACAGCACAAGCTATTCAGGACGCGCTTGAGGCTGTTCTCCGCGGCGAAGCGACGCCTGCACAGGCGGTCGCTGCTGTCCTCGAACCTCAAGCACCGTAGCCTCCCACCCGGCAGGCAGCCCAGACACAAGAAGAGAGCGACCGTGGTGACACAGTCGCTCCTATCACTGCGATGGTACCCCCGGCGCGATTTGAACGCGCGACCTTGAACTTAGGAGGTTCCTGCTCTATCCAGCTGAGCTACGGGGGCCCAAAGCGATTATAGCATGGCGGTAGGGGCGCAGCAAGCTATGCGGCATGCCCGTGATTTCTCGAGCGTCCTGCAGACCTCAGCCCGCCCTCAGCGCGCCCTGTGGCCCACCGTCGACCACCAGTTGAGGCGCCTCTTTGCTCCGCTTCCAGACGGATAGACGATTCATCTCACGCACCAGCTCGATCTCCCGCTTGGTCACACCCACCGCCTCCACGTCCTGCTGCGAGAGACCCCCGCCCAGCCAGTCCAGCACCAGGTCGATCTTGCTGTAGCTCAGGCCGAGAGCGTACTCATCGGTGATCCCCGCCATCATATCGGGCGACGGGGACTGAGCGCGCACTTCCTCCGGCAGCCCCAGGTACCTGGCCAGCTGGCGCACTTGAGTCTTGTAGAGACCGATCAGGGGCTGGACCGCGACGGGCAGGTCGTCCACCCCGCCGTCGACGAACCAGCCCAGCATCCACTCGGAGCGATTCGCTGCCCCGAGCAGCACCAGGTTGCGCTCTGGCGCCAGGCCCTCCAGGTACTCGCGGCGGTACCGGTGTCGCGTGACAAAGCCCTGGCCGCTGTAGGCGCCTACGGCCCCACGCGTCGCGGCCCCGCCTCGCTCGCCACCGTCGCAACCCGGGCCCGCCCGCAGCGAGGAGACGAAAGGTGTCTCCCCTGCCAACACGCGGTAGGCGCCGTGCAGCAGGCGGGCCACGAGCGGCGAAAGCCTCGTCAGCCGGGTGACCGTCGAGTCGTAGGCCCCGCGCTCGCGGGCAGCTTCCTCTATACTAACCCGCTGCAGCGATATCCCCAGCCACTCCGCCACCCGTACCGCATTGCTGGCCAGCGCGGCGCTGCTATCCCTATCGTAGAGGTATGCTGCCTGCACGCGCCCGCTGCCGAGTGCCCGCACCGCTAGCGCAGCCAGCAGGGAGGAATCGATGCCCCCGCTCAGGCCGAGCAGCGCGCCTTCGGCCGCACGGGCTGCACGAAGGTCTTGCAGGTACGCCGCGATGGCATTTGCCGCCCGCTCGGCGTCGACCTGCAGCAATGCGGCGGCCATCTCGGCCCGGGTATCTCCACAGGTACGCATCGCCCGACCACTCAGTATCCGTCAGCTGCGCCGCTCCCCACGAGGACCGAGCGTGCCCGCAATCCACAGCCTCAGCCAGCAGCCGCCTACTGCACCTTGAAGACGAGATAGCCCCGCGGCCCGATGCCCGTCTCGAAGACCATCTTGTCGCCCTCGCGGTGGCCCTCGATGATGCGCACGGATTGGAGCTCCTTCAGCCGCGCTCGCTTCCTGTCCACGATCAGCCTCACGGACACTGCATGATCTCTGAAGGAAGCCACTATGAACGTGTCGTTGTCGTAGGCGAACAGGGCCACCTGGCTGGGGCCGTCGACGCAGACGGGCAGGCACCTCCCCAGCAGCCTCCTGATCGCGGTCAGGGCCTGCTGGGGATAGGCATAGAGGTCGGCCACGTTGTCGGGGATCGTCAGTACGTAGAGCTTCCCCTCGCCGTGGCCGACACTGAGCAGGATCGGATAGCCTCCGCCGTACCCGGGGTCAATGGCGGTGATCAGCTCCCAGGCATCGTTAGTCGGATAGCGGATCTGGGGAATCAGGATGTCGTACTCGGAGGGGTAGACGTCCTGCCAGTCGCTGAATCTGCGGGCCAGCGCCTTCTTGGGCGTGTGCTCGAGTTCCGCCAGCCGTTCCAGGCCTTTCCCCTGCAGAGCACGCACCAGGCCTGAGGTCATCATCACATCCCTGCCCCGCAGAAGCTGCCGCTCGATCTTGCTGATGATGTCCGCATCGAAGCTCGCCTGCTCCGTGAGGAATACCACCTCCTCGCCCTCGGGGAACTCGGGGGTGATCTCGATCGGCACTCCCAGCATGCCGATGTAGTTCGGCAGGAAGTCCTCGCCGTAGGAGTGATACGGCTTGTAGCTCTTGACCGCCAGTGGACCCCCCAGCTCCCCCAGGAAACCATCAACCCGCTCCAGCTCGTAGCCCGCAACCCGGGCCAGGATCGACGTAGGCCGAGCTGTGCCGTCCGGCTCCACCACTTCCTCAAGCAAGTGACCATAGCTGAAGAGCATGATCTCACACGCCTTGGCCAACAGGGTCAGCCGCAGCTGCTCCGCGTAGCGATCCAGGGAGCGGCGGCGGAAGGGATCGACCCACCCGCCCCCGTTCCGCCCCGGCGCCACGTTCTCGAAGTAGCGCATGATGGCATAGCTCTGGTAGGGCTGCAGGTGTTGATGGGTGTAGACGGGGTCGCGCGTCTCCGTCCCGGTGTAGATCAGGTCGAAGAGGCCAGGCTCGACCTCCAGGTCGTAGCCACAGTACTGGAAGTGGTCGTACCAGTTGGGATACTTGATGATCAGCCTGATACTGGGGTTGACCTGCCTGGCCGGCTTCACGACCAGGTCCTGCGCCGCGCCTCGCATCTGCTCCAGCCTGAACTCCGACCAGCTCCTCTCGCCCTTCGCCTTCACGCACGAGGCGCACCGGCAGCTGGTGAAGAAGAAGTCGTCCAGGATTACCTCGTCGAACAGCCCGGCCGCGTACTCAGCCATCTGCCGCACTCTGTCGCGGCTGGCCGGTTGCGAGTAGCAGTACGACTTGAAGCAGTCCGGCTCGGACACCACGTGCGCCAGCCCGCCGGAAACGCGCACCCCCTGGGCCTCGAAGAACTCCTTGCCCTTCGCCACCGCCTCCCTCTCCGCTGTGACTTGATCGCGATGCACTTCGAGGTACACCTTGTCGATGTGTACGAAGCGGCTGAGCACGGCGTACGTCTCCTCCAGCCAGCGCTTGTCCTCCATCCTCTGGGTCTCGTAGACCCGCACGTAGACGGCGGCCTTGAAGTTCTTGTACGGCCGCACGGCCGCGGACTGCTTGGCTTTCATCATATGTCTCCAGGGTTCGTTGGGCGGAGTGCAGGACCAGCCTGGGTGCCCCTACGGCCAGGCCGACTCATAGGCTGAGATGATCCGGTCCATGAGCTGGCTGCGCTCCTCGTCTGCCGCTTGGCGGGCCGGGTCCGCGTCATACCAGGCCATTATCTCCTCGGCGCCGCGGGCGAAGGGAATCGTAGCCTGGTACTCCGGCACCAGCCGCTTGATCTTGCTGTTGTCGAAGACCATGCTGTGCATCTTGTCCCCCAGCAGGCCGGCCCCCCACTCCGCATCGTAGGCGGCTATCAGTTCGGACGGTACGTGCACGATGCGGGCGCTTGCTCCGGCGGCCCGGGCCACAATCCTGAATATCTGGTTCCAGGTAAGCAGCTCGTCCGACGTGATGTGGACCGCCTCGCCTATGGCATGCACGTTGCCCAGCAGGCCAACCAGACCCACAGCGAAGTCACGGTGGTGGGTGAGCACCCAGAGCGAGGTCCCGTCCCCGTGCACGATCACCTTCTTCCCTTTGCGCATACGGTCGACAACCGTGTACTGGTCCTCCATGGGCAGGAGCGTGCAGTCGTAGGTATGGGACGGCCGCACGATCGTGGCCGGGAACTGCTCCTCCCGATAGGCCAGCACGACCAGATCCTCGCAGGCTGCCTTGTCCCTCGAGTACTGCCAGTAGGGATTGCAGAGCGGGGTCGACTCGACCACTGGCATCCCCGCCGGCGGCGTCTGGTATGCCGACGCCGAGCTGATGAACATGTACTGCTGCACCCGACCGCGGAAGCGCTCGAGGTCCGCCTGCACGTGCTCCGGCGTGAAGGCAATCCAGTCAACGACGACGTCGAACTGCTCACCGCCCAGCGCCTTGTCGACCGACGCCGGGTCGCGGATGTCGCCGTGCAGAACGCGAGCCCCCTTCGGCGCGGGCCGCGCCGATCGACCCCGGTTCAGCAGAGTGAGCTCGTAGCCCCGCTCCACAGCCAGAGGCGAGCAAGCCGAGCTGATGATACCAGTCCCACCGATGAATAGCACCTTCATGTCCGTCCTCCTACTCAACCCTCGATAGGCTGCCTTCGCAGCCCCTTCCCTGGAACTAGAGAGCGCCTTCCCATTATCGGTTATCCCGCTGCAGGACAATGCCGTCCATCGGCTGCAGGGTCACCGACCGGACCGAGGAGCCATCGTTGTAGCGTGCCGACGAGCGAACGTGCAGCGCGTCCGCCGCGCACGGCCCGCCGCTGCACGTCAGCCGGACGTAGGACGAGTCACCGGATGCCAGCCAGACGCCCTCCGCAACCAGATGCCACCCATCCTCGGCCGTGCGTTGGTCGAGCACCATGGCCGCAGCGACCTGTTCTCCAGCCACGACCTCGAACAGGGCCGCATCGTTCCAGCCGTTCGTCGCCGGGCAGCTGGGCCACCAGGCGGTGATGGTGTACTGATCGTCGAGTGGTACGTCCAGCCACCAACGAGCCTCTCCGGTCCCCTCGTGCAGGCCGTCGCCCCAGTCGTGGTAGTAGGGTGGCTCGGCGGTCCACAGCCCGGTGTCATAGGATGCCGGCGACCAGGATCCGCCGCAGGAGAAGGCAGCGTCCGCATCGTCGACGATGTACTCGACCATCGCCGCCTGCTCCCCCTCAAGTCGCCGAAACCCCGGTCCGACCTCGATCACCTGCTGCAGCCTGGTCGCGTTGAGCAGGACCAGGCCGTTCTCGTACTCCCGCCGCAAGACGTCCGTGCCGGCCGGATGAGCACGCAAGCCGACCTCGTCCAGCCAGACGGTCCCCTCGCAGTCACCGACTTCGAAGATGATAGCCGCGTCATCGAGCGTCCGGTCGGCCACAAAGGAGATGCCGTACTCATACCAGTCGTCGTGCAGCGCCGTCTGCCTCCACAGGCCGAAGCCCTGCCAGTTTGCGTCGACCGCGTTCAGCACGAGCCGACGGACACGGTCCGACTTCGCCCAGAAGCTGAGAGTGTATCTGGTCCCCTCCTCGAGCGATACTCCAGGCTGGCGGGCGGCAACCGACCATGATATCCCCTCTGCCGCCTGGTCCACATCGATCCGGAGCGAGGCACTGCCCGCGATAGCATCGAGGTCAGAACTCATCGACGCCTCGGCCCCCAGGTAGTCAGCCACCGCCAGCCCCCAATTGCCGCCGAAACCCGCCTCGAAGCCGCCGTTGCGCAGCAGCTGAGGGCTGCTCTCCAGCGGCTCGCCGACGTACCGCGCCGGCCCAAGCGGCTCACCCAGGTCGAAGTCGAGCTCGTCGTACCACCACCAGCTGTTGCCGTGCCAGGTATCGCCGTACTCGTGGGCGAAGTAGCCGTCGTGCATCAGTGTGAAGGCCAGGCCAAAGCGCATGTATGGATAGTAGTGCTGAGCGAAGCTGAGCACGCCTTCCGGCACAGCCTCCCAGGGCAGGTAGCTGTAGCCGTAGGCGATCTCGTGCGGCACCGCTGATTCGACGGAGACGATGCGCGGCTCTCGGGCGAGCTCGTTCCACATGCGGTATTCCTGCCACAGATCGGTGAACTGCTGGGGCGACCCTCCCCAGGAACCTCGCCCTTCGATAACGTCCACGGTTCCGAAGCCGAAGCCCTTGCCGTTGAAGATCTCGGCAATCAGCGGCTCGTGCAGATCGACGGCGTGCCCAGTGTAGAGCGCGTTCGGCATCAGCTCGTGCAGCGTCTCCAGCTCGTGCAGAACTCCCGCCTTCCAGGCCGCGTCCAACTCCTCCGGATCGTCCTGAGCTCCGTCCTCGTCCGCATCGACCCGGAACGGGTTGCCGTAGATGTCGCTCTGCAGCCAGGATTGCGAGAGAAAGACGTTGTCGACGAACAGGCCATCGTAGATCAGGTTGTCGCCTACCATCATCCGGTAGGCCATCTCGGCGATCCGCTCAGCCACCTCCGGCCTGGTCAGATTGAGACGGTACCCATCCGGCCAGATCTCCACCCGCTGTCCGTGGATGTCGGTGAGATAGTCTGCCATCGGCAGGTCGCAGTAATCGTTGCACTCGACGGCATTGAAGGACGCGAGGACGAGAATCGCAGGATTGAGCTCGCGCCAGCGCTCGATCGCCTCGGGCGGCGCCTCGCCCAGCACGATCAGATCGTAGCGGGCGAAGGAGTCGATCGTCTCCTGGTCGGCCCATTCGTTGACGTAGATCCCCCAGAGGCTGCTCGTCCGTGGATGGCCCGGTGCCCCCTCCGGCAGCGAGCGGTAGATCAGGTCGAGAGACTGCTCGGGATCGGCGTCGCAGCGAACCGTGACCTCGTTGAGCACGGCCGGGCTGGGATCGAGCCCGGCGATCGTGGTGCTGTGCCAGGTCGTATTGCCGCTGCTGTCGAAGGGGGTCATCGAGCCGAAGCCCAACTCTCCATTGACCGCGTATCTGCAGGATGAGGGCGCGTTTGTCTGGACAGACAGCTCGAGTTCCGCACTTCCGGGCGAGAGGAGCGTGCTCGGCGGGGCGGGGCTGGAGATGGAGAAGGGGGCAGCGCTCGCTGGGGTCTCCCGTCCGAAATCGCCGCTGTCGGGCGTGCTGCTCTCTCTACCGCGGCAGGCTGTGGATAGCAGAGCTACGACCAAGACGGCGAGCAACTGGCCGATGCGCCTCAACAACACCCCCCTTTGGCCTCTTGATGAAGGAGAGGAGCCTCAACTACGGTTCACCGCGGCCGAACCGGCCGTCCGACCGCTTTCCCACAGCCCGGTCGCTCAGGCCAGCCAACCAGCCGATGCGATCGGCCTGCTGCTGGTCGAACTCCGGTACATAGGGTTTGATATCCAGCAGCGGCGTTCCGTCCAGCACGTCCAGGTTGTCAACGATGACGTGGTTCTCCTCCACGCTGACCAGCTTGACGACAGAGAAACCGATCGGATTGGGTCGGGCCGGCGCCCGCGTGGCGAAGACGCCGCGCAGGCGGACGTCGAGAAAAGGCACTATGACGAGCTCAGCCCTCCCCGCCCGGTGAAAGTGGTAGAGCAGGATGATGTGTGAGAAGCCGTCCAGATCTCGCAGACCCTCAGCATACCGTGGCAGAACCTCCACGTCGCCGCGCCCGCCGGCTGCGCCGGTGGGCTGTATGGGCATGCCCGAGACGCTCCTGAAGGGCGAGTGGATGACCCCGATCGGCTCGTAGGTAATCTGGGTGCCTCTCATTCCCTCACGTCCTCCCGCCCGAGTCAGGCCGACCCGTCGGCGGCCCTGTGGGTCGATCCGGCCCTGTCAGCGACGCGCGTAGCCATCAACCGTATCGGCTCTCTGCCCGTAGCTCTCTTGCTCAAGGACAGGCTCGTATCGATCTGACAGCGGTTCCACAATTGGCGCCGCGCTCTAGCATGTGCCGCAGGGGAACGGCTGTAAGCGCCAACAGAAGCACAGCAACCGAAAAGAGCCGTGCCGGAGCAGCGCTAGCCCCAGCGAAAGCAGACAGGCTGCGCCGGTACCATCCTGTAGAGCCTGGCGGCCCATGCCCCAGACTCGGCTTCGGTCGACCGCCGCCCTCCCCGATACGCCGAGGGCCGTGTCCCCCCCGCAGCGCCGCTCGGCGCCAGCTAGTTCGCCTCCCCAGAGCCCGACCGCCGCCAGGGCAGAGCCGGAAGACGCCATCCTCCTTCGCCGCCCACGCGGATATCCCGCCTCTGGAAGAGCCACCAGCCAAGCAGAACGAACACCAGAGTAGCCCCCAGCAGGCCGGCCATCCACTCCCAGTTCAGGCCACCGAAGGCTTCCTGAGCCTGGTAGTAGGTAAGCGGGGACAGCTTGGCGACAGGCTCCAGATCCTCGTTGATGTTGGCGAACCCGGTGATGAAGAAGCTGGCCACGAGCAGCAACCCAGCCGTCGTCGCCGCCAGCCGCCGAGAGGGCAGCAGCATACTCAACAAGAGCGCGAGCGCACCGAAGAGCAGAACCTGCACCAGCATCGTCAACAGCGGGAGCGCAAGCTGCCCCCGCCCGACGTCCATCGTGGACCAGCTCATCGGTACGGCCAGGCCCGCCCAGGTCAGCACCGTTATGCCCACGCTGGCGGCCACGAAAGCGAGCAGACGGCCAAGGAACAGGCCGGTGCGGCTCACCGGTTGGGCCATGATGAGATCCAGCCTGCCGCTCTCCTCGTCGCTGACCAGGAGACCGCTGCCTATCAGCACGGCGAATATGCCCAGAATGAGCGGCATGTAGGAGAAGAACTCCACTCCCAGGAAACCCTCTGGCGTTCCGAAAGCGGTGAAATCGCCGAAGAAGGCGGCGAACTCCTCCGGAAAGACCTCAAGGTAGTCCTCGAGCGCTCCGATGTTGCTGGCAATCGAATCGTACATCGAGACCAGCAGCAGACCAAGCAGGGCCAGTCCGATGCCCCAGCCGAGCACCTGACCTCGCAGCCGCCGCAATGAGTAGCGGAATACCGTGATCATGCTACCCCTCCTCCTCATCGTCCTCGTAGTAGGAAAGGAAGACCTCCTCCAGCGAGGGCCGCTCCGTCTCGAAATCACTTACCGGCAGCGCGGCCAGAGCCTTGATCAGCCCATCCATCTCACCCTCGACCTGCAGTAGAGCGCTGGTCCCTTCATCCTCGGAGAGCACGGTCACCCCCTGGACTTCAGCCAGCCGGCCGGCGTCAACCGGCTCCCTGAAGCTGACCTTAGCCCGGCGCATCGCCCGCCTGATGAGCGATGAGGGATCGGCGATCTCTACCACCACGCCTTTGCGGATGATGGCCACCCGATCCGCCACCGCCTCCACCTCGCTCATTATGTGCGAGGAGAAGAAGACCGAGGCTCCGCCGCTCCGCGCCTCCAGGATCAGGCGGAGCACCTCCCGCTGCATCAGGGGGTCCAATCCCAGCGTCGGCTCGTCCAGCAGCAGCAACTCGGGCCTGTGCATCAGCGCCTGCACCACGCCCACCTTCTGCTTGTTGCCGTGGGAGAGGTTCTTGATCGCCGGCGCGAGATCCAGGTCCAGGCGGTCGGCAAGCTCGCGCACATGGCTCCAGTCAGCGCTATCTCGCCGCAGACCGTTGACGTAGCGCAGCACCCCTTCCACTGTCATGTTCTCGTACATCTGCAGCTCGCCCGGCACATATCCGGCGCGGGACCGCACCTCGACCGGGTCGTCTTGGGGGTCGATTCCCATCACCCGCAGCGTACCCCCGTCCGGCCGGATCAGGTCCAGCATGCAGCGAATCGTAGTCGTCTTGCCCGCTCCGTTGGGACCGAGATAGCCGAGCACCTCTCCACGCCGCATCTCCAGGTCGATCCCCCGCAGCGCCCGCACCCTGCCATACGACTTGGTCAGCCCTTCAGCCTTGAGAGCCAGTTCCTCGGACATGCCCACCTCCTGCTGCAACTGTCCGTCGCAGCGCTACTTGATTCCCTTGTGATACTCCTGTAGAGAACGTACATGCGTCTGCCGTTCCCTGCGCTCGGCTA
>Ga0307421_1001979_pt1 | contig 11884 bp, 8 predicted proteins | sample SalMarWE160270MG_FD_202163 | JGI IMG/M metagenome (GOLD analysis project Ga0307421, IMG submission 202163) | Salt marsh sediment microbial communities from the Plum Island Ecosystem LTER, Massachusetts, United States - WE1602-70 | ecosystem: Environmental > Aquatic > Marine > Intertidal zone >...
ACACCAAATTTTTTGATTTCTGATGCTTTTTGCTTTAAAAGCTGTATAATGCGTTCAGAGGTCAAATCCTTGTTTCTTGATTTTGTATCTTGAATTTCTACCCATCTGTCGATTTCCGTTTTTTTGAATTTCAGGAGCCGTCCGATTTTTCTTGCAGGAAGGCCTGATCTCTGCACCCACTTATACACAGTAAACCTTTTTATACCAAGGTATTCTGCCACTTCGTCGACCGAAAGCCACCGTTCATCCATTGGCTTATCTTCCTTTCTGTCCAATAAGCATAACAAAATACTAATAAAATGTATCATATACCATAATAAAAAGTCAAATTAATAGCCAGGAAATTGGTTTTTCTTTTGGTATTGATATTCACTCAATATATCATTATCTTCTGGAACCTGCACTAAAACACCGGCTCTTTTATCAAGGTAAAGTTCCTATATCTGGGTTGGTCTCCTCTCACATCAAGAATCTCTCCATCGGGTGTAAAAAACAAGCCGGGCCGAAATTCTCGGCATCTCTTTGAATCAATACACATGTAGCCGTTTTCTATGGAAATTTCAAAACTGTCCCTGTTTTCTTTAAGAAAATGATAAGTATGGTATGTTCCGGCAATCTTTTGCCATTCGGGTTTATTGGGACCTGGTTTGTCGTCTTTCTCAATCGGCTTGTGAGAAAAGCACATCAAAGACATTCCTCCATAAGTCAAAAGTCTGATATCGCCTTTTGATTTTCCTTTCAATGGAGGAAGAAATTCAAGATAGTGCCGGTCTTTGATGAGGCCCACGAGTTTCCCGCCGTCTCCTGAACATACCTGGAGTGGTCCGGAACCGCTCTCTGTGTCTAGAATTAATTGATTATCCCTGATCTCTATTTTTATTTCCGGCGAATCTATATCCGGAAGAAAAACGCCTGTGATCTCTTTTATTCGGGGATCCTCAGCTTCTACAGCATTGAGACCCTCTACAAAGCTGTTTACGTCAACACTTCCTTCCTTTTCAATGAGCTCACTTATAGTCTGGATATTCACTTTATTATTTTCCGACCTGGCTCCATAGTCTTGGGAATTATAGAGCAGAACTGTCCCCATATTTAAAGCCGGAAAGATATGCATGGCACACATAAATCCGTATCCGCTGCCTGTATGATAGATTTCTCTCACTCCCTTAATGGTTCGTTCTGTATTCATACAAAGCCCGTAACAGATTCTTTGACCTTTCACAGGAAAGGCAGCCGAATGCATTTGTTCCATCAAATCTTTTGATAATAACGGCTTACCCTTAACCATACCTTTGTTGATGTGGAATTGGACCAGCTTTGCCATGTCTTCTATATTCGAATATAAGCCGCCCGCAGGGATCATGGGGATGTGAACCGGCGTAACGGGAAACTCTTCGTAGTGCCCGTGCGCACAATTGGAACTCGATCGAATGACATCAAAATTGAATGTGCTGTGAGTCATTCCCAGAGGATCAAGAATATTCGTTTTTACATACTCGTCAAAAGAGAGACCGGATACTTTCTGCAGGATATAACCCGCCAGGTCAACGCCTAAATTCGAGTAAGCAAAACAGTACCCAACCGGATATTTCAGCCATGTATCCGCGATACTGTTGATGTGAGCTTCAAACGGATGTGGACCATCGGTACCATTACCTACAGGTGCACTATGGGTTAATCCCGACCAGTGGGAAAGAAGATGCCGCAGCGTGATTTTTTGCTCCGGATTCTTCTCGAATCGACTCTTCACAGTGAATTCAGGCAGATAATGGGTGATAGGCACATCCAGATCCAATAATCCATCCTGAACAGCCTTTAAAACAGCCAGAGCCGTAACATTTTTTGAAATCGATTGAATGCTGAACAGTGTTTGAGAATCAACAGCCGCTGTTTTTTCATCTGTGGTATAACCAAACTCGGCGTCCCACACAATACCCTGGTCGTTCACCACTGCTATTGCCATTGCCGGGATATTGTAATCGGAAAGCCATTTGGGTATGGAATCCTTGAGATTTTGAATGAGATTTTGCTGCAGGATCTCAACTTGATCAGAAGAGATATCAGATTTTTCAGTGAAGCTGTAAATATTTGATACAAAAAATGAAACCACACACAATACCATAAATAAAGAAAATCGGGATGTCTTTATCTTGCTTATAACCATTAATTATTCCTCCTTTTAAGCGAATTTTTAGATTTCATCATTATTAGTAGATACGGAGATTCTTTCAATAAGGATTACCAGAAAAAAAATTTAATACGAGGTATTTTAGAAGAGAGAGAATATCAGAAAATCAGTCCTTTACTCACACCGGATCGAATCAATGGGATTGGCTGATGCAGCCCGAAACACCCTGAAGAACATGGTCATGAGAGCCAGGAAAAGAGCTGTTCCTGATGCCAGAAGAAAGGTCATGATTCCTACTTGAATGTGGTAGGCAAAATTCTGGAGCCATCGGTTCATCACATACCAGGCTACAGGCAGGGCAATGATGTTTGCCAGGATCACCCATTTGGTGAATTTCCAGGACAGCATGACCATGATATTCGCTACAGATGAGCCAAGGATCTTTCGAATGCCGATCTCTTTGGTCTTCTGCTCGGCAGTGAAAGATGCCAGTGCGAGAAGCCCCAGACAGGAAATCACAACAGCCATAAGGGAGAAAATCCCGAAAATTTGCCTGGTTTTCTCCTCATTCTTATAAAGCCGGGCATAATCTTCATCCAGGAAGGAATAGAGAAACGGCTTTTCACCCCTGTATGGCCGGAGTTCATCTTCCAGGTATCCCAGTGTCTGGTTCATATTTTTGGTTTCAGTTCTGACGGACATATGCAGCAGCCACGGCCGGTAGATGTAGAGGGCCATGGGCTCTATTTTGTGATGCAGAGACCGGAAATTAAAATCCTTCATGACTCCGATCACTTGTCCCCATTCCAGCCCTCCGATTTTGAACTTCTCTCCTATGGGATTCTCCCAGCCGATCTGCTTGGCAAGAGTCTCATTGATGATATAGGAGCGTTGGTTTCTGTCGTCTGCGTACTCCGGAGAAAATTCGCGGCCTTTTAAAAGCTCGATCCCGTAGAAAGAAAGGAAATCATAATCTGCGGTCATGTACGGAGTAATCCACTGTTCTTCAGGACTTATCCCTTCGAAAAATATTTGATTTCTCCACAACGGGGTCCCCAATGGACGCGTGGATGCTGTGATGTCTTTTATTCCGGGATCCTTCAGGAGGCTCTCTTTGATCGTGTCGAAGTGCTGCTGCATCTCATCAGTCATAGGAAGGGTCACAACATGGGCCTTATCAAATCCGGTGTCCTTCTTCCTCATGAAGTCGAACTGTCCGGAAACGACCATTGTGCAAAAGATCAGTATGATAGAGACCGCAAACTGCCCCATAACCAGGAATTTCCTTATTCCCGCGGATTTTTTCCCCTGGGAAAAGCTGCTTTTAAGAACAACCACCGGTCGAAAAGAAGAAAGGACAAAGGCAGGGTAAATGCCTGATAAAATCCCGCTCCCGACCAGGATACAGAATATCCCGGCAACAAATACCATATTGTCCAAGGAAAAGGACAACAGGCCGGACACCAGGATTTTTTCGAGTGCAGGCTTGATTGTTTGAATGATGACCACGGCAAGGAAAAGCGCGGCTAAAGAAAAAAGCAGGGATTCTCCGATGAACTGCCGGACGAGTTGTGATCTGTGTGCGCCGATGACCTTGCGGACGCCCACTTCACGGGCGCGGGTGAGAGCCCGGGCCGTTGAAAGATTGATGAAATTAATGCAGGCGATCACAAGAATGAAGACCATAATAATGGAAAAGAAAGAGACATACATGATGTCACCCTTCATCCAGTTGATCTCCCACATGATATGCTTGGAGCGAAGATGGGTGTCTTTCAGTGGCTGAAGAAAAAGTGAGACATGCTCGGCATTGAATTTAAAGTAATTCCGGGTGTGGGCAGGAAGCTTGTTTTCCAGTGTTTCAGGGTCCGCATTTTGTTTGAGAAGGACATAAGTGGGAGAGATATGATTGTAGTTATCCCACTCCACGGGCTGGTTCCTCATCTCCGTAATGGAAACCAGCATGTCGAATTGGATATGGGAATTTTTAGGTACGTTTTCAGCCACACCGGTGACTCTGTATTGTTTGGAATCCAGGCTTAGAAGAGTTTTGCCCACAGGATCTTCATCCTTGAATATCCGCCGGGCCGTATCTTCTGTTATGACCACTGTGTTTGGATCCAGCAGCGCGGTCTGCGGGTCACCCTCCAGCAGTTTAAAAGAGAAGACATTGAAGACATCAGGGTCCGCAAGAAGAGCTTGAGGGATCTCAAAAATTTCGTCCCCGTATTTGGTCCAGATGTTTCCCATATTAATGAAATTGACCGCTTTGCTGACCTCCGGGTATTCCACAAGAGTCTCTCCCATCCAGGAAGTGGACTGGCCGAGATTCTTTTCTTCCTGTCCTTTAAAGGACTGTTTCTCCACCAGACGGAAGATGCGGTTCTTGTTTTCATGAAAGCTGTCATAGGAGAGCTCGAACCGGAGATATGAGGCAATCACGATACAGCAGGCCATTCCAAGCGCCAGGCCCGTGATATTGATAAAGGAATACACTTTATGGCGGCGGATCATGCGCAGGGCCGCCTTTACATAATTCCAGGCCATAGCGGGCATAAACCGTGCGGCCCGAAAAGGGGAGCGGCGGTTGAGTTTGTAGAGGCTTTTTTTCCATTTTTTGATCTCTTTTTCCAGGTCAAACATGTTTTTCCTAATGATTTTAATCCTCGGATGGGATTGGTTTTGTCAGGCTGACGAGTGCCTGCCAGACATTCCGCCAGCTCACCAGCTCTGATTCCAGTTCCTTTCGGCCTTTCTCAGTTATGGTATAGTACCGGCGGGGCCGGTTTTCTTTAGAGAGTCTCCATTTGGAGGTGATCAGATCATCCATTTCCATTCTCTGTAAGACCGGATAGAGCATTCCGTCTGTCCACTCAAGATGCCCCCCTGAAATGTCCTTGACATTCTGGATGATGCTGTATCCGTAATCTTCTCCCCTGGAGAGCAGGGCCAGAATAAGTGGCCTGGTTGATGCGGCCATCAGTGTTTTTGATACCATTTTATGCCTCGCGATCGAAGATACATTCGTAATCAATGCATGCATGTTTCATGCCAAATAAAGGCGTTAGGGGAAGCCGGGCAAAAGGCGTCCTACAGACAGGAGAATTTGTTCGCTTCTGAAACAGCGGTTGTCCGGTTGCGGACAGAATTTAGAAGAGGAAGCAAATAAACTCAAAAAGCCATGCAGGAAAGATTTGAAGTTCTTTGAAAAAAAACAAAGAAAGGAGTATTATCAGAAATCATAAAAAGAAAGGATTCATTAGGAGGAATCATGAAAAAAATGAGCTTCATCCTTGTAGTCTGTTTGTTTTTATCTCTTTTTATATGGGCCGGAGATGATGCCCGCGTTTTAAGATTTCCCGATGTGAATAAAGACCTTTTGGTCTTTGTTTATGCCGGTGATATCTGGTCGGTTCCAGTAAAAGGAGGCGAAGCAAAGAGGCTCACTTCGCATAAAGGACTTGAGCTGTTCCCTAAAATCTCGCCTGACGGGAAGTGGATCGCTTTTTCAGCCGAGTATTCCGGAAGCCGGCAGGTCTATGTCATGCCTTCAACCGGTGGCATTCCCAAGCAGTTGACCTTTTACAATGATGTGGGAGTGATGCCTCCCCGGGGAGGTTTTGACTACCAGGTTATGGACTGGACCCCGGATTCGAAAAACATACTTTTCAGGGGAAACAGGACCCCCTGGGGCCAGAGAATGGGAAAATATTTTCTGGTGGACAGAGAGGGAGGCCTGGAGAGGCCTCTCCAGATACCTGAAGCCGGAGGGGGGACTTTTTCTCCTGACGGAAAAAAGATCGTGTATACTCCCATTTCCAGGGAATGGAGAACCTGGAAGCGCTACAAGGGAGGCAGGGCTCAGGATGTCTGGATCTATGATTTGGAAAAAGATGAATCCAGACGATTGACGACTTTTTCCGGAACCGACTACCATCCCATATGGCATGAGGATAAGATCTATTTTGTTTCAGACCGGGATCTCACACTCAATATGTATGCCTATGACTTGAACACAGACCAGATCGAGAAAGTGACCGATCATACTGATTATGACATTCTCTGGCCTTCCGGTGAGGGGGGCTTTATCGCCTATGAAAACGGAGGGCATGTGTATGTTCTGGACGAGGAGAAAGGGGAAGCCGAAAAGGTCACAGTGGATATTCACTTTGATAATCCCAATCTTCTTCCTTATTTCAAAAATGTCAAAGACGACATCAACAGTTTTGCTATTTCTCCTTCAGGAAAAAGAGCTGTGTTTCAGGCCCGTGGAGAGATCTTCACGCTTCCCGCCGAAGAGGGTGTCACCTACAATCTATCTGAGACTCCGGGACAAAGAGAAATATTCCCTGCCTGGTCTCCTGACGGGCGTTATCTTGCTTTTTACTCAGATAAGACAGGAGAGTATGAGATCTATCTGATGGATAAAGCCGAAGGCAATAAGGTCGTGCAGCTCACCGAGGGAAGCCGTATCTGGCGGTTTCCTCCTGTATGGTCTCCTGACAGCACCAAGCTTCTTTTCTCTGATAAGAACCAGAAACTCCAGATCCTGGATGTTAAAACAAAAAACATAGCTGTAGCGGATAAAGCCCGCAGGTTTGATATAACCGACTACAGCTGGTCTCCTGATTCTCAGTGGGTGACCTATTCCAAAGACGGGGATAACGGGCAGGAAGCTGTCTGGGTCTATTCGCTCCAGCAGGCGGAGTCCTTTCAGCTGACAGATGACATGTATTCCGACTTCTCACCGGTATTTTCAAGCTGCGGCAAATATCTTTTCTTTCTCTCCAACAGGACATTCAGACTCAGTTTTTCAAGCTTTGAGCAGGATTATCTTTACAACAATGCCACAAATATCTACGCTGCAGCCTTGAGCAAAGATACAGAACCTCTTTTCAAAGAGAAAAATGATGTGGAAGAGATCAAGAAAGAAAAAGAAAACGAAAAGGGGAAAGAAGCAGGTGAGAAAAAGGAAGAATCCATCAAGGTTTCAATTGACAGGGATGGAATAAACAACAGGATTGTTTCCTTTCCTCTTCCTGCCGGAAATTACAGAGGCTTTTCCGCTGTGGAAGGAGGAGTCCTTTTCCTAAAAGACGGAGGCCTGCATTATTTTTCTGTTTCTGATAAGAAAGACCAGATGGTCATTAGCGGTGTTAGAGGATATGCGTGGGCTCCCAAAGCAAAAAAGATTCTTTACAGCGCGCGCGATACTTTTGGGATCATCGGTCTCAAGCCCAACCAGAAACCCGGTGACGGCAAGCTCGATTTCAAAGACATGGAAGTCAAAATCGATCCCATGACCGAATGGAAGCAGATGTTTACGAATGCCTGGCGGATTTACCGTGACTGGTTCTATGTGGAAAATCTGCATGGTGTGGACTGGCCAAAGATGAAAGAAAAATACGGACAGCTTGTGCCTTATCTGGGGCATCGGGCTGATCTGGATTATCTTTTCGGTGAGCTGGTAGGAGAGCTCAATGTGGGGCATGCTTATATCAACTGGGGCGAGTTTGACCGTCCTGAAAGAGTGGAAGGCGGCCTCCTGGGAGCTGGATTTACAGCCGACGAAAAAGCCGGAAGGTATATCATTTCCAAAATCTATCAGGGAGAAAATTGGAATGAAAACACCCGTTCTCCGCTGACAGAGCAGGGAATTGATGTCAAAGAAGGAGATTACCTCATATCGCTTAACGGGAATGATGTGACCCTTAAGAATAATCCGTATCAGTTTCTGGAAAACACCACAGGCAAGAAAATCTCGCTGGTAGTTAACTCCGAGCCTACAAAAGAAGGAGCCAGGGAATACTGGGTTAAACCTGTCAGAAGCGAGCTCGATCTGTACTATCTTGACTGGGTCCGGAGCCGAAGGGAGATGGTGGAAAAGCTTTCAGGAGGGAAAATAGGCTACTTCCATGTCCCCAATACGTCCATACAGGGGAACCGGGAGCTGTTCAAGGGAATGTACGCCTTTTCCACTAAGGATGCTTTGATCATTGATGAACGCTACAACGGCGGAGGATTCATTCCGGATGTGATGGTCGACCTTCTGGACAGGGATATCCTGAACTACTGGGTAAGGCGGGGGCTTGAAATGTCTCAAACTCCCGGGATTGCCCATGACGGCCCCAAAGTGATGCTGATCAATCATTATTCCTCGTCCGGCGGAGATGCTTTTCCCTATTACTTCAAGAAGCTGGATCTTGGCCTGCTGGTGGGCACCCGCACATGGGGCGGGCTGGTCGGAGTTTCCGGCAATCCCGGACTGATGGACGGGAGTTCCTTTTCTGTTCCCACTTTTGGATTTGTGAACACTGAGGGAGAATGGGCTGTTGAAGGAATCGGCGTTGAACCGGATATTGAGGTCTATGACCGTCCCGAGCTCATTGTCAAAGGGAAAGATCCCAGCCTGGAAAAAGCTGTGGAAGTGCTGCTGGAAGAGCTCAAGAAGAATCCGCCAAAGAAACCGGAGAAACCAAAAGATCCAGACCGTTCAAAGTGGAACAAGAAAATCAAAAAAGGAATGAGCTTATAATCCTTATTTTATGATAGTCTTTCCCGGAACAGATTATCTACGCTGACTCAGTATGTGGAGGCTCTAAAATTATTGGAAGTTTCGAACTCGAGCTTTCTTGCGCAATTTCTGCAATATCTCTTTGATTTCTGCATCTGACTTTCTTTGGATCTGGATTGTTTTATCTGCTCCAACAATTGCGCCTCCAACGCCTCCAAGGGTTCCTCCTAAAATGCCACCCATGGTACCTCCTGCTAATGCTTTTTCATCGGCTGTCATTAGAGGCGGTCCTGTCATTGTGGGCCCGAATCCTCTTACCGTGATAGAAGGATCATCTCCAGATAAATATCCTGCCAATACTCCAATCGCAGCACCACTCAATAATCCTAAACCAACTCCTTCCAAGACCTTTGATTCTTTTACAATTTCTATAAGCCTAATCTCACCAACCTCAACAGAAACATCTGCCCCTGATTCAGAGTCCAACAACAACAGAGAGTGCGGTTTAACTGCAATGAGTTCGCCTTTTATTTGTGGCCCGTCTGTTTTCTCAATTAAAAGTTCTGCTCCTTTTCTTTCTTTTGCTGCTAAACTTGTTGGGAGCGCTCCTAAAAGAAATACTAGAAAAAAAGATACGAAAACTTTTCCTTTTGCGTCCATTTTTACCCTCTCTTATATTGCTATTTCTTAAATTTAATTTTAAAACAAAAAAATGCTTATGTCAATCTTTCACGTACTGATGTAATCGATGAAGCGAGATTTATTGTCGAGAGAGCTTTGCACTGACCTGATTCCTTCTTCTTCAGCTTCTAGGGCCAGCCTTCTGTGAATCTCAAGTGGAATCCTAACCATAAACTTTCCACTGAATTTTCTGAGGGAAAGGGGCAGGGGAGGTCTCTATTCTTTTTGAGCCTTACTAATCCTCATTTTATGATATCCTCTCTTTCCTCTGTGGGTTTCTTGTTGAGCGGCTTTGATTTTTTCTGTTGTTCCTATCCGGATATTATTTTTTTAATGAATATCAGGATGATAATGATGACTATCGGAGATAAAATTTTCAGGGAGAAGATCCAGAGAGGACGTATATTGAAACGGGGATTTCCTGAATGAATTTCCTTGACAGCTGTTTTGATTCCCCAAACCCAACCGACGAATATGCAGATAAACAAAGCCCCCACCGCCAACATTATATTTGCGAAGATAACATCAAACTTCCCCATAAAGTCGATGTCCGTGAAGAATTTCATCCCTCCTGCAGAGAGAGCCGAAGGGATTCCCAGAAAGAAGGCGATGATCCCCAAGAGATAAGCCGCTTTTTTCCTAGACCAATTGCGCGCATCTATAAAATAGGACACGGAGACTTCCAGGAGAGATATGGTCGAAGTTATTGCCGCTACCAGCAACAGCATGAAGAAGAGTATCCCAAAATAATTACCTCCGGGTATCTGGGAAAATATCAAGGGAAAAACTTTGAATACAAGACCCGGACCAGCTGTCGGCTCAATGCCTGGAAGAGCAAACAGGGTGGGAAAGATGATGATGCCCGCGAGGAAAGCAATGAGGGAATCTGAAAAGGAGACCCATCCGGCCGATGAAACCAGATTGACCGATTTGGGCATGTAGCTGCCGTATGTGATCATGATTCCCATACCAATGCTCAGTGAAAAAAATGCCTGCCCAAATGCATAGAGAATGACTGTACCGTTCAATTTTGAAAAATCAGGCTTCAGATAAAAAGATATTCCCTCCCTTGCACCGGAAAGAGTCAGAGCTTTTACGGCAAGAAAGATGATCAGGATTAACAGCAAGGGCATCAGGACTTTGGTCCATCTTTCAATACCATCTTTCACTCCTCTCGAGATAATGAAGGTGGTGATGCCTACGACAATAAATAAGCACACTATCGCCTGGACAGAATCAGATGTAAAATCGGTGAAAATCTTCTCACTCAACTGGCTTGTGACGGTTCCTTTGAATGTTCCGCTTACGGTTTTGGCAAAATAGCCCGCCGCCCATCCGGCGATCACTGAATAGTAGGAAAAAATACAAAAACTAGTCAGCATACCCACAAATCCGATGATCTTCCAGGGAGTTTTGGGTTTGATTTTTTCGAACGCTCCGACCGCATTCTGCTGGGTGTAGCGACCCAGGGTCAGTTCCGCCAACATCACTGTAAATCCGACAAGAGCAACGGCAATAATGTAGACGAGCACGAAGACAGCTCCTCCGTATTTGCCTACGACCATCGGAAACCGCCAGATATTTCCCAGGCCTATGGCTGATCCTGTCGCTGCGAAGATAAAAGCGATTTTTGAACCCCAGCGGCCTCTTTGGCTCAGGTTTTGACCATTCATGTTCTACTTCTCCTGGAACGAGTGACGAAGACTCATTCTATCCAGTAGTATTTACCACAATTTTCCTGTTATGAAAAGCGAATCATCTTGGATTTACCCGACTCAGTATCAATATCATATCACCCGCGGCGACCATTCGATTCCACTGATGAACAGTCCGTTATTTCAGGCGTTTTATTTAGAAAAACAATAATCATATTAGAATTGGATTTTACTTATAAAAATAAAACATATTTTTAATCCGGCCGCTGCTCCCCTCAAATTCAAGCTGAAAAATTATCTGACAGAATCGTTTTCAGAGTATTCAACAGCACATCTGCATCCCTTGCGGTGAAGGGCATGGGCGGACGGATTTTCAGGACATTATGATACCCGTTGCCGATGGGTTTGTATACAAATATGAAGCATCGATCAAGCCGATGTTCGCTCTCTTGGGAACTCCTGATGAACACAGGGAACTGAAGCTGTATGATACGGACCATATCCCTCCTAAAAACGAATTCATCAAAGACACCCTGGAGTGGCTCGACCGCTACCTGGGGCCGGTCGAAAGACAATAACTTTTTATAGGTTGAATTCGGTGAATAGACAAGATCATCAAACACCTTAATCTGACCTTTAAGGCTGAACGGCCCCCGCCTCCTCAGGCTCAGCTCTCCTTAGCAGCTGGGACCAATCAGAATATATGTGAAACTCTAGACTCCTGAATCAGGGACAAGGGAGGTCTCTATTCTTACTGAACCTTACTAATCCTCATTTTATGATATTCTCTCCTGTTTGTGGGTTTTTTGTTGACCGGAACTGTTTTTTATGTGTATGATAATTGATAGAGTCGCTTAGAGGATGGGAATTTGATTAAATTTAGTGAAAATCATCAGCAACAGAAAA
>Ga0307421_1001980_pt1 | contig 11881 bp, 8 predicted proteins | sample SalMarWE160270MG_FD_202163 | JGI IMG/M metagenome (GOLD analysis project Ga0307421, IMG submission 202163) | Salt marsh sediment microbial communities from the Plum Island Ecosystem LTER, Massachusetts, United States - WE1602-70 | ecosystem: Environmental > Aquatic > Marine > Intertidal zone >...
GGTACTAATAATTTAGTTGTTGATGGAATTATTAATGGTGACTTGATTGCCGGAGCCAATGCAATTACTTTTTCCGGTGAAGTAACTGATGATCTTCGGGCAGCCGCGAATACTATTTCTATTAGCGGCTTAGTGGGTAAGAATATGAATATTTTTGGTAATACTTTAACGGTTAGTAGCAAAGCGCAAATTTTAGGGAGTACCTTAGCTGGTGGTCAGATAGTTAACTTAAGTGGTCCTGTTGGTAAAGATGTCACTGTTTATGCCCAGGAAGTTAATCTTGCCAGTTTAGTTGGTCGTAATTTCAAAGGATCATTCCAAAAGGCTAATTTTAATGAAGGAACTAGGATAATGGGCGATTTAAATTATCAAGCGCCTCAAGAATTAGAGATCGAAGAGGGAATGGTGATTGGAGAAACTAATTATGAAGAGATGGCCAAGAAAACAGGTTTTCCTAAAAAAGGATTTTTAAAGGGTTTTGCTCCGGTTGCTTTTCTGGGAGTAATCGGCATCAGCTTTTATCTTAAATTTATGGCTCTTCTCATTGCCATCGGTTTAGGCTTGCTTTTCTTATACCTTTTCCCTAAGCGTACTAAGGGAGTTATTGAGGTTATTCAAAAAAGGCCATTGGTGAGTTTAGGAGTTGGTGTTCTAACACCAATTATCTTTGCTTTTTCAATGATCTTTTTAGCTATTAGTATCATTGGTATTCCTTTTCTCTTCATCATTATTCCTTTATTTGCCCTAGTTATCTATTTCAGTAAAATCTTTGTGGCCTTCTTTATTGGCAATAAGATTCTCTCTAATACTAAGATTAAGAATTCTTTAGGCTGGGGATTGGTGATTGGTTTAGCAATCTATTATATTTTAACCGTATTACCGATAATTGGCGGGCTTACTTCTTTTGCCTTTATTACCATTGGTTTAGGAGCTTTTGTCTTAGATGTCAAGGCTTCTCGTCGAACTTCAAAGAAGAAATAAACAACCCTCGAACGATGGTATTTATTCCGACGAACAGACTGGGCAACCGAGCTGGAATATCCAGAATTTACCGCCAAACAAACTCAGCAATTACTAAGTCTTAGTTAACTACTTAAGGAGCTTACCTTTTTTCTCCAGATCGAGAAAGACAGCTAATGGAACATTCTGTCTAAAATTCTTCCTGTCGGTTCTCGACCGTAGTAATTTTAATACTCCAGTGATACAGAACCCCGCTGCGGGTATTTGCCAATCCAGCCCTCCTTTAGCAATAGTAGATATAACCGTACTAATACCTGTTGAGCCTGATAGCCATTTCAAGAGATCTTTGTCTATTTGTCCCCATTCTTCTTTAGCTTTGGCATATTCTTCCTGTAGTTCGTCCCCGTATTCTCTGGCCAGCTTATCAGCTTGATCGACTGAAGGATCACCTCCAATGTCAACCCAAACCCTTCTTAAAAAGTGTCTGAGCCGATCCAGCCTGCCTTCTTCCTTCAGCCTGTATGCAAACTGCGGGTCTATCTTGTCCAAAAAATTAAACTCAAGCGATTGAAAGGATTTTGTAAGTGGACTCCATACTTCGGGCTCCGATGGAGCAGCTTGTTTGGAGGATAGAATCTCACGCCACTGCTCAGTTTTATCTGTATAGAGATATGAACCAGTTAATTGACCAATATAAAGTCCCAACTCCAGGTTAGCGCCATAACGAGTAATGTGGAGTTCTCCACCAGGTGGTAACTCTTGGTTTATTATCATTGGATCCTTTTCCCTCAATTTTTGGACATATTCGATTTGATCCGCTAGTTGTTTATCGGTGAGTTGAGGCAAAGCTCTCTTTATGCTTATTGCCAGCTGATCCTTTGGCAATCGATACATTGTCTTTTCAAGCATCCTTTTTCCCTTAGGCTCAATCTCAGCAAGCGTTTCTTCTGACAGCTCTAAACCTTGATCTTCCCAGCGTTTCTTTGCCATGTCCCAAACAGATCTTCGTAGGCTGTAATCAAAATCAGCAGGATCAGGAATCAAATTAACAATTCCTGATTCAATCCAAGGAAAGAGCTTAAGCACAAAGTAAATCATTTCCAGAGCATCTTGCTTATATAACTCTGGGTGAACTAGGGGGTTAAAGTCGCTGGCAAGACATTGGGGGTTCATAAAAGGGCTAACAACCAAAATTTCATCAGTATAGAGACTATATCGAACAATGTTCTGCAAAATCGCCATGAAATCGGGTTTTGTCTCGCCGATATAAAAACCTCGGAGTTTTGAGTCTGGTTTGGGTAGAAGTGAGATAATATCTGTATCCAAAGACCATAACCAGCCAACGAGTCTGTAAAGTTCCCTTATTTGATCATTAGACATTTCTCTACGGACATCGTCCCAAGACTTGCCCTTACTGAAACCAAAAATATCCCAGATTGCACTGAGAAGGATTAAGTTCCTCTCTTTTATACTCCGACTGCCTAAACCATTTGACGGAGTAGATGACGGTTGCCTATTCAAGCAGCACTTTTTGTATTTTTTACCGCTACCACAAGGGCATGGATCATTGCGCCCAATTTTCATTTTGATTGCCTTTTAACTAAAAATTGCTCAAGTAATAACCGATTAAAAATCATCAGGTTAATATCATCCTCACTTAATTTTACATTCTGTTTCCATAAAGCTATGAACCCCCCTAGATCTTCTTTACCAGCAAAAGACCCCCTATGTATAAAGCCTGAACGGATCGGATGGTAAAGACTTTTCATGAACTTTATGTATTTCTCTTGGTGCTCTTTTGGAATTAACTCTTTAATTAGTTTGATAATTTCCTCTACATGGCTAGTTTGGTGAGGAATATTTGTTTCTCCACACTGCGGGCAGACTAAATTTGCGGACGGATCATGCAGGTTTTGGGGGTCATCAGCAAGTTGATTTATAGAGGCTAAGTGTAGCGTCATATACAAAGTGTATTTATACTGCGGATTAGGCAGGTAAGCTATCTGTCTGGCATACGAAAAGGTCTGTAGGGCTCGCCAGAATCTTTTTTGATTTTTTGGAGATAAATTAGTTACTTTTTGACTGTAAGCAGCAATTCTTAGAGGCAAATCCCAATCTAACTGAACTCCATATCGTATTCCGGGGGCATAAAACTTGTTAGCTAAGTTTTTTTTAACAGCCTCTTGAACAGTCTTGTATACATCTTGTAACTGTTGCTCTTGGGGCATTGAAGTATATGACAAACAGATGAGATTTTTAACTCTCTCAATACTTTTGTAATAATTGTTCTCATTAAGTCTAACTTTAAGACTTAGAGCGATTGCAAGTGTGCCTTTTTTCCTATTTGATGGGATTGGCAATCTATTACTTGCAAAGATTACGCCCTTTGAAATGATCGATCCAGGCAGAGGGGTTAAAGGCTAGTTTGCCTCCTTGCAGTTATAAACAAAGCCTGGAAAATAAGCAACATAAATTGACATAACAAGACTATTTTATCAAAAATTGTTAAGATATGATAAACAAAGGGAAAAAACAAAGTTTAAGATAAATCACTTGCAATTTAAAACCAGATGTTAAATAATGATAAATACAATCAATATGATTGAGGAAAGATACTACTCCATCGAAGAAGTTGCCAAAATGTTAAAAGTTGCCTATTTAACTGTTTATCGCTGGATACAGGCAAAAAGATTAACTTCATATAAAGCCGGAAAGCAGTATAGGATTAAAGAATCGGATTTCAATAATTTTGTAGAAAAGTATAAAACTAAATAATATGCAAAATTTATATAACAATTTAGCCAAGTTGCTAAAAAAAGATGAAAGATTTTTTGTCGACGGCAAAATCCTTAAAAACAAAGTTACCGAGCTAGCAATTAAATTAGACAAAGATCTTATAAAACTACTTCTGAAGGATAAACAAATTAAAGAACACTTTTTTGAAGAAATCGAAGGTGTTTTGGTTTTTGACAAGGATAAATTTATTAAGTTTGTAAACAACAAAGAGTTTTTAGCCAATTCTTTTACTGTGTTCATAAACAGAATCGGTTTGACTGAAAGCGATGAATACATAAAAGACACAGGAAAAGTAGTGTTAGTATGGCCTTACAAAGACTGTGTTTTGGAAGGCGGTCAAGAAAAAGAAGATACCAAAAGAGATGAGATATTTTATAACGAAATACTTGCACCGGATGAAATCGACCGCTTATTTGAACCCAAAGTGTTAACAAACTTCAAGAAAATCGATAAAAAAGGTGAACATAAAATTGAACAAGTTACAGAACAAGATAATCTGATTATTAAGGGTAATAACCTCCTCGCCCTACATTCATTAAAGAAAAAACATCGAGGTAAAGTAAAACTGATTTACATCGATCCCCCCTATAACACCGGCAACGATGGTTTTAACTATAACGATAGTTTTAATCATTCAACCTGGCTAACTTTCATGAAAAATCGTCTTCTCATATCAAAAGAGCTATTAAGTGAAAATGGTGTTATTTTTGTGCAGTGTGATGACAACGAACAAGCATATCTTAAGGTTTTAATGGATGAAATTTTTCATCGAGAGAATTATCGTAATTCAATCTACTGGCATAGAACATACGCCGGTAAAACCATAAGTAAAAACTTGCCTTGGAATGTTGATACCATCTTGTTCTATTCAAAAAATCCAACGACAGGTATTAATAACATAACAAAAGAATTATCAGAAAAAGACATATCTTCTTTTAATAAAGACGATAACGATGGCAGAGGAAAATATACGACTGTTAGTTTACAAAAAACAGGAGGTCCCGGTCCTCAAACCACCTACGATTATAAAGATAACAACGGCAAAATTTGGAAATGTCCAACAAAAGGTTGGAGAATGACGCAGGACAAATTAAAAGCTCTAGAAAATGATAAAAGACTTTACATAACCGATAAAACCATTCGCGAAAAATACTATCTTAACGAAAGAATAGAAGTTGGCAAACAAATCGACAATTTGTGGGATGACATTGGGAATATGAACAGAAGTAAAAATGAGGATACCGGTTTCGCCGGGCAAAAACCAGAAAAATTGATACAAAGGATAATTGACTTTGCTACAAACAAAAATGATATTGTCTTAGACTATCATTTAGGAAGTGGAACAACTGCGGCCGTAGCTCACAAAATGGGGCGAAGATATATTGGTATAGAACAATTAGACTATAAAGAAAATGGTAGTGTAACTAGACTGAAAAAAGTCATTGCAGGAGAACAAAATGGAATTTCAAAGGCCGTGGATTGGAAAGGCGGTGGGTCATTTGTTTATATGGAGCTCAAACGATGGAATGAAAGGTTCGTAGAGGATTTAAGAAAGGCAAAAACAGCAAAGGGAATTGAGACAATTTATAAGAGAATGCAAAAAGAGGCATTCTTCAGATATGAAGTTGATTTAGGTAAATTTGACCAAAAACAATTATCCGGATTACCTCTTGAAGACCAAAAGCGGGTTTTAATCGAGTGTCTTGATAAAAACCATTTGTATGTTAATTACAGCGAGATAGATGATTCAATATACAAAATTACATCAAAAGAAAAACGAGTAAATAAACAATTCTATGGAAACTAATATAAAACTTGTCGATGAGCTTAACATCATTTCTAAACAAGGCTTCATCGATAAGAATATCCCCGATTCAATTTTAAGTAATCTAAGCAGAAAATTTACCATTAGGGAGTATCAGAAAGAAGCTATTGCCCGGTTTAGATATTACCTCAATGGCTATCAAGGTAAACAGACACCGGTTCATTTGCTCTTCCATATGGCCACAGGTAGCGGCAAAACGTTGTTAATGGCCAGCGATATTTTATATCTCTACTCTCTTGGCTATAGAAATTTTATATTTTTTGTTAACAGCACAAACATAATCAGAAAAACCCAAAGTAATTTTCTTGATAAGTCATCCATAAAATATCTGTTTGCTGAAAAATTAGTTTTTAACAATAAAGAAATCGAGGTAAAAGAAGTAGATAATTTTGAGGCCGTTAATCCAGACAGCATCAATATCATTTTTACCACCATTCAAGGCTTGCATACTCGCCTTAACACCTCTCACGAAAATGCTGTTACCTACGAAGATTTCAAAAATATAAAGGTCGTATTTCTTTCAGACGAAGCTCATCACATTAACACTCTCACTAAATCTAAACTTGGCAAAGAGGAGCAGGAAGAAACAAACAGCTGGGAATATACAGTCAACAGGATATTTAATTCCAACAATAAAAACATCATGTTGGAATATACAGCAACGGTCGAACTTAGTCATCCGTCTGTTGCAAGAAAATATGCGGATAAGATTATTTACCAGTATACCCTTAAAGATTTCAGAGAAGACGGTTATTCAAAAGATGTTCAATTGTTGCAATCAGATTGGGAAATAAAAAACAGAGCTTTGCAAGCCGTAATCCTGAGCCAATATAGACGGAAGGTGGCCGAGAAAAACAAAATTTCTCTCAAGCCAGTTATCTTGTTCAAATCAAAGCTAATCAAAGATTCTGAAGATTTCGAACAACAGTTTTACAAGATGATTAAAGATTTACAGGTAAATGATATCAAAAAAATAAAAGACGGAAATACAAGCGGGATAATGGAAACTGCTTTTAAGTATTTCGCTGACAATAAAATCACTACAAGCAACCTGATAAAAGAAATTCAAGAAGATTTTGCTAAAGAAAAATGTCTGATTATAAACAGCAAAGCAGACAGCGAAGAAAAACAAATAACAGTCAATAGCCTTGAAGATTACCATAACGAAACAAGGGTTGTTTTCACTACTAATATGCTTAACGAGGGTTGGGATGTATTGAACCTTTTCGATATTGTTCGTCTTTACGAAACAAGAGATTCAAAAAGCAACAAGCCCGGTGGCACAACGATTTCTGAAGCTCAGCTTATCGGCAGAGGTGCAAGATATTACCCATTTCAATTAGAGCCATACCAAGATATGGATAAAAGGAAATATGACGGACACCTCAATGGTGAATTGAGAATTTTAGAAGAGCTACACTACCACAGTTTAACCAACTCGAGGTATATCGCCGAGCTTCGTAATGAATTGATAAACATTGGGATTGCTCCAGACAATCGAGTTATAAAAACTGTTTCTATCAAAGACGATATTAAAAAGACTGACTTTTGGAAAAATGGGCTAATTTTTACCAACAGAAAAGAAAAGAAAGATTACAGCAAGGTAAAGAGTTTAAGCGATATAGCTCAAAATAACCTTTTCAAATTTAAGGTTAGAACAGGTCAAACTTCCGAATCAGCCATTTTTGACGACCAGCTAGCACAAGCGCTTGAATTGAAAAAGAAGACCATCAAGCTAAACAGCATAGAACCTCACATATTGAGGAAGGCATTGGACAGAATAGATTTCTACTACTTCAACAGTCTCAATTATTTCTTCCCAAACACCAAATCAATACAGGAATTTATTACCTCTGACGACTACGTCGGACTCATTCAAGTCGAATTAAGCGCTAAAAACGGCAGACTTGATAGTTTAACCAATACAGATAAATTTGAGATTGCGCTATCGGTATTAAAAGAATTAGCGGCAAAAATACTTTCTGACAATAAGGAATTTGTTGGAACAAAAAATTTCTTCGGACAAAATGTAAAAGTCTTGGCCAAATCAAAGACTTTAGAGATTTTGATGGGTGGTGATGATAAAGAATACGGCAGAGGGATGAATGAAACCCTCAACCCCGACCTTCGATTGGACTTAAATACACAAGACTGGTATATGTATGATGAAAACTATGGAACATCCGAAGAAAAATACCTAATTCAGTTTATCAGATATGCTATGACCGATTTACAGAAAAAGTATAAAGATGTTTACCTGCTGAGAAATGAGAGGCTTTTCAAGATTTTCAGATTTAGCGACGGTCAAGCAATAGAACCAGATTTTGTCTTGTTTCTTCGAACAAAAAGCGGTAAAAATACTCTTTCTTACCAATTATTCATCGAGCCTAAGGGCAATCGAGGTTTGATTGAGGATAAATGGAAGGAAGATTTTCTAAAAGAGATTGAATCGGAATTTAGAATAGAGACTTTATTTGAAAAAGATAAGTTTAAGTTGATTGGTCTGCCGTTCTATAACGAAGCCATAACCAAACGAGAATTTGATAAAACATTCAAACAAAAATTAGCAATATGACAACAATCGTTTTAGCAAAAAGGGGGAATAAAAGTGGCAGTTAAAATCATTGACATGTTAGGTGAAGAAGTCTTAATTACCAAAGAAGTGTAACTAAATCTTCCCTAACCAAAATGGCTACCTGACTGCCCTTGATTGGGCAGTTTTTATTAATATGAGAAATCCAACAAAATATACCCTACAAGAAACAATCGGATGGGAAGAATTCGAAGACATTTGTTGTAGTTATTTATATATAAACGGTTATAAAAATATTAAAAAAGCGGGAAAAACAAAGGACAAAGGCAGAGATGCGGTTACTCTATTTAACAAAAAGGAAGATATCGTTTTCCAATTTTCAAAAGAGAAAAAACCCCTTTATGGAAAAAGCTCAAAGTTTTCGAAAGAATACAAAAAATGGCAAGGACGGACAGGAGTAAAAAAATTTATTTTTGTAAGCAATCAAGACTTGGGTTCTAAAAAAATTGATTTAGAAAAAACTTTAAATAAACCATGTGTCCAAATCTTCGACATCACGGATCTGGTCAATTTCTTAGATTATGAACCAAGTGGTCAAAAAGTCAAAAAGAACTACGCAATCTTTGAAAAAGATCTCCAGGAAATATTCGGCGCAGATAATAAACTTGGAAAATTGGACGAGGTTGCAGGGGTGGTAAACAAAGATGATAACTATAAAATAGCAACCATCCTTGCAGACAAAGACGCCTTAAAGGTAAAAGGTGCGGTATTTAGTATGTCCGCTGGTCGTGCAACTCAATATTTTATTCCAAAATCCAAAAAGCATTTTGAAAAAGCAATCCCAAGCGGTTCATTCAAGATAGCTTTTCCAAAAACTAAAGCGGGAAAAGAACTGTTAAAAAAATATCAAGAGATGGTCAAAAAGGGAGACAGTGTTTCAATTCCTCCAGAATACATATCAGAGTTACAGCTTAGGCTAGGCTCAAAACTTATCTTTGACGGAGGTGGTGAGAAGGTTTCTGTCTCATTTAAAACTGTAGAAAAAGATAAACCCATTCCACATATTTTACGCTCGAAGCGCAAGCCAGGAATCTCCATTCCTATTAAGCTATATGTAACCAAATCTGGAACTGATGAAGTAACTTTTGACAACTATAGGGAGTATTCGCCTCTTGAAATAAAAATTGTTTACAAAATAGCATTAAAAAAAGTAAAGTTTTCTTATTCATTTCAGCCAGAACGATGCCTTGATGCTAATGATGCTTTTATTTATTTACGATTGCTAAATGAATTCAACGAGAGCCCATTGGAATTCTTTTTTGATGACAAAGGTATTGAGCGTCCTCTTATGGACATTCCCTGCAGTGGAAAACTCTCTCTACCTAAAAACTATCTTAGTCTTTTAGAAAAAATCGCAAGAATTCAACAAACATTCAAAATTCGCATCCCTAACCCTTTAAATAAACAATTAACAAATCCAGATTTATGGAGCGTTGAAAAACTAGATGAAATCGCTAGGACAGGAAAAACAACAATATCTGTAAAAAAACTTTCTTTTTGCATGAACAACGAAGCGGTTGAAAAAATGGAACAAACACAACAGATTAACAAACCAGTGGCGATGAGTTTTGGTTATAAAGAAGGTTTTGGCACCTTCTCAATACTAGGAATCCCCATATCTCCCAATTTAGAATTGATTATTCCAAAAGGAAAAATTGTTAATAAACAAGTGATTGATGGAGAAAAAACTCAACTTGAAGTGGAAGTTGTTGAGAATGCTTACCTCACTAGACATGGTTAACAGATGCAATTAAACAGATACCAAACAACTCTTCTTAAAAATTATCAGCAGATAATTGCCTACGGCAATCAAAAAATGGCTACCGTCAAGCTGGAACGAGACAAAGTTAGACTAAAAAAACAAATATTATATTTCATGATGTGCGCTGCACAGAGTTATTCAGAAAGCATTCTCAGGCTCGTCTCTCCACCTCGGATATATGACAAGTCAGCAGAGGTTTTAATGAGATCATTAGTCGAGTTGTTTATTAACCTGAATTATATTAACTCAGGTAGAAGTCAGAAGAATGCTTTAATATTTATCGCCGACTCGATTAACGAAAGAATTGACTTTGCTAATAAATATCAAAAGTTCATGAGAAAGTATCCTAATTGGAGAATACCATTTGGTAATATCACCAAACCAGATGACTGGGACAAATTTATACAAGAAAAACAACAAGAAATTACGGCTGGTGAAAAGCATTTCAAAATTAAACTACCCAAAAAGTTACCAGACATAAGAGGAAGGGCAATGATCTTTGATCATAATCTGAAATCACGAAACAAACTCACTAGGAAAAAAAGTCTGGAGTATTATTACATTACTTATTATAAATACTTTTCTCAAATAGCCCACCTCACAATGCCTGGACTAGAAAGATTTTTGACAGAATCTGAAGAAGGGGTGCTCTTACATTTAGATGGAAAACCAGAAGATTTAGACCGAGTAGTTGCAGTGTCTTATCAGCTTTATTTCGTAATGCTTCGCTTTTTTCTAAAACAATTCAAAGCATACAATAAGCAAGAGTTTGCGCAATTTGAAGATTTCTCCAAAAATATGACAAAGATCAAAGCAAATCTTTAACCCCCTACCCCCTGTGTTGAGTTGTGCGAGTCTTTCGTGCCTGGGATGGCATAGTTTCACCTCTATTTGGCTTTGTCAGCCTCGTTGGGCATTTGTTGAGGAAAATCAAAAGGTACTCCTTCTGCCAATCTCACGCCCTAGGGTTATTTGTTGTCTTTCCCCTGCGGATTTTAGAAATCTGTTAGAATAAAGTATGGACTCAAAAGATTCCCTTTACTTTGAAATACAGGCTGATTTCGGCATTACCAAACATCTGGGCGGTTTAAAAGCGACCAGAGAGCTGGCTGAACTGTGTCATATGGAAAAGGGCAAGTCTGTTTTGGTAGTTGGTTGCGGCGTTGGTACAACTCCTTGTTATCTAGCGGAAAGATATGGGGTAAAAGTGATTGGCGTTGATATCTCCGAAAGAATGGTAGCCAGAGCAAGGGAAAGATCTAGAAGGAAAGACTTGGAAGGGAAGGTTGAGTTTAGAACGGCTGATGCCCAAAAGCTTCCTTTTAAGGATGATCTTTTTGATGCGGTTGTCAGCGAGTCGGTTATTGCCTTTGTCAATGACAAGGTCAAAGCCATTAAGGAATATTTACGGGTAACAAAACCCGGGGGATTTGTCGGGCTTAATGAATGTCTTTGGCTGAAAACGCCGCCAACTGAATTTGTTGAATATCTCTCCCGTCTGATGGGCGGGCCGGAATTCCGAAACTCCGAAGGCTGGCAGAAACTCTTAAAAGAAGCGGGCTTAAAGAATATTGAAGAGAAAACCTGCAAAATGACGCTTGTCGGCCAGTTGGCTGAAGAAATCAAGACTCTTGAGTTCAGGGATCTTATTATCGCTTGGCACAGGCTTTTTATTGGCAGTTTGTTTAATCCTTCTTATCGAAAGTTTATTAGAGAAGCCTTAGGAATGCCCAAAAGCATCTTTAAATTTATGGAATATATGGGTTACGGTCTCTATATCGCCAGGAAATAAAATAAATTTTGCCCCATGGTGATTTATTATTTTCGCCTGTTGCTTTTAAATTTGTCTTAAGATTTTTAAGAGAGTAAAATACTTTTTATGTCTGATATCAAAAAAATAGAGAAACCAAATATTAACTACGACAAGATCTATTCTCCCTCAAAA
>Ga0307421_1001981_pt1 | contig 11874 bp, 7 predicted proteins | sample SalMarWE160270MG_FD_202163 | JGI IMG/M metagenome (GOLD analysis project Ga0307421, IMG submission 202163) | Salt marsh sediment microbial communities from the Plum Island Ecosystem LTER, Massachusetts, United States - WE1602-70 | ecosystem: Environmental > Aquatic > Marine > Intertidal zone >...
TACCTTAGAGTGATTGGTTAACCCAAGCATAGCCATATCGTACAAAATATAAAAATTATTCTTAGTGATGTTGTGCTTTCTAAGCGGTTGTACAAATGGGACTGTAGCAATCTCGTACCCCAAATCTGCTACAAGTCCGCGGAAGTATGGGTAAGGGTCGTTCAATGACCGCAATTTTTCAACCACTACCTGGTCATATAAGCCAAACCCGGTAGCATTTTCCACCAAACTTATTTCGGATAACCGCTGCAGCAGACGATAATAAAATTTCCTGATAAAGTAGAAAATAGGGTTTTCCTGGCTGCTTGTTTTGACACCCATGACTACTTTATATCCTTCTTCCCATTTTTGGATAAATTCTGGTATCAGCGACGGAGGATCTTGAAGATCAGAAGCCATACAGAATACCATATCGCCACTGCTTTGAAGGATGCCGTAGAAAGGGGACCGAATGTGGCCAAAATTGCGCGTGTTGATGATCACCTTAATATTCTTATCCGATGCTGCAATTTTGCGTAAGATCGGAATTGTGTTATCAGTGGAATGGTTATCTATATATATCTGTTCATACGCGTACCCCTTGAGAGCAGCCATCACTTCTTTAATTTGTTTATACAGTGATTCAACATTTCCCTCTTCGTTGTAGCAGGGAGTGACAATACTTATCTTTTTCATACCATGTCTAATTTTATAACCCGTTATAACCCACGCGCATAGATTTGCTTGCGTAGAATCTCATCTCGATTGTACAAACTGTCTACCATTTCAACCATCAACGGTGCATCTTTTTTACATTTCTGGGCCAGTACTTGGCCGTTAAGCAATTCACGGCAAGAGAGCTGTCCTTTCTGCAAGGGGATAGCCAGGTAATAATCATTACGGGTCAATACATGGCCAGCGGGTATGTCACGTTTGGCATAAACACCACGTACGAGATTAGTTAAGTAATCCATTTCTTTCTGAGTAGGTATTACTTTATCTATACCAGCTGCGCCGCACATTTCCTTAGTCTTTTTGAACGTTTGAAACCACTCTGCTATCTGCTTGGGTGTGGAGCAATATAGCGAAAAAGGCTTATCCTTTGACTTGATGTCAATGTGTCTCTCGAATGTTCTAGCACCCTTGGCATAAGCGATCATAATCGAGGATTTCCAATCATGATATTCATGGGTGGAGAACCCGATGACATGGCCAGGATAACGATTTTTCAGGAAATCAATCTGGTTTAGCTGCAATTCTATGTCTTCGGATGGATAGAGTGAGACACAGTGGTTGATAGCTAGGGGGATATTGCGATTCTCAAAGAACATCACCATATTGTCGATGTCAATAAGCGATGTACCACCGGTCGAGACTGCCACCGGCTTACGGGTTTTCGCAATCTTCTCCAGCAGTGGCCAGTCGGTCACATCTGAACTGCCAATTTTGATTATCTCAATACCAAGCTCAACGCATAATTCAACAGATTTTTCATCGAACGGTGTCGCCATCCTAACGCAGTTACTTCGTCGGATAGCTTCAGCAAGTGTCGCTAGTTCATCACGACTAAGACGAGTATCCAGGGTTTTCTTAATATAACGGATATCATCGCGCGCAATAAAATCTTTGTGGATAAAACTATCAACGTCCCTGATTTGCAACTTTATCGCAGCGTGGACATCATTATAACGAACGACAGTACCGAATTCTTTTATGATTCGTAATCCACGCTGAACATCCCCCCAATGGTTATTTGCTAATTCCAGAACAAATAACTCTTCAAAAATATCGCGGTTAATCATTTTTTCTCTCCTTATAGGTGCAGTAGACACATTTGTGAGTAGTTCGGGGAACGAATGAACAAAATGGACTGGCCTAGCTAAATCTCGAAATGTCTCATATCCAAATTCTACCCCAACAAAGGGTACATTTAACGCCTCAGAGGTAAATAGATCGTCCAATGAATCACCCACATATACCACATTTTTACCTTGCAAAGAATATTTATTGATTAAGTAATGGAGACTCTCAGTCTTTTCTTTAGAATTCGATTGGTGAGAATCCGGGCAGACGACCTCTAAAAAAAATGGGGATAAGCCTAAGTGAGAGAGAATCTTGCCTGTCGAAAAGCTGGGTTTGTTTGTAACAATAAACATCAGAATATCACGCGCTTGAAACACTTTTAGGGTCTCAAGCACTCCGGGGATAAGCTGGGTCATCTTCCAACCATCACTGTCATAAATCATGCGGAAGGCTGCTTCCAATTTGTTTAAATCTTTCTCGGTTGCGTTTTTTAGTGCTTGGTGCAGCATCATGCGAATGGGCGGGCCAATTTTGAATTTTAATGAGCCGAGTATTTTACCAGGAAATACTTGCTTAACGGCTTGTTCAAGAGAATAATTAATGCCAGGGCGCGAATCAACCAGCGTGCCGTCGAGATCAAAAATCACGTTTTCAATCATACTATTTGGACAGTTCATCAATATCTGAATCCGCAATCATGTTTTCTTGGAATTCCTCCCGTTCAAGGAATGGGTACATATCTTCCAGTGGTACTGTGATGATTTTCCCATCAGGCATCTGTTTTGAACTTAATCTGGGTTCAAAAGACTGATCCGGATCTAGTACAACTTCGCAGATGATCGGACCCGGTTCTGCCAATATCTGCTTTATTTGGTCATGAAAATCTCTGGAAGATAATCGGAAAGCCCTTAATCCGTATGCTTCAGCCACGCGAATGTAATCAGGGAAACTAACACCGCTTTTCGGGCCTTCGCCATTCAATTTTCCAAAAAAACGTTTCTGAGTAGAACGAATGGAAAGATAACCATTGTTATTCAAAACGAAACATTTTATATTTAGCTGATTATGCATCAGGGTTTGAAATTCCTGAATGTTCATTTGAAGGCTTCCGTCACCTGTTATGCAGATCACTCGTTTGCCATCATTTGCAAAAGCAGCACCAATCGCGGCTGGGAGACCGTACCCCATAGACGCGCACCCGGAATTAGAAAAGAGACGCTGCCCCTTCTTGAGTCTTGCGGTTTGAAATGGCACAATGCATGCTGTGGCATTGCCCGTTACGATCACATCCTTCTCATCAAGCAAGTCAATCAACGTCTCGATAAAGTAATAAGGATTGATGAGAGGCTCAGAGATCCGTTGATGGGACGTCACCGCAGGATATCTTGCAAGCCTTTCTTTGCACCATTTCAGCCATTCAGCATGTTTTTGTGTTTTGAATTCCTCAAGATCAAGCAGACCATCAAGTATGTCTAAAAATACTTTTGCATCACAATGAATGCCAATGTCTGGCTTAAAAGTGGGTTTATTCAATTCAGCTTTATCAACATCTACCTGAATTTTTATAGCATTGTGTGCAAATGATTGCCAGTTATAACTCGTCTGGCGAATATTCAAACGGCTACCAATGACCAGAAGTGTATCGGCATTTTGAACAACAAAATTCCCGGGACGTGTGCCGATAGTACCAGGACGGCCACAAAACAATGGGTCATCGCTGGCTATTAAATCATGTGTCCAGGCAGTAGTAACGGGTATTCCCAGTTTACGGATCACACTATCAAAAATGCCTAATGCACCAGCAAGTCTTACCCCGGTTCCTGCTAAAATTACCGGGCGTTTAGCAGACCTAAACAGCTCCAATACTTGTTGTGCTTTTCCTTTGTTTTCTTCATGATCCCAAATAATGGTGTCAGCTGAGCTATCGTAAGAGGGTATGCCCTCTTCATCAATTAGACTGGATTGGACATCAATAGGAATATCCAGCCAACAAGGACCAGGACGGTCGCTGTTAGAAAGAAACAATGCTTTTTCAAGTTCAGCCCCGATCATCTTAGGGTCAGTGATAAGTGAGGCGTATTTGGTTATCCCCTTAACCATATTGATAATATCAGCTTCCTGGTCGCCTAGCTGGCGTAAACCTGGAAGATCATAAGAAGCTAAAAGAGTCTCTCGTTTTACCTGACCTGAAATAACAAGCATAGGAATCGAATCTGTCCAGGCGCCAAACACGCCGTTCAAAGCGTTGATTCCACCCGGTCCTGATGTAACATTTATTACACTTGTTTTACCAGTAACGCGCGCATATCCCTCCGCTGCCATAGCGCAAGCCTGCTCATGATGATTGAAAACACAATGAATCCGACTCTCAGAACCGAAAGCATTGTTCAAGAACATTGCTGCGCCTCCAGTGACCATAAAAACATGCCGGATACCATAATCCGCCAGTGATTTTGAAATATAATCTGCAACTCTAATCATTAAAGCCCCATCATTTTCTAAGATTGAACTGCGTACAGAACTACATCAAAACCGCTATAAGCATGAGTGCGCAGGTAAAATTTATATCCTAAATCCCATCGTTTGATCATCCCGGGAATCTTCCAAAGATGCTGCGGAAGATGATAAACACATACTGCCAACCCAGGTCGATCCTGTTTGATCATATTTTTAGCTCCCAATAATCCCTCAATTTCGGCACCTTCAATATCCATCTTTATCAAACTCGGATTGAAGTTATAGAGTACGTCGTCCAGAGCGACTACCGGAATAATTGTACTACCGGCCTCACTAATTTTTCCGCCTTCTCCACCATCACTGGCAAACAACAGTTGGTCTGTGGCTGAATGCACGCCGCACGGAAAGAGCAGTGCAAGAGAATTCCATTCTGTTGAGATATACTCAGATAACTTTTTAAAGTTTCCTAAATCAGGTTCAAATGCCGCAATACCTTCAAAGATAATATTGTTCGTTTTCATATGACGAAGCGTATCACCATCATAAGCACCGCAATCCACAAACCTTAGGGGGTATTTCCAGGGTGGAATAGTTGGTGGAAAGTATTGATAATCTGGATCAGGAAAAGGCAATACAGAATAATCGCCTGTAATTCGTTGGGTAAGCAGAGCCACGTAGAGTGACCGGCTAAAGTCATCTTCCCAAATGTGAAATCCATTCTCAATTTCTTCCCGCCAATTTTGATAAGAAAATGGCGAAGTAAGCCAATAACGGTTTTCAAGCTGATCAGAAAATGAATCGTAGAATTCAACAGGATTTAATATTCGCGTGAAACCAATTTGTTTTAAATTCTCAATAACTGATAATAATTCCACATTACGGTTGTGAATGGCCATCAACACCGTGGAATTGTGTTTTTGCACCTTTATAAGGTCCACAGATTCTGGTAAGAACACAGGGATATCTAGAATTGTCTGACCCGGAAAAGCTTTTTTATCCAAAAATGCGATAACTTGAAACCCTTTATCTTTGGCGAATTGACAAATATCTTTTCCAAAATTCCCGGCACCATAGATTACAAGCAAATCATTTGAATCAATTTTATTTTCTGCTGGTTTTTTCCATAGGTCTGTCATAAAAAAAGCTAGGGAATTCATTTTTTTATCCAATTTTTTTCTGTTTATTTTGTTGTCAATCATATTTTAATTCTTGAGAAAAATAAGATCGTTTTTCAATCCCAATTTGTGGATTTGATCAACGATACTTTGTTGATGCAGCGTGGATGAAATCAGTATCGGTTCTGAGAAACTGATCATGGTTTCAGGTGCAATCACCCGCACACCTCGCATAATTTTACCTTGATTTATAGGGTTGCTGTCTACGAAGGCAACGATCTCGGCTTCAGCAAGAGAAGTCTCTACAAGCAATTTCATTGTCAATTGTCCTGTTCCCCAAACAATCACTTGTTTGTTATCAGACAAAACAGCGCTTAGCCTGACCTCAAATTCATACAATATTCCCCGCGAAATAGAAATATATTGTTGAATTTTATTTTTCAGTTCAATATCTTTTTCAATCTTTCCATTGCCATCGGATCGTTTGGCAAAACAGAAAATAGCAGGATAAGGCTTGTTTGCTGAAGCTGGGATAATTTTTCGTCCGCATTCAAGCGGCTCAAAAGCATTTACACGCAAAAAATTATTTAGACTGGTCATTGAGAAATGATTGATATGCTCGGTGTTGAAATCCTGAAAAGGCGCATCCACAAAATCAGCATAGCGGGCCGCGTCAGGCACTTCAATATAAACACAAGCATCAACACCAAGCATGGAATGGATCCACAATGCGGCTTGTCTTAAATCCTGCACATGTTCCAGTGTATGTGAAAGAATAACACAATCAAATAGCTCGTGGCTCAATGGTTGAAACAGCGATCCTATCTCAGCATTCACACCTATTCGTTTTGTGTTCTCTACACAAATGGGGGATGGGTCAATGCCAAAAACACGAGTATTGCCCAATTCTTTAATTGATTTGAGTAATCCGCCATTTGCACAGCCTACATCGAGTACGCTCGCATTTGTGTTATTCAAAAATGCGGCAATCATTCCTGCGGTTTCCTTCAAACGTTTGCGATCCCAATTTTTCGTAATACCGCCTGTGCCTGTTTTCTGATCTTCATACTTTGAGTAATTTGCATAAAACTGATCGTAAGCTTCCTGGGCCACAGCAGTATCAGCATAGACAAATCCGCACTTTTCGCAGCAAACAACTTCGTAGCCATCTGAAAGTGGATGACCATCTGGTAAGGCAAATTTTTGTGTGTGCAAAACGTCAACATTTTTATTTTCACAGATAGGACATTGGCGCCGGGCAATGCGGTTCATATTTTGCCTCGATAGAACATAATAGTTCTTTTAATTGCATTAGTGAGATCGATTGATTGTTTCAGGTTTAATTCATTCCTTGTTCTAACAATTGCTGGTACGTAACGTTCTAAAGGCTTATTCGGATCGGGGTTACTGCTGATCTCAAATTTGTGTTTTGGCTGGAACTGCTCTGCTACAAGCTGGGCTAATTCTGTAATCGAAAGATAAATATCGCTGCCCACATTATATGGTCTGCACGACTGACCCTCGCATAAGATCGTCCACAGCCAGATCACCAGATCAGCCGCGTACAGGTAAGAACGGAGTGGTGTACCGTCTCCTTTAATCTTGATCGGTCCGCCGTGCAGTTCTTTACATAAATTGAGAGTATGGTTGAAGATATCTTCATTATCCTATATGGAAATTATCACTTCTTAGAAAATAAAAGCAACCCATCACTGGATGCGGACAGCGTTAGATAATTAGGAAATTGGGTTGGGTCAAACATGGTGAATGTAGGATCCCAGAAAATTTTTGCATTCATTGGTGGCACTCGAAGAAAACTGAAGATTTTTTCCGTATCACTTCTTAAAACGAGTTCACCAAACCCTGGAACGGGCAGAGGTCTGGGAGTATTTGTGTATAAGTATAATTCTGGTGCAAGATTGGACAGAATCAATATTTGATTTCCACGATCCGAATTGGATTTTATAAATTCGATTTCATCGTGCAAGGTATTTGGTATACCATCTAAGATACCAGATATTCGCGTAGAAATTAAATCCCGGTAGAGTGGAAAATTGACGGCGATACTTAAAATGGAGGATGTAAGAAAACAAAACAACGTAACAAATAATATGACCTTATAATACATTTGGGGGAAATAAGGATGGGTATTTGTGTCAATTTTAAGGGATTGAACATTAATATTTTTAGACAGGTCCGAAAAAATTTTGTCTGCGAAAATTGCTGATAATAAAAGGACAGGCCAACTGAGATTAATCAGGTTCAAATCGTGACTCCGTCCAATATAATAATAAAATAAACCTATTCCCATAATTGAAATAGCCAGAATCAATGTATTTGCTTCTTTCTCCCCTTCTCTCCTTATGGGGGGTGGATCAATTATTTGCGCATATTCCAGAAAGTTGCGAACTCCCATAAATACTCCCACGGTGTAAATAATAACAAACATATTCCAGGGATGGATGATTTGTGTGATCGGAAGCATGTTGAAACCATATTTAGAAAATAGATTCGGATAAGCCAATAGACTGGACATTTCAGGCCACATGCCGCTGTAAAAAAAGGTATATAAGTTGAAACATATAAATGTGATGATTATCGAGGCGCTTATAACGACAAAATGTTTTATGCAGTTGATTAAGATTTTTTTAATATTGTGATTTTTTATTAATAGCATTTCAGTATAAACAAGGCAAATGAGCCAGGTTATCAAAACAACAAATCCTGAATCTGGATTCCAGAGAACCGATAGCGCACAAAATAAGGATATGAATAAATAAAGGGCTTTTTTTCTATTTATCTTTTTCTCACAAAGGAAAATCCATAACAATAAAATAAAAACAACTGGGAAAAATAACCGGTGAGGCGAGTATTGAAAATAAGGATCTGATGTTACATCCAAGGGGACGCGAAATCGTGTATAAAAAACAATGGTTGCAAAACCCGTGAAAGCAACCCACCTGTTTTTCGTGGCGAACCGAAGCAAAAAAAGCAGGCTTATAAATGCCAGGCCTTTCAGGATACTCATTAGCAAAGAAAATTTAAATACACTCAGACCAATCAATTGGAATATCGGTTTCAGTAACAGCGCATAGAGTCCATACTGGGCAGTATCATTAACTAGCAGGGTTTTACCAAGATACACCTGGACAACGGAATCAAAGTATGCAATAAAATGTATTCCGCTAATTAACGGTTCTCTCTCGTTGAAGGTAGTCTCCATGACGAGTATGACCGTCATGAGTATGCCAGCTAAAAAATAAATGAAATCTAGTAAACGGTTTACAGATTGCTTCTTATGACTAAAAAATTTCGAAGAAATCATGAATGCTATGAGCGTTACTGTGCAAAATGCAAGTGTCAGATAAGGTTTTTGTACTATGCTGCTAGCCGCCAGGAATAATTTTTTTTTCAATAGCCCTGCCACAGTCAATAAAATAAGACAAACAGTAGTAATTATAGATAATAACAGGTGAATTATTTTCATATTCCCCTTGAGCATGGAAATCAAGCTGGTAAAAAGAAGATAAAAACCAATACATAGAAAAGGAAGCGCCAGGGTGCTGCATACAAATATCCAGTGTTCGCCTGGCTCAGGTTTAAATAAATTCACTGGTAAAGTAAAAATATTTTTTATTGAAACCACATCTAACGGTGGAGTTTCTTTGGTGGATAACAATAGGATGATTAGTCCAACAAACATAATGCAAGCAGCAACAGTTAAAATGCTGGCGATTGTCTTCCTCATTATTTTTTCTCGCACAGAGATATCTGCTGGCATAATAAAGGATCTTGGGATCATGTTAACAATTTTCGCAAGCAGTAGAATCAAGGCTAACAATGCAATTGCGATTGATAAACTCCCCACTATTAATACTGCGATTTTATTAAATATTGGGATTTCAATCGTGTTTGTATTCGTAACATGCCTTTGATAGGGTTTGGGCGAAGAAAGGGAAACTTGTTCTAATTTTCCGTCCCAATAAACATTCACACGCCCGCCATCAGGCTGCGCCTGAAAACTAAGCGCTGGATTTCCTACCAGCCAACCTTCATAAGACAAAGAAGCTTTTTGTGTTCCCTGAACAATCAGGGAATTCTCTGTACGCTTCCAGCTTCCATCCATAATTAATTTTGAAAGACTTTCTTCTCTAAAACCCGAGTTGAAGTAAATCAGTTCGATCACATCATTATCATTCTCGCTGGCGTTTTCAATTACAACGCTGTGTTTCGGCAGGGTGAACAGGTTGTATGGTGTATTTTCTATACCAATTACAAAGTATCCAAGTAAAAAAGCCGTTATGATGCACAAGAGCATAGCAATAACGTATACCTGCTGATCAATTGATGCCATTATTAGCTTGATTCGCCGCAGCAAATAAAAGATTCCGGCTGCTAAAACAATCCAAAGGAGAATGGCTGCCGCAATATACCGTTTACTTATGAAGTTAGACGGTTGTAAAAACCAGAAATAGACCGCTGCAGTGATGGGTGCGGATAAAAGGGAAGAAATTATCACATTCTTCCATGAATCCTTGATGAACTTGTATATTTCTTTCCCTGCCATGGTTATCTCCTGAGCCCGACAAGTAATATTGTTTATTAACTACTTATATCCGAAAATGAAAATTCTTTCATAATTTCCCTCAACAAATGTTTCATAAATTTATTCTTTTGATATACAAATCCGCACATTTTTGAATTGAAGTTTCTAAATTGACCCATTCGCGTAAATTTAACATTGTATTCGCCAGATTAATAGAAGGTACATATCGAGCGGGTGGATCTTTTGGGGAAGCCTGTTTGGCAATTTCAATTTGAGTTCCAGGGCTGATGTTTTCAACCACCAAATAAGCCAATTTTTTTATGGTAATATCTTGTTCCGATCCCACGTTATAAGGTTCGCACGAATTGCCTTTAAATAAAATTGTCCATAGCCAAATCGCCAGGTCAGCCGCGTAAAGGTAAGAACGGTATGGTGTGCCGTCACCTTTAATCTTGATTGGTCCTCCGCGCAGCGCGTCGCAAATAAAATTACCGATGGCAAAATGGGCATCCAGCGGCAAATACGGCCCAACAAACGCAAAGCAGCGCGCGATCTTGGCTTCCAATTTGCTCTGTTTGGCAAACAAACAGCACAGCATTTCAGCGGCACGCTTGCCTTCTCCATAAGCCGATCCCGGTTCCATTGGATCAGGTGCTCCAGTATATGTTTCTGGAATATGCGTTAGATTAGAGGGCTGCCGGCCGTACACAGCCCCGGAGCTGGTCAGTAAAAATTTTCTTGTCCCATGCGTACTGGCAAATTCCAATGCGCGCCGAGTTCCTTTCACTATCGTATTGAACATCAGGAGCGGATTTTCACGATTTAGTTTGGCACTGGCTTCCGTGGCGGCGTGAATTACAAACGGGAATGCCCCTTCAGGGAATTTAAAATCGAGGATGTTGCCTTGCTGTAGATTGACTGCAGAATGGGTTGCTAAATGCGGCGCTTTTTTTACGAAAGCATCTGGATTGCGTGTCAATACTACCGCATTTGATTTAAGATCCAATTGATCACATGCAAAGCAGAAACTTTCCAGCAGCCAGCAGCCAAAGAACCCGGTGCCGCCGGTGATAAATATGCGCTCGCCGCGCAATTCTTCCCATAGGTCTCGTGTGTGATCTAAAACATGGTTTAAATCATCAACAAGCGGGTTGGTCATTTTTATTCCCATGCGTCGGTCTTTATCTGTTCACCTGGTATATTATTATCTATTAAACCTGATTGTAAAGATTGCAGCATACCTGGCGGGCCCGATAGATAATATTCCTTTTCCAAAGGTTTTTTCAGGAAATCAAAGGCTGACTTTACAGAAAGTATCCCTTTCATCTCATGGTCTTCTTGCGGGTGTCCGTCTTCAGAATAATACCAGGCGCTCAGCTTGGGGCAGATTTTAACCTTATGGTCAATCATTGATCTGTATATCAATAGATCAAAATTACGCGCTCCATAAAAAAGGTAAATAGAATTTTCTTGATCGGTCTCTAATTGATCAAGATAGGCGGAGAAGGCAGTAATCCCCGTTCCACCGGCGAACAGGACTACATCGCAGCTGTTGTTAACAATAAACTCGCCATATGGCAATTTCACCCATACTTCTTTCCCTGCAATCAGTTCCTTTTCCATTCGTGCTGTAAATTTTCCTTTCACAGCATACGTGATCCGCACGCACTGCTGGTCTGAAGGTGAACTGGCAATAGAAAACACGCGCGATTCCGGCCAGAAGCTGCTGGGATCATATGGATCTAAAGCCAGGTGCATGAACTGGCCTGGAAGAAAGCGGGGAAGGTGCTTTTCTGGCGTAAGAAAAATGGAGTACACATGCTCACCATGGTCAATGACCCCGGAAACCTCGCAGCGAATTTTTCGCGGAACAGGCATGCTTACCTTTCCCCATTAAAGAATCTTTGGAATGTGGATTTCATATAATCTAATTCCGTTTGACCGATACCCGGGTAAACCCCTATAAAAAATGAA